>OLXZ01001306.1_pt1 | contig 10394 bp, 6 predicted proteins | sample 1673901 | NCBI WGS metagenome assembly OLXZ01 (sample SAMEA103958131, study PRJEB25191) | human gut metagenome | reverse complement strand
CGATGTTCCTGTCGAACTCCACGAGCGGCAGGCCCCACCGTGCGGCGAGGCGCCGTATGGCGGCGTTGTAGGTCGTCCGCGCGTCGTGCCAGTCGGTGCAGAGGACGATGACGGCGGGTTTACCCGATTTCGTGCCGTAGTACTTCGATTTCGGGTCGTCCTTCAGGGCGTAACACTCGCTTTGGTAGCGTTTGATGACGTAATCGAACGCCGCGGCGTAGTTGCTTCGGTCGAACGGCGTCGTGTAATCGGTGTACTTCTCTTTCAGGCCGCCCGTGGCCGAGACGTCGCGGTTGTGGACCTGCATGATGACCAGCGCATCCATCTCGTCCAGCTCCCCGGCGTTCCAGAGCGTGCCCTCGGCCATCCGGTTGGCCGTGTCGGCGATCGACTCGCCGCCGATGGCCCGGTTGATAGCCCGGGCGTCCAGTTGCCGGCATCCGATTTCGAACCAGCCGTTCTGCGGCGAGGCGAACGAGGCCCCGGTGAGGAGGATCGTATATTTCGCGTTCTCCTGCGCTGTGGCATGCCCCCATGCGAGGGGCAGCGCAAGCAGCAGTGTCAGTAGTTTTTTCATTGTCGTTTTCAGTCGTTGCGCAGTGCGCGGGGCGCTTTCAGAGAACCGCCCGTGTTGAATTTCTGGTTATCGGGAAGCCCCTCTTTTCTGCCGACGCCTTCGCGCATCAGCCTGCGGAGTTCTCCGAGGTGTTTCTGGTAGATCAGGCGGGGCGAAGCGTCGTATTTGCGGCACAGCGAGGCTGCCATGCCGACCACCTCGCCCATCATGCCCGTCGTGCGCATCACCCGCACCGTTCCGAGGGCCACGTGCGTCACGCTGATGTTCCGCCCGGCCATGAACAGGTTGTCCACATTGCGGGAGTAGAGACACCGGTAAGGCACGGCATGGGGATAGATGTGGATGTGTTTGGTCGCGGCCTTGAACTCCCGGCCCGGGAAGCGCACGGAGTTGAGCGAATCGGGAAAATGCAGGTCGATGTCCCACGTCGCGGTGAACGAGGCGTCTTCGTGGAAGACGTTCTTGTCGATGTCGTCCTGTTTGAGGACGTAGTCGCCCAGAAGCCGCCGCGATTCGCGTTTGCCGGCCACATAGGCCACCCAGCCCAGCTCGCGGTTGCGGTACTTGGCATTGTCTTTCAGGCCGTTCTTGAGAAAGCTCCAGTTCGAATAGATCACCAGCAGGCCGTAGTCGCGGATGCGTTCGAAATCGCGGATCTGGTCGAGGTTCATGCCCGTCTCCCATTTCCATTCGCCCATCGTCACCCGCTCGCAGTTTTCGGCGTTGAACTCCACGCCGTAGCTGAACGTCGGGAACGAGGTTTTGCGGCCCGTGTCGACCGAATACCATTGGACGGACGAACCCATCGTCATCCGGTCGGCGGTTTCGGGCGCCAGCGTTTCGCCGAATTCGTCGCGGCTCTCGCGGCCCATGCGGTAGTCGGCTCCGGCCAGGAATCCGACGGTTCCGTCGCCCGTGCAGTCGGCGAAAAGCGGCGCTTCGAGCGTCGTCTCCTCCCCGGTTTCGATGTGGCGGACGATTACGGATTTTATCCGGCCGCCCTCTTTGTTCACCGCTACGGCGCGGCAGCTGGAGAACAGCTTCACGTTCTGCTCCCCGGCGATGAACGCACTTTTCTTCGCGTCCTCGTAGTTTTCGGCCGGCCGGGCGTTGCCTTCGCGCGAGTGGCCGAATTCGCGGATCATGCGGCCCAGTCCCTCGTTGGGGCCAAGCTCGATGACGCCGCCCAGGTGCACGCGGATTTCGGAGCTGTTGTTGCCGCCCAGCACCGGGCGGTCGTTGACCAGAGCGACGCTGCACCCCAGCCGGGACGCCGCGGCCGCGGCGCACATGCCTGCGATGCCGCCGCCCACGACGACGAAATCGAACGATTCGGCGGTTTGCGGCGTTGCGGGGATGCCGAGCATCCGTTTGCGGAACGTAGCGAGTTCCGCGCTTCCGGACGGAGGGACGTCGCCCTCTTCGGTGGTGAAATAGACGGCGTCGCAGCGGCCGTCGAATCCGGAAAGGTCGGTCAGCGAAACGCTGACCGGACCTTTCCGGACGGAGACCTTTCCGGCGCACTGCCACATCCACTCGCTGCCCGTGCAGCCGAGCGTCGCGGACAGTTTCCGGCTGCCGACCCGGAGGGCGAACTTTCCGGGACCTTCCCCGTCGTACCAGGGGGCGACCCAGTTGAACGTCCGGACGTAGACCCGGTAGGTTCCCGTTTCCGGGAATTCGACCGTCGTCACGGCGTCCGCCACGGGTTTGCCCATGCCGTGCGCGATGAGGTAGGGCGAACCCATCTGGTCCATGAACTGCTGGTCCACGGCCCACCCGCCCTTGTCGCGGAAACTCTCGGCCTCGACCAGGACGCCGCTCCCGAAGGAGGCGGTGACGGACAGTAGCAGCGCTGCGGAAAGCAATGCAACCCTCTTCATGGTTTTTCAGGCGTTAGTTGATCTGTACTTCGTGCAGTTTCACCCAGCCTTCGGCCGTCTTTTCGTTGTTTACGGCGAGCTGGATGGCAGGCCGGTTCTCCTTCGTCGTGTCAACGATGGCGATGCCCCACGTGTATTTCCCCGCGGGAAGATCGACGGCCGGCGTTTCGAAGGTGTAGGAGAAGGGCTTGCTCTCGACCCAGGTCGAAGGCTCGCAGTCCTTGTCGACGAAGACCTTCTGCGCCTTGTCCGAAGCGTCGATCAAAGCGAAGGCCACCTTGTATTTGTAGTTCCACTGCGGCAGGTTGTTCGGGAAATAGCCCCAGCCCATGTTGCGCCAGCGCGAAGCGACCTTGACACGGCTGCCTGCGCTCACCTGGTCGGGAACGATCACCTGGTCGGGATAGAGACGGTAGCCGCCTTCGGAGACGAAGCGCTGCACGAGGCTGAAGGCATCGTTGAACCACGACTCGGTCTCCTGGCCGACACGGAAGTCCATCATGTTGACGCGGGCTTCGGCCGAGGAGTCGAATTCGCCCTGGCGGACATCTTCGGGGTGTCCCTGGCGGTAGCCGGCCGGGTCGTTCCAGTAGCTGTGGCTGCTGACGATATATCCGCCCTCCATGATGATGGGGACCTTGTAACGCCATTGTGCGGCGATTGCCTTCTCCCAGGTGCTGTAACCCCAGCTGGAGTTGTTCATGCCGAAGGCGTCGGAGCGGATGCAGTAGCCGTTGCTGATGGCCAGGGCCACGAGGCTTTCGCTGTTCGGGTTCGCCGTGCCCTGGCTCGTGGGATGGCCCAGTACGCGGTGGTAGTTGATCACCAGGGGAACCTTCGTGAAGTGTTTGGCGTAGAGCTTGGTGATCCAGTCGAGGACTTCGCGCTTCACCGTTTCCGTATTCTCATCGACAGCCGATACGTCGTCCTTGTTGTAAGCCACGCTGTGGCCCTCGCCCCACTTGCCGAGGCCGTAGCCGTCGATGAACGAGGTGTATTCCGGATCGTTGAACTCCTCGGCGAGGGCTGCGACGAACTTCTCGTAGTAGCGCTGGAAGATCGGGTCCTGCGGCATCGGGGTCTTGCGGTCGGGGTATTTCGGCTCCGACATCGCGTATTCGGCTCCGGCATCGTAGACGAACTGGGGCGTATTGGCGCCCTGGTCACGTCCGTCCACCACGACGCGGAAAGCGATGGGGAGTTTCAGCTCCCGGGCTTTCTGAACCAGTTTGTAAACCTTCGAATCGGGGTCTTTCCAGGCGTACTGCCCGTCTGCGGGATTCAGCACGGACCATTTCGTGCGGATATAGCAGGCCGAAGCGTAGTCCGCCACCCTTACGTTCTTTCCGAGCAGCGGTACGTAGATCTCCTTGTCGAAATAGGAGGGATCGTAGTCCGCGCTGACATACATCACCCAGCCGTTGAGCGGGTTGTGCAGCACTTCCGACTTGTTGTAGGCGGGCTTTACGGTCACACCGGCAACTTGGCCGCCTTCTTCGCCGCCGCCGTTGTCCTTCGAGCAACCGCAGGAAGCGGCGCAAAGAAATGCTGCCAGAAGACAGCCGGTCATCAGATTTCTCATGTGTATCATGTTGCTGTTTTTACGATTGATTGTCGTTGTAATGGAATATTGCCGTATCTTCCTGTCGGCCGGAACCCAGTCTCCATTCCGATACGGCAATATTTTTCAGTCGTGCGGTCCGGCGTTATTTGTTCCGGGCCAGGATCGTTCCGTGACGCAGATCGAAGATCAGCAGGTCGGAAGCGGGGATCGTGTAATACGAGTTGCGCGTCTCTCCGTCGGCGCCTCCGTGCAGTTCGCCCACCTTGCCGAGAGTCAGCGTGAGGTTCTGCCTCTTGCCTTCTGCCGTCAGCGGACAGGTGAAGCAATAGGCGTTGTTCTGGTTGTAATCCGCATCGCCGACCGAGAAATTCTGGGCTACGCAGAACTTCATGCCGCTGGAAAGTTTCGTGCCGTTGTGCTCTTCGGCGTCATAGATCAGGATCTGCGGGTCGGCGAAGCTCTGCTTCAGGTTGAGTTTGCGCACGCCCCAGCCCGTACCTGCTCCGTAGGCGTAGAGATCGAGCACTTCGATCGTTGCCTCGGGATTGGCTTCCGCTCCGCTCGGGTGGAATGTGACGGACAGCGGCTTCAGGTCGGTCGCCGACGAGTAGATGCGCACCTGCTTGTTCTCCATGTCGATCAGCAGGCGGTAGTTGCCGGCGTTCGGGATATTCCACGAAACGGGGGTTTCCGTCATCTTCACGTCGACAAGCTCCCCGTCGCGGAGCGCGCCGTTGCCGTCGCTCGGAACGATGTAGTAGGTCTGACCCTCCAGCTCGACGGGAATCTGCAACTCGCCGATGCTCAATTCGCCGTACCAGGCATAGAGGTTCGCATTCTCGACCGTCTTTTCGATCTCCGTCACGCTGCTGATGGCCGTGCCGGAAAGCGACACCTTGTCGGCATCGAAGACATCGACCTTGATCGGGGTTACGGTCACCTCCACGGTGCGCACTTCGGGCATTTCGTATGTGGGGCCGCCCGCATACTCCGCGATGACGCGGAACGCCAGTGTGAAGGTCTTGTTTACGGGCACCTTCCAGCGCTCGTTAGCCCAGTTGTTGATTTGCTCGGAGGTGTAGCTCCGGCTGAAGATGCCGTCGTCTTCGCTCGTCACGATGGCAGTGGACGAACCGAAGTTGTTGTTCAGCAGGTCCAGTTTGGTCGTGTAGGACACCAGATACTCGTCGGGCATCGGACGCGCGGGCGTCCAGTCGAAGGTCAGTACCGTAGCCGAAAGGTCGTTTTCGTCCAAAGCGATCTGGGAGGCGGAGGCGGTCAGCTCCAGAGTTTCCCGGACCGGGTCGCTGTCGTGTTCGTACGGGTCCCATTCACAGGCCCACTGGCCGAGTGCGAGAAGGGTCAGCAGCGACAGGTTGCATGCAAATTTTATCTTTTTCATAACTGTTTTTTTCGTGGTTGCTGATACGGTCCGGAATCTGCCGGACACATTCTTGTCTGATCCGCCCGGAGGCGGGGACGAAGGTTTTTAGCCTTCGTAACCTTCATATCCGGGATTCTGCGGGAAATTGCCGACATTCGCGTCGCGGATAGCCTGCGGAATGGGCCACAGCACGTGGAAATCCTGGATGAGGTCGCGCGCCTCGGGGTTGTACTTTCTCACGCGTTCGAGCAGCTTGCCCGTGCGTATCAGCGTGAAGCGGCGGCTCTCTTCGCCGTAGAGTTCGCGGATGCGCTCGTCGAGCAGGAAATCCATCGTCATCTCATCGTCGGAAACGTCGGACACTTTGGCGCGGCGGCGCACTTCGTTCACGGCATCGGCGGCTTTATCGGGCATGTCCTGACGCAGGTAGGCTTCGGCCAGCAGCAGGTAGGTCTCGGCCAGGCGGAATTTCATGCGGTCCTTGTATGCGCCGGTAAGCTGGAGGTTTTCCTCCTTGCCGAAGAAAAATTTCTTCAGCGCCGGGAAGAGCTGGGCCTGCGACCACGATTTGTCGTCGATGGGGCATTTTTGTCCCAGCTTGTTGGGCGTCAGCGGGTTGTTGTAGTACCAGTTGCGCTTGATGTTGTACTCCGAGTTGCGGATGTCGCCGTCTTCGAAGATGCCTTTTTCCTGAATATCGGGGAAACCCTCCTTTTCTCCGGCCGTCGTGGCGTTGGTTCCCTTGACGCCGATCCACCACTTCAGCGGATAGATCTGCGCCAGGCCGCGGCCGCCGAGCGAGTCGGCCAGTGCGAATCCGTCGATGGCGTGGTACTGGGGATTCCAGGCGCGGCGGGTCCAGTCGTCGGAATTCGTGCCGCCGCCGACCGTGTTGTACTGAAACTGCATGACCCAGATACCCTCGGTGTTGCCGGCCGAACGGTTCTGATTGTTTTCGACGAACATGTCGCTGAAATAGTCGCCGGGATCGTTCTTGGCGTTGCCGAAGCGGCTTTTCATCAGACTGTAATACGGGCAGTCGATCACGTCCTGGGCATTCTCCTCGGCCAGCTTATAGTCGCCTTCGGCGCCGCGCAGCAGGTACATTTCGCTCAGCAGGTGGCGTGCGGCCCACGTCGTAAGCTTGCCCTCCTTCACGTTGTCGGGATTGTCGGGAAGGTACGTCTTGGCAAATTCCAGGTCTTTGATGATGTTGCCCAGCACCTCGATCTTGGGATCGCGCGAGAACGAGAGCAGGAAGGGCTTCTGGATGGTTTCGACCCAGGGCACGTCGCCGTAGAGGTAGACCAGCGTGCGGTAGGCGTAAGCCCGGAAGAAACGGGCTTCGGCCTGGTAAAGCTGTTTGTCGGTGGGATAGTCCCAGTTGTCGTTCTTTTCGGAATAGATCAGCAGTTCGTTGGCCGAAGCGATCAGGTTGTAGGCCCAGTTCCAGTACGAACCGACGAAAAGCGTCGACGGGTTGAGCGTCATTTCGGCGAACGGAACCAGCGAACCGTCGCGGACGGTTCCCATGCGGCAGAGGTCGGTCGAAATCTGGAGCACCTCGTAGGCGCAGGCGCCGTTGTGCATGAAAGCGCCGTTTTCACCCCAGGTGTTGTATGCCGAGCGGGCGATGGCGTAGAGCCCCGTGGCTCCCACCTCGAAGCCCAGTGAACTGGTGTAAGTGTTGTCGGGGGCCAGCGAACTTTTCAGATCCTCTTCCAGGAAGGAGGTGCAGCCCGCAGCTATCGAGAGGATCGAACTCGCGATGCCGATCTTGATATAATTCATCGTTTTCATAGTCAGGTCTTGATTAGAAGGTTAAGGTTAATCCCAGTACGTAGGAACGGGCGGTCGGGAACGATGCGAACCAGGTGTTGTCGTAGTTCAGCATCTGGCGCATGTTGGAGAAGGCGCAGACGTTGTTCACGCTGAAATTCACGTCGATGGCGCTCAAGCCGATCCGGCGGACGAATTTCTGATTGACACGGTAGCCCAGCGTGATGTTGCGCAGCTGCACGTAGTTGAGCTTCTTGTAGTAGCCGTGGCTGAAGGAGGCCTGGTAACCCGGCGAAACGACCTCTGCGTCGGGGGTCTCCGGCGTCCAGTATTTCACGCCGTGGATGTAGTTGCCCGAACCGAACGTATACGAGGAGATGTTGGCCACGTTGTCCGTCATCCACTTGCCGAAGACGCCGTTGAACAGGAACGAGAAATAGAAGTCCTTGTAGGAGAAACGGTTGCCCATCGACATCGTGAAGCTCGGCTGTTTGCTGCCGATCACCTTGCGGTCTTTGGAGTCGATGACGCCGTTGCCGTCGACATCCTCCAGTTTGGCGGCTCCGGGCGTGGCTCCGGTCTGGTGGGCCACCTCCTTGCCGTCCTTGTCGATGAACGTGAACTCGTCGCCTTCCTGCCAGATGCCGATCATGTTCCAGTCGTAGTAGACCGACAGCGGCTGGCCGATGAACCACTTGTTGTTGATGTCGTCTCTGCCGTCGCCGCGCAGCGCGACGATCTTGTCGCGGTTGAGCGAGAAGGTGAAGTCGGTCTCCCACCTGAAATCCTTCTTGCGGATATTCTGCGAATGGAGCGTCAGTTCGATACCCTTGTTGCGGGTCTGGCCGACGTTGTAGAGAATCTTGCTGTAACCGTTCATAATGGGAACGGTACGCGACATCAGCAGGTCGTGCGTGTTGGAGAGGTACATGTCGATCGTACCGCCCAGACGGCCGTTGAAGAACTGGAAGTCGATACCGAGGTTGGCCGTATAGGTGGTCTCCCAACGCAGGTCGGGATTGCCGATACCGTCGCTCGGCAGGTAGGCCGAGTTGGCGGCGTCGCTGTTGTCGCCCCAAATATATTTGACACCATTGGTCGAGTAGAGACGGTCGAGCGATAACGTGAAATGGCGTTGTTTCCGTTGGCGCCGTATGAGAGGCGGATCTTCAGCATGTCGATCCAAGAGGCGTTGTCCTTGATGAAGCTCTCCTCGCCGAGATGCCAGGCAACGGCAGCCGAGGGGAAGAAAGCCCATTTGTGGTTTTCAGCGAAGGCCGAGAACGAGTCGGCGCGTCCGGTGAGTGTCAGAAGGTATTTGCTGTTGAAGCCGTAATTCACACGGAACATGCCCGAAACGAAGTTCTCTTTCCAGAAAGACGAACTGATGGCGATCTTGTTCTCGGCGCCGTCCATCCGGTAGAAACTCGAGTCGTCGTTTACGAAGCCTTCGCCGCTTTGCGAAGCGGCTGTATACTGGGCCTCCTGCATGGAGAAGAGACCTGTGAAGTCGATGTGATGTTTGCCGAAATTCCGGTCGAATTTAAGCACGTTCTCCCACGTCCAGTCCGTCGTGTGGTTGTTGGCCAGCTCGGCGCGGCCGTCGACTTTCTTACCCGTTACGGTGTTGCGGCCGTAGTAGGTTCCGTTCATCTGGCTGCGGTAGTTGTAGCCGAACTGCGACCGGAAAGAGAGCCCTTTGACCGGAAGTTTGAGATCGAGGAACCCGTTGGCCATGAAGTTGCGGCCCGTGCGTTTCTGGTCGGCGTTGACGTCCTTCATCGGGTTGGGCAGGTTCGAGTAGTCCATCGGCTCCTCGTAGTAGGCGCCGGTCTCGTCCCTGTAGATGCCGTAGGGGCTTTGCTTGATGGCATGTTCGAGGTTCGGCGTCGCACCGCCGGTCTCACGGTTCACGAACTGCGTGGTGAGACCTACGGACAGCCAGTCGTTCATTTTCTGGTTGATGCTGGCATAGACGTTCGTGCGCTGGTAATTCGAATTGTAAACCACGCCGGGGTTGTCCAGGTAGGAAACCGAGGCCATATAGGTGGTCTTCTCGTTGCCGCCCTGGAAGCTCAGCTGGTGGTCCATCGTGAAGACCGTGCGGAAGACATAGTCCTGCCAGTCGTTGGTGATGCCCTTGGCGTAGTTTACCTTCTCGCTGGCGCTGATAATCGAACCTACCAGCGGATCGAGCTGCTCGCCGCTGTAATTGTTCTTGAGCCGGCCCATGTCCTGCTTGAGGCGGATGAACTCGTTGGGACCCATGGTTTCGATGCGCTGCATCGGCTCGGCGATGGCGAGCTTCGTTTTGTAGGTGACATGGAATTCGCCCTGCGAACCCCGCTTGGTCTGGATCAGGATGACGCCGTTCGAGCCGCGCGAACCGTAGATGGCCACGGCCGACGCGTCTTTCAGCACCGACATGTTCTCGATGATGTTCGGGTCGAGGTCGGCCAGTCCGCCCGAGTAGGGAATGCCGTCGAGAATGATCAGCGGGTCGTTGCTGGCCGTCAGTGAGTTCTGGCCGCGGATCAGCAGGGTCTGGTTGCTGCCCGGCGCTTCGTTGCCGGTCGTGATGTTCAGACCGGCGACCTGGCCGACCAGACGGTCCATCAGGTTGTTAGTCGAGACCATTTCCAGCGTCTGTTTGCTGACGACGGCGAGACCTCCCGTGAGGTCTTTCTTTTTCTGCGTACCGTAACCCACGACGACCACTTCGTCGAGGGACTGGGCGTCTTCGGTCATCGTCACGTTTACGACATTCGATGCGCCGAGTTTCACTTCCTGGTCGGTATAGCCCAGACAGGTGAAAAGAAGCGTCGAGGATGCGGGAACTTTGATTTCATAAACACCTTGCGTATTGGATACGGCTCCGTTGTTGCTTTTGCCGTCCTTTATCACGACAACGACTCCCGCCAGCGGGGCGCCGCTTCCGTCGGTGATTTTACCGGTTACTTTGACGTCGTTCTGCTGGGCGAACGACGGTGTTGCAGACAGCAGGAATAAGAGGGAAATTGTCAGGCTGCCTATAAGCTTTTTGTACATGCTCATTATCATAAAAGGTTTCTTTTTGGTTAGTGCTTGTATCTCCGTTATAAAGGGATTGTCTGGAGGGGCGGGAGACACTTCGTCGCCTGGTGTGGTTTTCCGATCATCTTTTCATAGGTTTCAGGTTTTAATTTTTTAAATTTTTTATGTATTTCA
>OLXZ01001294.1_pt1 | contig 10501 bp, 10 predicted proteins | sample 1673901 | NCBI WGS metagenome assembly OLXZ01 (sample SAMEA103958131, study PRJEB25191) | human gut metagenome | reverse complement strand
ACTGGATGTAAATCGAGAAATTTGCATGCCGCAGATGGCGGAAAAGACATCGCCAACGCTGCCGACGAATTGTGCGGTAGTGCCTTCCATTCATTACAGGCAACACAAATAAAGGGAGCGCCATACGAGCGCCTCCAACAGTAGGCAAAACAAACGACACTACTAATCAGTAAGTATTTTGTTTCTGATTCAACTATACCATATGGACAAGAATTTGTCAATATAGGGCGTTCACGTCGTATTTGTTTACGTGAATATTTTTGTGTGAAAGTCACGTAAAATTACGACAAATTGTGTTGACAACGGACAGAAACGATGATATAATGCAGTTAGCTCAATTGGTCAGTATTCGACCGGATTTTGCATGTTTGTTCGATTCTGTCGATACCGAGCAAAAAAAGAGACATGCGAGAAATCGCAAAAACAAAGAAAGAGGTGCTTCTGTAATGAAGAAACTCGTTGCTCTGCTGCTGTCTGTCATGATGTGCTTTGCGTGCGTCAGTGCGCTGGCCGATACGTATGTGTCCTGGTACACCTACGGCGACGTGTACCTTTCCTCCGTGCGTTCCGAAATGGAAGCTGATTTCGCCAAGCTGAACCTGACGATCAACGGCTCCGACGCCAACGGCAACCAGCAGGTACAGTCCGACTTCATCAGCACGGCTCTGATGAACAACGACTGCGAAGCTGTTGTGGTGAACCTCGTTGAGTCCGGCGCCATCAGCACGGCGCAGACCATCATGAACCAGATTCAGGCTGCGGGCATCCCCACCGTTTGGTTCAACCGTCCTGTCTCTACCAGCAACGAAGAAGCCGCCAACCTGTTTCTGAGCAACCCCGCTTCCGCGTTCGTCGGCACCAACTTTGAAGACGCCGGCCGTATGCAGGGCGAGCTGATTGGTCAGTATCTGGTTGAGCATTACAACGACATCGACCTCAACGGCGACGGCAAGATTTCCTACATCATGTTCAAGGGCGACGAAGCTAACCAGGAAGCTATCGCTCGTACCGCGCTGGCTGTGGAATACGCAAACAAGGCGCTGGTTGCCGCGGGCAAGCCGGAGATTGAGTTCTACGACGCCTCCAACGCCAACAAGTACCTCGTTGACCCCAACGGCAGCTGGTCCAACGTTTTCTCCTCTGAGCAGATGCAGACCGTCCTGTCCATGTACAACGAAGGCAACGGCAACATGGTCGAGCTGGTTATCTGCAACAACGACGACATGGCGTATGGCGCTGTGATGGCTCTGCAGAACGCTGGCTACAACCACGGCGAAGGCACCACCGCGATCCCCGTGTTCGGCGTGGACGCGACCGACGTTGCGAAGGATCTGATCAACAACGGCTACATGGTCGGCACCATCAAGCAGGACAACGTTGGTATGGCGGACGCTGTTGCGACCATCACCGCGAACCTGATTGCCGGCAAGGAAAACAAGTTCGAGGGTCTGAACGAGAACTACGTTATCGTTGACAACTGGTTCGTGCAGATTCCCTACGCTGTGTACACTGGCGAGTAATTCTTCCCTGAGCACTTCGGGCGGAGAGAACCGAATGGTTCTCTCCGTCTTTCACTGCTGACCAACATATGGCAAGCAGCATTCGACTTGCTCTCCGGCAGGTCGGTACCCACGGTATCATCCGCCGCTTTACAATCGTTTGTTCTCGTTGAATTCCAGGAAAGGAAAAGACAAACATGCAAAAAGACGATGTTTTGCTGCGCATGGAAGGCATCTGCAAGTCCTTCCCCGGCGTCAAAGCGCTTGACGATGCACAGCTGACCGTCCGTCCCGGTACCGTCCATGCACTCATGGGCGAAAACGGCGCCGGTAAATCCACGCTGATGAAGTGCCTTTTCGGCATTTACAGCAAGGATGCGGGCACAATCTGGTTCGACGGCAAAGAGGTTAACTTCAAGTCTTCCCGCGATGCGCTGGACAACGGCGTCGCCATGGTGCATCAGGAGCTGAATCAGGCGCTGAAGCGTAGCGTGATGGACAACATTTGGCTCGGGCGCTATCCGCGAATCAAGCTCGGCGGCGCTAAGATGCCCTTCGTTTCCGACAAGGCCGAATACGACATGACCATGGAGGTCTTTAAGGATCTGAATTTTGAGAAATTCGGCATCAACATCAACCCGCGTACCATCATGTCCACCATGCCCGTTTCGCGCCGTCAGATGGTGGAAATTGCAAAAGCTGTTTCCTTCAACTCCAAGATTATTGTGCTGGACGAGCCGACCTCTTCCCTGACCGAGGCGGAGGTTGAGGTGCTCTTCTCCATCATCAATATGCTCAAGGCACGCGGCGTAGGCATCGTTTATATCTCCCACAAGATGAAGGAAATCTGGCGCATTGCCGACGACGTGACCGTTATGCGCGACGGACGCTGGATTACCACCCGCCACAAGACCGAATACGGCACGGACGACGATTCCTTCCGCGCAGAGGTCATTCGGAACATGTGCGGTCGCGAGCTGAGCGCAGCCTATCCGCCCAAGGATAACATCGTCCACGACGATCCGATGATCGTGGTGGAGGGCTTGACCGCCAAATACAATCAGCTGCGCGACGCCAGCTTCACGCTCCACAAGGGCGAGATCCTGGGCGTAGCGGGTTTGGATGGCTCCGGCCGTACCGAGCTGCTGGAAACCCTTTTCGGCTATCGCACCCGTCAAAGCGGCACCATCAAGAAGTTCAACTTCGGCTTCCGCGCCGCGCAGGGCGGTACGCCTGAAGACTACAGCATGGAAGTACACGACATCAATGGCACGCAGGTGGGCGAGGAAATTTCCAACTTGTCACCCAACAGCGCCATCAAGCAGGGCTTTGCGCTGGTCACCGAGGAACGCCGCGCAACTGGCATTTTCGGCATCCTTGACATCCGCGCAAACACCGTCATCGCCAACCTGAAGAACTACAAGCTGGGGAAATTCCCGCTGCTCAGCGACGCAAAAATGGCTCGGGATACGGATCGCATGATTGAAGCGATGCACATCAAAACGCCCAGTCAGCGTCAGCAGATTAAGAATCTGTCCGGCGGCAATCAGCAGAAGGTCATTTTCGGTCGCTGGATGCTGACCAATCCTGACGTTCTGCTGCTGGATGACCCGACCCGCGGTATCGACGTGGGCGCCAAGTACGAGATCTATGAGCTGATTCAGTCCCTCGCCAAGCAGGGCAAGAGCATCATCATGGTCTCTTCCGAAATGCCTGAACTCCTGGGCACTTGCAACCGTATTCTCGTGATGAGCGCCGGTCAGATTGCCGGCGAATACGTCCCGACAGGCGACGGTAAGGTCGATCAGGAAAAGATACTCGAACTGGCTGCAAAGAACTTGTAAGGAGGTTGCCTGAACATGTCGAATGTTGCAACAAAGGCAAAAAAGCCGAATCTCTCCGTGAAGAGCGTCCTGAACTGGATTCTCGATCACGCCATGATTATTGTCATCGTGCTGCTGGCGCTGTATGTCCAGACGCAGCGTGACGCCTTCCTCAAGCCCGCTTCCCTCATCAACATCATCTCCCTGACCGCCGCCCGTCTGCCGATGGCGCTGGGCGTTGCCGGCTGTATCATTCTGGCCGGTACGGACTTGACCGGCGGCCGCGTGGCTGGCTTGACCGCTTTCGTGGCGGCCATCCTGCTCCAGCGTGCGGACGTTGCCAATCGCGTGCTGGCAGGCGGAGCCCCTGCCAACATCGTGCTGGTGCTGCTGCTCGTTATGCTCATCGGCGCATGTGTTGGTCTGATCAACGGCTTCGTCATGGCGAAATTCAAGGTTCACCCCTACATCATCACGTTGGCCATGCAGATGATCGTCTACGGTATCTACCTGACGGTTTCCAACTCGGTGCAGGTCGGTTCCTTCGACTCCAGCTACACCACCAGCTTCGTCACCAAGCCCCTGTTCCAAATTCAAACCGGCGTTCGCCCCAACGGCACTGCCATCTTCACCGTGGTTCCCATGTATGTGCTGCTGGCGCTGATCGTGACCGCGCTGATGTGGGTCGTCTGGAACAAGACCGCTTTCGGCAAAAACATGTTTGCCGTCGGTTCTAACGAGGAAGCAGCCCGCGTTTCCGGCGTGAACGTTATGATGACCATCATCGGCGTTTTCATGGTCGCTGGCGCTCTGTACGGCTATACTGGCTTCATCGAAGCTGCCCGTATGGGTTCCTCCACTGCGACGCTGGGTCTGAACTACGAAGCCGACGCCATTTCCGCAGCCGTTATCGGCGGCGTATCGTTCGTCGGCGGCACCGGCAGAATCTCCGGCGTTGTCCTTGGCGTGTTCATGATGCAGCTGATTATCGCCGGCATGACCTTCCTGGGCATCTCCGGCAACGTTACCTACATCGTAAAGGGCGCGGTTATCCTGTTCGCTGTTATTCTGGATATGCGCAAGTACATGACCAGAAAGTAACGGTTTCACGGTGCAATGGGGCAGAGTCCCTTGTGCCATCAGCTTTCAAACATGCTTCGCAGAGGCTCTGTACTTCATGCACGGAGCCTCTTGCTCTATCGTTATGGAAGGAGGAGCGAAAACAATGGAGGAAAACAAGAAACAGCCGCAATCGACAAGCGAGCAGCAGACAGAATCGTCAGACCCCAAAGCGCCGCGCCGTGGCCGCAATTGGATCACTGATATGTACGACAAGGTGAACCTATCGGTCGATACGCTCAATTACATTGCGCTCGGTCTGTTGATTTTCATCTTTGCTGTTATCTTCATTGCTTCCCGGCACTAACGCCGAATCCCCTGCCTTCACCCCCTCCCCTGCGCCTCCTGAAGCGGACACTGGAAAAAGCAAGCCAGTTTCCCATCAGGGGGCGCATTTTTTTCACGTCGGAGCATACGGTTTCCCGACGAAAAGACGCAAGCAGATGGCGCAGGAGAGCATGGGACGCGCATCACTTCGCCAAGGAAGAGGGTTCATCGCATCCGCAAACGCGACGAGCGCTGCAAGCTCTTGTTTGCTTGCAGCGCTCTTGTTTTGCAGCTTCCTCAGCTTTCCGTGAAGTGCCAAAGAAAAAAGGGGTTGTCTCACTAAAAAGAGGAAACTCCTTTTTGGTACAAAAAAAGCATTCGGACTATGAGAATCCGAATGCCTGCGGTAGAATGTAACTACCATGAAAAGAAACATGCCGCAGACAGATTATACAGCAATGACGAATGGATTTCAACTGGTCATGCCGCTGGACTGCGAAGTAAACATTGAGAAGAATGCACCGGTGAGACTGCTCAACGCCGTCATGGAAAGGATGGATTACAGCAAACTGTATGCGGCGTACTCCCGACTTGGGAGAATCGAGTATTCACCGAAGATTCTGCTGAAAATCATGGTGTATGGGTATATGCGCAAGCAGATATCCAGCCGTGCGCTTGAAGCATGCTGCCGAGAAAACCTGCACTTCATCTATTTGCTTGAGGGGCAGCGTGCGCCGGATCACAACACCATCAACCGATTCAGAAAGAATATTCTAACACAGGAAGCCGGGCAGGATATTCTGTGTCAGCTTGTTGTTTTGCTGCACGAAAGAGGACTGCTCAGCCTTGAAGCGGCTTTCATAGATGGCACAAAGATTGAAGCAAATGCGAACAAGTACAGTTTTGTCTGGAAGAAAGCAACGGCCCAAAAGACAGAAAAGCTGCTGAAGAAAATTCATGATGAGCTGCCTGCAAAGCTGAAAGAGGTAGGTATCCGCTTTCATGTTCCGGAAAAGATTGCTGTCCGACAATTGAAGAAGCTTTGGAAAAGAATCCATGCGCGAATCAAAGCGGATGGAATCGAGCTTGTTTCAGGAAAAGGCAAAAGAAAAACGCGGCTGCAGAGACTGAGCGAATGGGTAGATCAATGTCTTGCCAAACTCAAGCAATACACAAATGATATTCACATCTGCGGAAATCGGAATAGCTTCAGCAAAACGGACCATGATGCAACCTTTATGCACATGAAAGAGGACTACATGAGAAACGGGCAGCTCAAGCATGGATACAATGTCAATGTGGCAACATGCAGCGATTTTATCATCGGGAGCTACATTTCTTCTGACAGAAATGACGTGCATACGCTGATTCCGTTTATGGAGCAGCTCCAGAAAAACTACGAAGGAAAGAATATCGGCAGCGTTGTGGTGGATTCCGGTTACGAAAGCGAAGAGAACTACTGCTGGTTTGAAGCGCATCCCGAAACGGAGCTGTATGTAAAACCAAGCAACCACGAGGCAGCCAAGCACAAAAAATACAGAACCGATATCAGCCGCCGCGAGAATATGGCCTACAATGCTCAAACTGACACCTATACCTGTGCCAACGGAAAGCTGCTGCAGAAAACGCAGGAAAAGAAAACGCATACAGCCTCGGGGCTTGAAATCACCACATCAGTCTATGAATGCAGCGAATGCGACGGATGCCCACTTAAAGAAAAGTGCATCCGTGCATGCGGCAGTAAGAAGCCCCTGGAAGAACGACACAAAGTCATCTATGTGTCAAAACGCTTTGCCAGACAGCGGCAGGCTATGGAAGCAAAGATCTCCTCTCCCAAGGGATGTTTGCTTCAGGTGAACCGTTCCATTCAGGCCGAAGGCAACTTTGCATACGTGAAGCAGGATCTTGATTTCCGGCGTTTTCTGCTTCGCGGCAGTACGAAGGTCGCCGCCGAATGGCTGCTGTTCAGCCTCGCTCTCAACATCCTCCATCTGCACCATAAAATCCAAAACAGACGCTTGGGAAGCGGTCTGAAGATTCCATCATCTTTTCCTGCCGGTTTATAACTCATTCCACTTGGAAATTCCTTATGAAAATAATTCCTTGAGTGCCGTTCTTTCTGCACTCTGTTTTCGCTTGCCCAAAAATGTTGCGGAAAAAGGCGCTGCCTCCCATGGCTTGCCTCAGCCATTTTGAGACAGCGGCTTTTTTGCTGCACCGACAAATCCAAAATCAGTTCGGGCAGGATTAAACTTTAGCCATCAGCAGGAAGGGGGACTTCAAATGAATTGTGCTGAGATTGCCCATCATCTGAAGGTGATAGGAGACGGAAAGGAGGCTGTTGGTTTGGTGAAACTTTACCGTACCGGCCAGTTAGTCGGTGCAGGCAAGGTGGGCATTGCGGTCCTTGGTGCCGCTGGCATCTATGGGCTTGGGTGCTGGGGATACAAGAAGCTGGTGACTTATAAGGAGGAACATAATCATCTCCCCATTGAAGCTGCCGGTAGTGTTCAGTGAACGGACGGAGGTGGTCAAATGCCCAAGCATCGTCAAATGCCCGGTCAATCCTACAAGATTCTTTCGCAGGATGAACACTGTGCCAGGGTGGAATACAGATGGTTGTGCCCGTACTGCGAAAGGCAGGTCAGTACACAATCTGCTGTCTATCCTGCAGATTATGAACGACTGGAGACCGGGGGCTTCTATGATGCGTTGGAATGCCCATCGTGTGGGAAAACCGCTGATGTGAGGTATTGGAAAACGACACGAATTGATTGAGGAGGAGAACGTCATGAAGAAGATACTTGCTGTCCTGATTGCGTTGATGCTGACTGCGCTTTGCTGCTTTGCTGCTGTGGCAGAAGGAACGATTGACTTTTCAGGTTATACACTGGAAGAACTGCTGACCATCAGAGATGACCTGACTGATGAGATTGCCTCCCGCCCTGGCGGGGAAAAGATGGTGCTGGGCACCGGCCAATACAAGATTGGTGAGGATCTGGCCGCCGGTGTCTACACTTTCAAATTTGTGCAGAACGGGGACAAAGACGTCACCAGATCGGACTATTACGTGTATGAAAATGAATCCATGTACAAATACGACATTGATCGTCTCTGGCTCGGTGACATGCCCCGTGTAGAAGGTTCCTTGAAGGGAGACGGCGAAACCAGAATCAGCCTGTATCCAGGTGAGTACCTGAGCCTTCGATATAATGGCGCAGAAGTTGCGCGGGTTGGCAACGTCTCAGAACGCGGCAATGGCTATGTTCCGCCCGAAGGAACCACTATCCCCAAAGGCAATTACACAATCGGTGAAGAAATTCCCGCTGGTACCTACAAAATCTTCTTTAGCGGCACAGCAACATCCCGTGTGCGAGTCTTCCAGGATGCCAAGGAAGCGAGCAACACATTTAATAAGGGGAAAGAAACGATCCTTGACTTCACGAATACTGAAGGCACCGTTACTCTTGTGGAAGGTAATATTCTTCGGGTCGAGTATAATCCCATCATCATGAAAAAGGGTGGAGGCTTCAACTTCGATTGATTACGATGTATGGCGATGTGCTGTGGTTCAAACAATATGAGTGACGTGAACTTTGATCATACCAATAGGACTTAGGAGGAATACTCAAATGACCAGAGAAGAACTCAAGGGACAGATGGATGAATTAATGCAGCAGTATGCCAATGAAGAGATTGACGGGCCTACTTACGCAGAAAGGATGATGGCGCTAACTACATCTGCTCAAACCGAGATTGATGAGGACTAAGACGGATCTATCACACAGTTGCATGATACACACTGTCACGTATTAATCTATAAGCCTTCAAATACCGTGCTCTTCCTACTAGGGAGCACGGTTTATTTTTTCCATAAGATAATAACACAAGACTCATTTCGCATGTACAATCTGGTATTTTCGGGCGTTTTCTGGCGAAACCTTTCAAGCTCAAAAATGGCACTGAAAATCCGTAATAATTGTTATCTTCAAAAATGCATTCAGTGCAAGGGTTTCATAGTATGAGTTTACTAATGATAAACAATTTGTCATTAAATACTGCACAAACATGCTAACAAAAGCGGACGTCGTGGGAAAATGGCCTACCGCCAAAATTAGAAGCTGCTAACACTCTGCTAACACGAACAGGGTAAAACAGGCGGTTTTTGGAGGAAATGCGAACATCCGAAAATGGTGGAAAACGTTGAAATTTGGGAATATGTAGTGTGAAAAAACCGCTGAGAAAACAGTTGTTGAAACTTACATAAGAGAAGATAATAAGCTTATTCATTTAGTTATAAACGGCGAAAAAATCATAACTACAGAAAATCAATGTAAAAAATATAGAATAACGGAGATGTAAAAATGCCAAGCAACCAAGAAAAAGTTTCACAGCTTTTAGATACTATTAGGAGTTGTAGTAAAATACAACTGTATAAACTCTGACTATTATTGAGAGCAAAGACGATTTTTACGACGAGTACTACTACATGAAGCCCGAATGTGAAAAAAGCCGTTGGGAGAAATTCAAAGACGGCTGCAAAAAAAGTCGGAGAGTGGTGCAAGGAGCATTGGAAAGAGATTCTTATCACAGTAACAATTGTAATAGGAGCAGTATTAGCTATAGTTGCTGTTGTTGCCACTGGTGGGATGGCTCTTGTACCATTATTAACTATGTCACTTGCAATATTTGGAATTTCCGCAGGCCTTGTTACAACAATTGCAACGATAACTAGTCTTTCTGTTGCTACAATAGCGATACTTTCAACTCTTGGTTCAAGTACATTAAATATAATTGACACATGGGAAAATATTGATAATTCAGTTTTTAATACATTTCAAAATATATTAAATTGGACAAGTACAATATCGAATTGTTTTTATTCCATTGGTTCTATTTATAGTAGTGTAAAAGGAATTTCAAATGCTGATTTAAGAAATTATGGAAAGCAATGGACTACTAATCCTCAATTTCGTTCAGCCATAAGCGGTGCAAGTGAATATAATTTCACACTTAAATCTGATTCGTCAACTTTCTGGTCTGGAATTGGAGATGAGGGTATATGTAACGGAGATCAAATAGCGGCAAATTGTGCGGATAAAATGGGAAGATCTACTTTGGAAACAACTCTTTCATCGAAGGGTATTGAACTTCCAAATTGGGATGTTTCCAATCCTTCTACAATAAGCGCATGGAATAGTGCTTCTTCCTCCTACGCAATGCATTCTTCAGGGAATGTGGAAGCGTTACTCGGAAATACTGTTCGACCAACCAGTGTATGGAATGTCTTTGAACGTACTATTTTAAGAATAAATCCTAATGTAGGAAATATCACAATATATACGCCTACTGCAGTTAATGTGATTACGCATACTACTCAGGTTGGTTCACTAATAAGGAGTTTGTTTATAGGAACTTCTCAAACGGGAATATTATTAAATGATTGGAATAAAAAATGAAAGAAATTAAAATTACAGGTACGAAATGGTATGTCGATATTGAGTACAAAGAGAATATCGCAAGATTTGGTGGGGAAATGTGCGTAGATGGTTTTTATGCAACAGTAAATAGAATATCTTGGATAAAACATCAAGGATATATCGAGAAGAATGAATTGACTGAACTTATCAAAGCGGTGCGAAAGCAAAATAAGAATAGTTCATTCAAAATTGAGTTTGTAAATGATGATGGAAGCGAATATGAATAATATTTGCTGGATTTTTTGCCGGGTAAAGGAGTGGTTTATGAGATACAATAATGAAGTATTTGTAAAATATAGAATAGATAAAAATT
>OLXZ01001286.1_pt1 | contig 10575 bp, 9 predicted proteins | sample 1673901 | NCBI WGS metagenome assembly OLXZ01 (sample SAMEA103958131, study PRJEB25191) | human gut metagenome | reverse complement strand
AAGCAATCCATAACCATATCGCCCTCGTTGGATGATGCTTTAACAATCATTCTCAGCATATCGAAGTTCTTTTCTGTAGGATATCCAGTGGTTTTCTGCGACTGGTTGATTGAGTCACGATAATCCATCCAAATGTCTTGAATAGGGATTCCTTTTGATGGGTCGCAAAATACTATCCTTCGTGGATTCCCAGTGGGACTCCAATATATCTCTCCGGCAGCATCTAATTCATCTAATTTATCAGGGGAGTATTGCCAGTGCTTCCCTTTCGGCGGCAGTTTTCCCCTCCATTCTTTCCCTGTCTCCCCGTTTCTAACACCAGGTGCATGAACAGGGACTTTTTTATATCTTCGACCGTGTTCATCAATACATGGATATTGTTCTATCATCTTGTCGTATTCCCAAGGGACAAACGGACGATTCCATACATACTTGTCCGTTTTTGAATAGAACATGATGTAGTCGGAAATATTGCCATATGTGTTTTTTGTATAATTCTTTGTGCTGCACTTTTTCCTTGTGATAAATGCTCGGCAATTATTCTCTCCAAAGATTTCATCCATAATGAGCTTCATGGTAAATGCCATTTTACCGTCTAAGTGCAAATAAATAGAGCCGTCATCAGTAAGCAATTCTTTGATAAGAATTAACCTTTCTCTTAAAAACTCCACAAATTCTCCACCACAAAGAGAATCGCTATAAGCATGTTCTTGATTCCTATTTACGAACACGGAAGTAGTCGCAAAAGGCGGGTCAATATAAACCAGACGGATCTTATTCTTATATCCACTATTCAATAAGTAAAGCAGAACATCAAGATTATCCCCCAAAAAAAATTTGTTTTCTCCCCCACCATTTATAGGAATTTGAAGGCTGTACTGATTGAACGATTGTGAGAGAATAGTGGAAACGTCTTTTTTTCCTTCATAGGTAAGAGAAACAGAAACTTCGCCCCTTTTCATTCCGCTTTTTGGCGGGACACCTGTTGCCATTATTACTCTCCTTTCAACCAAGATTCAGTAAGACGTTCGTCAATCATTCGCAGCGTAACGACTTTCACTTCGTTTGGATGACGTTCTTCAATTCTAGAATAATCTTCCCACATTGAGCCAAGAAGCAAACCAGGACCATCATTCAAAAAAATTACTTTTGTATTTAACCCGTGCGAGTGAACATACTCTAATACTTCATCTGCACAGTTTTTATAGCCGCCAGTTCTGTCGTCTTCCTGAGCTCCTCCGCGATCTCCGTCATACCGTGCAAGACCAACGGCATAAATTGTTTTCTTATCATCAGAAGAAATGACGAAATCAAGAGGTCGGCTTTCGTTTGGATAATCATTCCAAATCGATTTTGCTTGAACATCCGCACCTGCTCCACGAGGGCCCCAGATATTTAGATCAGAAAATTTCGCTTGTATCATATCAAAGAATTTATCGGTTAAGTCATAACCTTTTTTGCCCCTGTCCTTATACTCCCAGAGGATAGCACAAAGGGCCTCATCTGGCATAGGACGAGCATCAAACTTTTCTTGGACTACATGAATAGGGCGAAAACCTTCTCCGAAATCTTCACATATCTTTCTTGCCTGTGTCTTCTTTTTCAGCATTTCAACAGGTGTCTCTGGAGATACATATTTTCTGAAGACTCTGCATAGCTGAATTCTCATCCACTGGGTAGGAACGTCCGCAATATTCATAAATAGGGCACTGGAACTTTCAGAGCGATTCAGCAACTGTGAAAACATTTCCAAAACGGGAGAATATAGTCTGCAAGCATCTTCTAAGATATCAGGGTAATATTCGCCTGTTGATAGTGTAATAAAATTCCTTCTTTCTTCTGGAGAATAATCTCTAAAAGTTCTCATATCACAAAACCTCGTTTCTGATAGTCTGTCAAGTGGATATAAAAATTTGAATTATATTATATTATAGCAAGGCGAAAAAAGCCAGCATTTCACGACAGTTTTCGCTATCCGCCCCGGGAGCATCGCTCCCGGGGCGGTTTTTTGACCGCAGGCGGCAAATTTCGGCTGCGAGCGCTGCGCCGGAATTGACAAGCCACCGGCGGAATGCTACACTGATTTTATCACATGACAGGTATCGCCGCCATGTGACAAGTATCGCGGCCGCTGCGGCGGCAGCGAAGGAGGGGAAACACCATGAAATACTGCGCTCATTGCGGCGCGCAGCTGGTCGACGAAGCCGTTGTCTGCCCAAAGTGCGGCTGCGCCGTGGCACCGACAAAAACCGTTGACCCGAACGCCAGCCCGAAATCGCGCCTGATCACGCTGCTGCTGTGCATCTTCGTCGGCGGGCTCGGCATCCACCGCTTCTACGTCGGCAAGATCGGCACGGGCGTGCTCTGGCTGCTCACGGCCGGCTGCTTCGGCATCGGCGCGCTGGTCGACCTGATCATGATCGCCTGCGGCACATTCACCGACAGCGACGGCAAACCAGTCACCGACTGGCAGACCTGAACGCTGCGCAAAAAAATCGCTCCCCGGCCGGATGGCCGGGGAGCTTTTTGCACGTTTTACGGGTCGATCTCGATGATATAGCCGATCTTGCCGCTGTAGAACTGTGGGTAACGGCCGGCGGGATCGCCGATGCAGTCGTTATAATACCAGCCGCTGGACGTTCTCGTGATGAGCACGTAATCCTCGGCGGCGCCGTTGGTATCGTGCACAGACGGTTCGCCGGACGCCCAGTTATAGACCGGGTCAACGTTGTCCTTGACCCAGGCGAGCTCGCCGCTGTCGGTGCGGTGCAGGCCGATCCAGACATAGGTCAGGCCGGACTCGTCGGCCAGCTGGGCGACGCGCGTCCACTTCTCGGCGCTGTCGATCACAACGAGGTGGCCGCCCTTGGCCTCGGCCGCCGCTTCGGCGTCGGCCCAGGAGACGTCCGCCGTGACGACTTCATATGTCGGCTCCGGCTTCGGCGTCGGGGTGGGCGTGGGCGTCTCGGTCGGGACGACGGTCTCGACGGGGACAGTCGGCGTCGGGGTGGTCTCCGCCGTGGCGGGCGTGCCGAACACGCCGAGCGAGCGCAGCAGCAGCACGGCCAGCACGGCCGCGCAGATGATGAGCACGGTCAGCAGGATGCCCGCCTTGTGCGACTGGCGCTGCTCGGCCGACGGCTGCTTTTTCGGCTTGGACGGGGCGGGACGGTAGGCCTCCGGCTTTTTCACAGGCGGCTTTTCCGGCTTCTTTTCCGACTTCGGCTTCGCCGGGGTCTCCGGCTGGACGGGCCGCTTCTCGGGGCGGAATTTATTCGGCAGCGGCTGCGGTTCTGGCTTGCGCTCGGGCTGCGGTTTCGGCTCGGTGACCGGGGTTTCCTCTGGCTTTGCTTCCGGTTCGGCAGCCGGGGTTTCCTCTGGCTTTGCTTCCGACTCGAGTTCGGCCTCCGGCTCAATGACCGGGGCTTCCTCCGCCTCGGTCTTCAGCTCAAACTTCAGCTCAGACTCAGCTTCCGCTTCGGGCTCGGCCGCGATCTCCGGCTCAGCCTCCGGCACAGGCGCGGCGGCCTCCTCGGCGAGGATGTCGAGCATCATGCGCTCGACCTCGCTGAGCTCCTGCTCGGGCTTGTTGAACATCTCCTGCGCGGTCGGCACACTGCGGCGCTGTTCGGCGTCATACTGCTCAAGCGCGGCGCACAGCTCCGCCGGCGTGGCGTAGCGGTCGTCCGGCTTGCACTGCGTGGCGCGCGCGATGATCTCCTGCAGGCCGCGCCCGGCCTTGCGCGCCGGGGGCAGCGCCTCACCGTTCATGCGGCGGCGCAGTGCGTCGGTCTGGTCCTCAGGCAGCGGCGCACGGTCGTCCGGGTAAAACGGCAGACGGCCGCCCGACACGCCCGCATACAGCAGCAGGCCGAGCGAATACACATCGGCCGAGGCGTCGAGCGTGCCGCTCCAGAACACCTCGGGCGCCATGAACTCCAGCTCCTCGGTCGTCCAGTCCTTCGTGTCCGTGCGGGCGGGCGCGCCAAGACCGACCGTGCCGTCTGCGGCGCGGCTGATGTTGTCCGGGCGGATGCCGCCGTGATATGTCCCGCGCTCCGCCAGGATGCGGCACAGCGCCTCGGCCAGCGCGGTCAGCTCCGCGCGCGAGAGCGTCTGCAGCCGATCACCGAGCAGGCAGGCAGGATCCAATGCGTGTTTGTCCATGTGATACGCACCTCTTTATGTCCGTGTTGGCATGTTTACATAACTTTATAAATAGTAACACACTTATGACGACAAGTCAATTCAATCTGACGTGCCGGGCACAGGTTTGTTCCGCCCGAGGCGGCCGAACCAGCCAAAGGTCATCGGCCAGATGCCGGCGGCAAAAATGACCATGAGCGCATAGCGGATGAGATTGGCAATATTGTGCCCGCCGCACAGCGCGAGCAGCGGCGCTTTGAGCACGGTGCGCAGGCCGATCGTGATGGCGAGGCCGAGCACGGCCTTGAGCACCTGCGCCCACCAGACGGCGCGCACGTCAAAGTGCACGTACCGCCGGTCGAGCCAGTAGGAAAACGTCATGCCCAGCACCGCGCCGAGCAGCGTGTAGGCATTCTTGCGGCCGGAGGCGAGGTTGGCGGCGTCCACGTCCGCGGGAAATGGCCAGAGCTCGGCAAAGAGCAGATACGCAAGGCCCAGCACGGCCATGACGCCGAAAAGCCAGTAGAGCCGGTTCGGGTGGCTGTCAATGTCCCGAAAGAGCGGGTAGAGCGCAAACACCAGCACAAGCCCGAGGCCGAACGACACGCCGACATCCAGCGGCGTGTGCACGCCGAGGTACATGCGCGAGAACGCCGTGAGCACGATCACGGCGGCGCAGACCACGCGCAGCCACGTCCGCTTCGTCCAGCGGCCGAGGCAGCCGAAGGAGGCGAAGACATTCTGCGTGTGCCCGCTCGGGAACGAGTAGCCGGTGGCCTCGGCCCGGGCGCTCTCGACGATCTGGAAATTCGGGTCTTTCACCCACGGGCGCGGGATGCGGAACACCAGCTTGAGAAGCTGGTTGACGATCGTGCCGACGAAGCCGACCGTGAGCATATAGTACCCGCAGGACTTGCTCACGCACCAGAACACGATGATGGCGACGGCCATGAACACGATCTCGCCGCCGCAGTTGGTGAGCGTGCCGAGCACCGTGTCCAAAAACGGTGTGCGCAGCTTTGCCAGTGCATAAAGTAACTGCATGAAACGTTTCTCCCCTCTGTGTCTGTCTGCCGCCATTATAGCAAAGCGCGCCGCCGGATTCAACCGCAAAGGAAATTGACAGCGGCGGATGACGATGGTAGGATAAGGGCAGAATATATCAAAATGGAGGCATGTCCCATGGACATCGAAAAAACCATCCGTGCCCTGACCGGCCGCGGCTTCGCCGTGCAGCACTTCGCCACGGGGCGCGAGGCGGCGGACTATCTCGACGGCGCGATCGACGGCACCACCGTCGGCATCGGCGGCAGCAAGACCATCGACCAGATCGGCCTGTACGACCGGCTCACCAAGCACAACACCGTCTGGTGGCACTGGCGCACGCCGGGCTTTGACACGCTCGACCACGCGCTGACCGCGCCCGTGTACCTCAGCAGCGCCAACGCCATCACCGCCGACGGCCAGATCCTCAACATCGACGGCCGCGGCAACCGCCTCGCCGCCATGGTCTACGGCATCGGCAAGACGGTGTACATCGTCGCGGGCACGAACAAGATCTGCCCGGACTTTGACAGTGCCCTGTCGCGTGCGCGCAACACCGCCGCCGTGCAGAACATGCGGCGCTTTGACGGCGACCAGCCGTGCCACACGGTCGGTCGCTGCCTCGACTGCCGCAGCAAGAGCCGCGGCTGCAACGCGCTGCTCGTGCTCTGGGGACAGATGATGGACATGGCCAAGGTCGAGGTCGTGCTCATCGACGAGCCGCTCGGCCTGTAAGGAGGAAAGGCATGAAGGTATTCAAGCGCATCAAGTGGAGCTACGTCGTGCTCAGCGCGATGTTCCTGCTGCTCGGCATCTATCTTGTCGTGAACCCCGAGACGTCGCTGGTCATGATCTGCCGCATTCTCGGCGCGGCTATGGCCGTGTTCGGCGTGATGAAGATCGTGCTCTATTTCATCCGCGAGGTCGAGGGTGTGGCCATCCGGTTCGACTTTGCAGTCGGCCTGTTCTGCATCATCCTCGGCGCGCTCATGCTCTGGCGCGCGCCGGCGCTGACGGACATCCTCTCGGTCATGATCGGCCTGCTCGTGCTTGTCGACAGCGTCTTTAAGCTGCAGGTCGCCGTTGATTCGCGGCGCATGGGCGCGCACTCGTGGTGGGTCACGCTCGTGTGCACGGTCGTGTGCCTGGTGCTGGGCATCCTGCTGGTGTTCAACCCCTTTGACGGCAAGCAGGTGCTCACGATCATGATGGGCGTGTCGCTCATCGTCGACGGCGTGCAGAACCTGTGCACCGTCGTGTATGCCGCCATCTTTGTCAAGGACGTGAAGGCCGCCGTGCACGACTTCGTGGACGACGCCACCGCCGTCGAGACGACGGGCGAGGTCCTCGGCGAGGACGCACCCCAGTCCAAGCCCGACGAAGGGCCGAAAGCGCCGTGAGGCGTTAAATTCTGCTTAATTTTACCGGACGCGGGAATTTCTCCGCGTCCGGCTCTTTACTTTTTTGCCACTTTGGTGTAAAAAAGAAAATGTCTTGCGAATCGAAGAAGTAAGGGGGGAGCTTCCGATGCTGGAGCAGAATTTTCAGAGTGTGTACGAGAAGTTTAAGCTGCAATTTTTTCGCCGCCTGTTTTCGCAGGTGCGCGAGCGCGAGGGCTCGCTGAGCGCGATGGAGGCGTTCTCCGTCGAGGTCATCCACGAGCTCGACGCGCCGACCATCGGTCAGTTTGCGGATTTTCTCGGCATCTCGCAGTCCAACGCGACCTATAAGGTCAACAATCTCATCCGCAAGGGCTACATCGTCAAGGAGAACTCCGACACCGACCGGCGCGAATACCACCTGAAGCTGTCGGACAAGTTCTACTGCTACAACGGCCTCATGCAGAGCTACATCGACACGGTGATGGCGCGCATCCACGAGCGGTTCACGCCCGAGGAACTGGCGACGTTCGAGCACGTGCTGGCCGTCATGAGCGACGAGCTGATGCCCGAGTGCGACGTGCCGAAAAAGTGACCACACGCCCGGAAGACCGGCGGCAGCCAGATTGGCTGCCGCCGGTTTTTTGTTTGCGGGGGCAGGCAGAGATTCCTGTTGGCAGTTTCGGTGATACGCCCTTGGCTTCCCTGTGTAAGGGGAGGCTTTGGCCTCAATCCCGGTCGAGCGGAGGCACAAGGACGATCGCCTGCGTGCGTGACGTCAGGGACGCCCTCCGTTTTCTTGTATTTGCGGGCGAAGTGTGGTTTAATAAGGAAAGAAAACGATAGAAACGGAGCATCGCCATGACGATCGCAGTCATCGGCGCGGGCGCGTCCGGCATGATGGCCGCGCTGACCGCCGCCGAACAACCGGAAAATAAAATCCTGCTCTTCGAGCGGCAGGCGCGCGTGGGGCGCAAGCTCGCCGTGACCGGCAACGGCCGCTGCAACCTGACGAACACCGGCGCCGCGCCTGAAAACTACCACGGCGCGCAGCCGGACTTTGCCGCGCCGGCGCTCGCGGCCTTCCCGCCGGAGGCGGCGCTGCGCTGGTTCGCCGCGCACGGGCTCATGACCGTGACGGAGCCGGGCGGGCGCGTGTACCCGCTCTCGAACGCGGCCAACAGCGTCGTGGACGTGCTGCGCTTCGCGCTCGCGCGGCCGAACATCACCCTGCGCGCGGGCGAGGCCGTGACGGCCGTGCGCCGGCAGGGGCGCGGCTTTGTCATCGAGACGGAAAGCGAAACGATCCCCGCCGACCGCGTCATCATCGCGTGCGGCGGCGCTGCCGGGGCGAAGGCCGGCGGCGTGCGCGACGGGTATACCCTGCTGCAGAGTCTCGGCCACCGGCGCACGGCGCTGCACCCCGCGCTCGTGCAGCTGACGACCGACCCGACGTATCCCCGCGCGCTCAAGGGCGTGCGCGCCGACGCGCGCGTGACGCTCACGCGCGGCCGGGCCATCCTCGCGCGCAGCGCGGGTGAGGTGCAGTTCACGGAAAAGGGCGTGTCCGGCCCGGCGATCTTTGAAATTTCCCGTGCGGCGAGCTGCGGCGGCGAGGGCCAGACCGTGACGCTCGACCTGCTGCGCGCACACAGCGCGCCGGACTGTCTGGCGTTTTTGCAGGCGCGGCGCGCGGCCGCGCCCACGCTCCCGTGCGAAGAGGTGCTGACCGGCACGGTGCACAACCGCGTGGGCAAGATGCTGCTGCGCTACGCCGCCGTCCCCGGCGGGCGGCCGCTCGGCGACGTGACGGACCAGGAACTCAGGGCGCTCGTGCGCGCGGCGAAGGGCTTCGCGCTGCCGGTGCGCGGCACGGAGGGCTTCGAGAGCGCGCAGGTCACGGCCGGCGGCATCCGCACGGACGAATTTGACCCCGCGACGATGGGCAGCCTTCTCGTGCCGGGGCTGTACGCCTGCGGCGAGGTGCTGGACATTGACGGCGACTGCGGCGGCTACAACCTGCAGTGGGCGTGGGCCAGCGGCCGCGCGGCCGGGAGGGCGTGCCGATGATCGCAATTTCGAACCTGAAGCTCGCCCCCGGCGCGGACGAGGCGCAGCTGCGCACCCTTGCCGCCGGGGCGCTGAAAGTCCAGCCCCAGGATATCACCGGCCTGCGCATCCGCAAGAAGTCGCTCGATGCGCGCAAAAAAGACGATATTCACTATGTTTACACCGTCGGCGTGACCGTGCGCGGGGATGAGCGAAAGCTCGTCCGCCGCTGCCGCACCGCCGCGATCGTGCAGGACAAGACCTACCCCATCCCCCGCATCGCGCCGCCGCAGACGCGCCCCGTGATCGTGGGCTTCGGCCCGGCGGGGATGTTTGCCGCGCTGGTTCTCAGCATGGCGGGGCTCTGCCCGCTCGTGCTTGAGCGCGGACAGGACGCAAAAACGCGGCACGAAGCCGTTCTGCGCTTCTGGCAGACCGGCGAACTTGACCCGGAGTGCAATGTGCAGTTCGGTGAGGGCGGCGCGGGTACGTTTTCGGACGGAAAATTAAATACCGGCGTCAAAAACGAGCGCATCGGCTGGATCCTGGAGCAGTTTGCCGAGGCCGGGGCCAGCGCGGATATCCTATACGACGCAAAACCTCACATCGGCACCGACGAGTTAGTCACGGTCGTGCAGAACCTGCGGGAGAAAATTCTCCACTACGGCGGCGAGATCCGCTTCGGCACGAGATTGACCGGCCTTGAATCGGAAAACGGCCGTGTGACAGCCGTCCGTGTACAGAGCGCAGACAGCGAGACGGTGCTTCCGGCCTCCCGCGTTCTGCTTGCCATCGGACACAGCGCACGCGATACGTTTGAGACGCTGCACAGCGCAGGGATTCCGATGGAGCCGAAGCCGTTTTCCATGGGCGTGCGCATCGAGCATCCGCAGCGGCAGATCAACGAGCACCAATACGGCCCGTTCGCGGACGCGCCGGGGCTTGGCGCGGCAGATTATAAGCTGAACGTGCAGCTGCCAAGCGGCGGCTCGGCCTATACCTTCTGCATGTGTCCGGGCGGCCGCGTGGTTGCAGCAGCATCGGAAGCCGGCGGCGTCGTGACAAACGGCATGTCGGACCATGCGCGTGACGGCGAAAACGCGAATGCAGCGCTGCTCGTCACGCTGAACCCCGCCGATTTCCCGGACAAATCCACGCTTGGCGGCATGTACTGGCAGCGGCAGATCGAACAGGCGGCCTTCCGCGCGGGCGGAAGCAATTACCGCGCGCCTGCGCAGCTTGTCGGCGATTTCCTGAAAAAGCAGCCCTCGCAGGCGCTGGGCGCCGTCCAGCCGGCCTACCGGCCCGGCGTGACGCTCTGCGAGCTGCACGAGGTCCTGCCGGAGCGCATCACTTCCGTGCTCGAACAGGCGCTGCCGGAGTTGGACAAGCGCCTGCACGGCTTCGCCCGGCCCGACGCCGTCCTGACCGCGCCGGAGACGCGCAGCTCCTCGCCCGTGCGCATCCTCCGCGACGAGACCCGGCAGTCGCAGCTGCGGGGGCTCTACCCCTGCGGCGAGGGCGCGGGCTATGCGGGGGGCATCACCTCCGCCGCGCTGGACGGCATTCTGACGGCCGAGGCCGTGATCGAAGCACAGAAAGGATGAAGATGCGATGACAGACCCGATCCCCTTCCCGGCCATGCCGGAGGAAGAAGACCCGCAGACGCTCTCCCGCGAAGCACTGCTGGCGCAGGCGCAGGAGCTGCGGGAGAGAATCGCGGACCTCGACGCGCGCGAGCCCGCGGACATGATGAGCGCGCAGTACGAGCGCTGGGCCGCGCGCCACGAGGCGCTGGAGGACGCGCTCGACGATATCCTCGATCTTCTGGACGAATAAAGAAAAAACGGTGCAGCCCGGGCGGGCTGCACCGTTTTTCTTTTTATTGCTCGCCGAATTCCAGCCGGACGATCTGCATGCGCATCCGATTGTCGCCCACGCGCGCGAGGAAGCGGAA
>OLXZ01001282.1_pt1 | contig 10603 bp, 9 predicted proteins | sample 1673901 | NCBI WGS metagenome assembly OLXZ01 (sample SAMEA103958131, study PRJEB25191) | human gut metagenome | reverse complement strand
CCAGCACCACCTTCAGCTGGGTGGTGGCGTGGATGTTCACCACCTTGTTGTGGCGATCCTCGCTGCGCCGCTCCTCGCTGCGGCGATCCTCCCGGCGCTCCTCGAAGGGGGAGCGGGACTCCTTCACCGGCTCCTCGAAGTCCTCCTCGTAATCGTAATCCTCATCGTCATAGGGATGAATGATCTTTTTCAGCTCGTCCATGAAGCCCATCGAAAAATACCTCCCGCGTTATTTTGTATAGTCTCTGGCGCCGAAAATGGCGGTGCCCACGCGGACGATATTGCTGCCCGCACGGATGGCGTCGGCAAAATCGCCGCTCATGCCCATAGAAAGACAATCTAATTTATTATCGTACATTTTTTGATTTATGTCAACATACAGGGCGTGTACTTTTTGCAGATACGCCATATTTTCCTCCCGGGAGGCGTCCGCGGGCGGAATGGTCATCAGTCCCCGCAGCCGCACATGGCGCAACTCTCCGGCCCGCGCGGCGGCATCGGCGATGGCCTCCGGTGCGAAGCCACTCTTGGCCTCCTCGCCGCCGATGTTCACCTCCAGCAGGATATCCTGCACGATGTCCAGCTTCTCCGCCTGCCGCTGGATCTCCTCCAGCAGTTCCACGGAGCCCACGGAGTGGATCAGCGCCGCCTTGCCCACCACCTGCCTGACCTTGTTGCGCTGCAGATGGCCGATAAAGTGCAGCGGCGCGCCGTCGTAGGCATGCTCCGGCAGCTTGGCCGTCATCTCCTGCACCCGGTTCTCGCCCAGCGCGTCGATACCGGCCCGGATGGCCTCCTGGCAGGCCGCCGCATCGTTCATCTTACTGGCGCCCACCAGCGTGATGTCCGCCCCGGTGCGCCCCGTCTCACGGGCTGCCTCGTCGATCTGGCGGCGGATGGCCGCAATGTTTTCCGCAATAGACATGAGAAGCTCCTCCTCGCTTGTGTTTCTGCCCGGACGCCTGTCCGTTATTGAATGACCTTTCCGTCGTGCAGCGCCCCGGCGGAGGCGATGACCTCGTCCCCGGCCCGCAGCGTTCGCGTATCGGCCGCGCCGTCGGCGGGCCGCACCAGCGCGTAGCCCTGGCCCTGATACAGTACCGTCACCGGCCGGAACGCGGCGGTGACGCCGTCCAGACAGTACACGCCGGTGACGCCCTCCTCACTGACCCGCAGGGCGTTGGACGGCACCCGCAGCCCCTCGTAGGTGCGCAGGATCACATCCGCCGCCTGATGCCGCAGCAGCGTGGTCTGGGCCAGATATTTCCGGCAGGACAGCGTTACCGCCGCCTGCCCGTTCTCCGCGGCGGACACGTTCGCCACCTGCATCCGCAGGTTCTGGTCAAACCCCTTGGCGAACCGCAGCGTCACGGTGCCCAGCGCCTTCAGCTGGGCGGCCTGCTCCTCCGGCAGTGACACCACATAGTACCATGTGTCGCCGTAGATGAGCTTGCCCATGCTGCTCTCCGTCCCGGCGGGCTGGAGCCGCGCCAGCTTTCCCGGCGTCACGTCCTCCAGAAACGCGGTGGTCAGTACCGTCTCATACCCGTCACACACGGCGGAGTACGTCCCCGCCGATCTGGCCCTCCACCGCCTTGATCTCCGTCTCGATCTCCTCCTGAGAGGTGTAGGGATGGTCGCGCTTGAGCACGGCGGCCTTCAGCTGGGCGATGTCGCTGTCCGCGGCGGTGTAGTCGCCGCCGGTCAGGGTCTGCCGCAGCGTCAGGATGTCGCCGGTGATGGACGTGTCCAGCTTCAGCGCCGCGTCCGGGTCGAGGTAGGAGGTCAGCGCGAACTGCAGCTGCTGCAGCTGCAGCTCCAGCGTCTCGATCTGGCTGACGGTCTGCAAGGCCCCGTCGTCGGCGTACACCGTGGCCAGTACCTGCCCCACGCCTACGCGGTCGCCCTCCTGCCGCTCCCGGCTGAGGGTGCCGCTCTGGGCGGGCAGCACCTCCTCGTCCCGCAGCAGCCAGCCGTTGAGGGCAATGGTGTCCTCCGCCTGCCCCTCCGTCACCAGCGTGGTGCTTACCGGGTCGGACAGATAGTTGTACAGCTGCACGGCGAAGTAGAACAGCACCGCCGCCAGCACGGCGATGGGCAGTATTTTCATAAGGGGCGATGTTTTTCTCATGGTGCTTTCCTTTTATCTCTGGTATGTGCCTGCCGGAGGTCAGACGGCGTCCTCCGTCCCGTCCTCCCGCAGCTCCACCGGCCGCAGCGGCGCGATGGTGGAAATAGCGTGCTTGTAGATGACCTGCTGCCTGCCCTCGGAGTCCAGAATGACCACGAAGCAGTCAAAGCCGGTGATGGTGCCCCGCAGCTGGAAGCCGTTGACCAGAAACATGGTCACGGGAATGTTCTGCTTCCGTGCGCGGGTGAGAAAGATCTCCTGCAGGTTGTTTGTCTTTTGCATATCGTCTGCTCCTTGATATCTTTGTGCGGACGATCGCCTGTCCTCCGTCCGCCGCTCTCAGCATACGCCGGCAGCAGTAAGGAATTCTGTCGCATTTTGGAGAGCCCACGGAAAATCAGGCTCTTTTTCCCACAGGATCCAGTGGATGCGGGGATTTCGCCGCAGCCATGTCAGCTGCCGCTTGGCGTACTGCCGCGACCGGAGCTTGACCTCCTCCACGGCCTCCGCCTCGGTGGCCGTCCCATCGGCCACCGCCAGAAACTGCTTGAAGCCGATGGCCTGCAGGGCCGTGGCGTCACGGGGCAGGCCGCCGGTCAGCAGCTGCCGCACCTCGTCCAGAAGGCCCTGTTCCACCATAATGTCCACTCGCCGGTCAATGCGGTCACGCAGCTCCTGCCGGTCCCGGAAGCTTAGTCCGATGTACAGGGCGTCGTAGCGGTCAGGCATCTCCCGGCTTTTCCGGTCATGCTCGCTGATAGTCTCACCCGTCTCCCGGTAGACCTCCAGCGCCCGGAGAATGCGCTTTTCGTCCCGCAGGTGCAGCCGTGCCGCCGTCTCCGGGTCGATCGCCGCCAGCTCCTCCAGCAGCGCCGCAGCGCCCTCCCGGGCCAGCCGCTGCTGCAATACCAGCCGTACCGCGCCGCCCTGCTGTCCGGCGGCAAACGTCTGGCCCCGCACCAGCGCGTCCAGATACAAGCCGGTGCCGCCCACCAGCACGGGCAGCTTCCCCCGGCGCAGGATGTCCTGTATACACCGGTCGGCCTCCTGCGTGAAGCGGGATACCGACCAGCTTTCCGCCGGGTCGGCCACGCCGATCATGTGGTGGGGCACCCCCGCCATCTCCTCCGGTGTGGGGGCGGCGGTGCCGATCTCCATGCCCCGGTAGATCTGCATGGAGTCCACGGACACCACCTCACCGTTGAAGCGCCTGGCCAGCGCCACGCCCATTTTTGTCTTGCCCGACGCGGTAGGGCCCACCACGCAGACCACCCGCTGTGCCATTTGCTTCACCTCCGGCGGTTCAAGGGAGCGTCACGCCCGCTTGAACATCTTCTCCACTTCGTATTTCCGCAGCTTCACCGCCACCGGCCTGCCGTGGGGGCAGTACCGGACAGCGCCGGACTGCACCTGCCGCACCAGCGCCGCCAGCTCGGCGTCGCCGGTGGTCATGCCCGCCTTGATGGCGGACTTGCAGGCCATGGTGTGCAGCAGCTCGTCCCGCGCACCGTCGGGGTCGGCCCGCTGCAAAAGCAGCTTCCGTGCCAGCTCCTCCAGCGTGGCGGCGGCATCCTCCGCCCGTATGTAGTCGGGGATCTCCCGCACCAGCACGGCGCCGTCCCCGAAGTCCTCGCACAAAAAGCCGTAGCCGGCCAGCACGTCCAGCTGCTCCAGCACCGCGCCGTACTCCTCGGCAGTCAGCGTCACGGCGGCGGGGGTCAGCAGCTGCTGGGCCATGGGCGGCACGGGGTCAGCCTTCAGCGCGTCGAAGCGGATGCGCTCGTGGGCGGCGTGCTTGTCGATGAGCCACACATTCTGCTCCCCGTCCTCGCAGATGATATAGGTTTTCAGCACCTCACCCGCGATGCGCCACGGCGTTTCGCCCAGCCCGGCCTCCTCCGGCATCTCCAGCGCCTGCTGGACATGTCCGGTGTCCTCCGGCGCGGCGCTTTCGCCGCCGCGCACGGGCTGCGCCGTATCCGCCGCGCTTTCTGTCACGGCGGCAGCATCCTCCGCACCGGTGGCCGTTTCAGCGGGAGCGTCTGTCTCCGGCGGCGTGATGCGGTACCCCACGCCCTCCCGTCCGCTGGGGACGGTGAAGGCCTTCCCGGTCTCCGGCGCGGCGTCCCGTACCTGCCATACCTCGCCCTGCGGCGCACCTCCGGCGGGCTGCGCCGTCTCGCGGGGCGGCTGTACCGTCTGTCCGGCGGGAGCAAAACGGTTGGCGGTGGGATGGTCGGCTCCGCCGGAGCCGACGGGTCTGCCGCTGACATAGGGCAGCTTCACGCCCTGCGGGGCGGGAGCCGTCTCCCGGAATTCCCGGGCCGTCATGGTCTGGTAGAAGGGCTTTTTCTCCGCCGCGGTGGGCTGGCCCTCCCGGTCCAGCGCGTCCTTCACGGTGTAGTGTACCGCGTCGAACACGGTCTTATCGGACACAAATTTTACGATGGTTTTAGCGGGGTGCACGTTCACGTCCACCTCGTTGACCGGCAGCGTGATATGCAGGACGCAGCCGGGGAACTTGCCCTTCAGCAGCCGGTTGCGGTAGGCCTCCTCCACAGCGGCGGCCAGCAGCTGGCTCTTGACCAGCCGTCCGTTGACGAAGAACAGCTGGCGTCCCCGGGTGCCGTGTCCGGCCAGAGGCTTTGTGACGAAGCCCTCCACCCGCACCGCGCCGCCGCTGCCGCTGACGGGCATCAGACCGGCGGCGAAGTCACGGCCCAGCGCGGCGTAAATGGCGGACAGCAGCTGTCCGTCGCCGGGGGTGTGGAGGATCTCCTGCCCGTCCCGCAGCAGCTTGAAGGATACGTCGGGATGGCTCAGCGCCAGCTGTGTCACCACGCCGGACGCGGCGGCGCCCTCGGCGGAGTCCTTCTTCATGAACTTCATCCGGGCGGGGGTGTTGAAAAAGAGGTCGCGGACGATGATGGTCGTCCCTTCGGGACAGCCAATCTCGGTTTCTTCCAGAATTTTTCCCGCTTCCAGCTTTAATGACGTGCCGGACATGCTGCCCGCCGTTTTGGTCAGAAGATCGATGCGGCTGACGGAGGCGATGGCGGCCAATGCCTCGCCCCGGAAGCCCATGGTGCCGATGGCGGCAAGGTCCTCGGCGCAGCGGAGTTTGGAGGTGGCGTGGCGGAGAAAGGCCGTCCGGGCGTCCTCGGGGGACATGCCGCAGCCGTTGTCCGTGACCCGGAGGAAGGTCATGCCGCCGTCCCGAATCTCCACGGTGACTTTGGACGCGCCCGCGTCCACCGCGTTTTCCAGAAGCTCCTTGACTACGGACGCTGGGCGCTCCACCACCTCACCGGCGGCGATCAGATTAGCGATATGGGGGGATAATTGGATAATTTTCGGCATAATGGATTCACCTCAGGCCGCCGATGGCGACCAGATTGATACAGGCATGGATGATAATCGGCGCGAAAATGGTGTCGCTTTTGGTATACGCCCAGGCGAGGGAAAGTCCCGCCGGGAGGTATTGCAGCACCGCCATGACCAGCTCCAGCGCGGAGTATTTTCCGATGAAGCCCAGAACATGGATGGCGGCAAAGGCGAGAATAGAGACAACGTAGGCTACCCACCGGGATTTTCCGTAGAGATTGCGGAAGATCAGTCCCCGGAAGACGCATTCCTCGGCAGGCGGAACCAGAATCACGGTACTGACGACCATAAGATAGCGTCCGCTCCGGCTCATGGCGGAGATAACGGCGTCATTGTAGTTGGTAAAACCGGGAACCAGCAGCCTTATCAGCCGCAGGGTCAGAAAATTGCAGGCGTAGTAGGCGGCAAGCCCCAGAACGACCGCCTGACAGAAGTACGCTAGGTGCTGGGTCGCCTGCCGGGCGCTGCGTCCCAAGAACTCGTGATAAATCAGAATTGTCGCCAGAAAATTGATAAGATAGTAGGTAAAGTTCAGCTCCGTTTCGGTCAGCGGCTGGGAAAGCTGGGCGTTGACCCACCGGAGAATGGAGGGCAGCAGCACCAGCTGGAAAATAAAGTAGACGCCGCCGGCGACGGATTCCTGCGCGGTGGGACAGGCGGAGAGACTGCGATTTCGTTTCATAGCTCAATCCAACATTTTCTTCAGTTTATACAGCTCGTTCATGGCTTCAATGGGGGTCAGGGTCTCCACGGAAATGGCGCTGAGAGCGGCAACCACCTGCTGGGAGGTCAGATCCATCATGCTGACCTGATCTTCCGGCTCTTTCTGTGCCGCAGGAGCGGTCACGACGCCCTCACTTTCCAGCTCGGCGAGAATTTCCCTTGCGCGGGTGATGACCGGGGCAGGGATGCCCGCCAGCTTGGCGACCTCGATGCCGTAGCTGTCGTCCGTTGCGCCGGGGACGATCTTCCGCAGAAAAATCATCTGTTCACCCCGTTTTTTCACCGCAATGTTGTAGTTTTTCACATTGGGCAGCTTGTCTTCCAGCGTGGAAAGCTCGTGATAGTGGGTGGCAAACAGGGTTTTTGCACCCAGACGCTTGGGATTGGCGGCGTATTCCAGAACGGCGCGGGCGATGGCCATGCCGTCGTAGGTGGAGGTGCCCCGGCCGATTTCGTCCAGAATCAGCAGACTGCGGGAGGTGGCGTATTTCAGAATGGTGGCGACCTCCGCCATCTCCACCATGAAGGTGGACTGTCCGGAAGCCAGATCGTCGCTGGCGCCGATGCGGGTAAACACCCGATCGACCAGCCCGATTTTCGCGCTGCGGGCGGGGACGAAGGAACCCATCTGCGCCATGAGCACGATCAGCGCCACCTGACGCATATAGGTGGATTTGCCCGCCATGTTGGGGCCGGTGATGATGGACACCTGATTGTCCTCAGCACCCAAGTGGGTGTCGTTGGGGACGAACAGGGAGTCCTTCAGCATGGCCTCCACCACGGGGTGGCGGCCGTTTTCAATGGTAATTTCCCGCCCCAGCGTGATCTCCGGGCGGCAGTAGCCCCGCTGCACCGCCACGGCGGCGAGACTGCACAGGGTGTCCGCGGCGGCCACGGCGGCAGCGGTCTGCTGCACCCGGGCGGCCTGCTTGGCAAGGTATTCCCGAAGCTGGGTGAAGATCTGGTATTCCAGAGCGGTGAGCCTATCCTTGGCGGTAAGCACCTGATTTTCCAGCTCTTTCAGCTCCTGGGTGATGTAGCGCTCACAGTTGGCGAGGGTCTGCTTGCGGATGTAATTCGCGGGCACCTGATCGATAAAGGACTTGGATACCTCAATATAATAACCGAATACACGGTTGAAGCCCACTTTCAGGGTGCGGATGCCGGTTTTTTCCCGTTCTGACGCTTCAATGGCGGCAATGGTGCCGCTGCCGCCCTCCATGATGTCCCGCAGACGGTCGGCTTCCTCGCTGGCGCCCTTGCGGATGATGCCGCCCTCCCGGATGGTCAGGGGAGGATCGTCCACCAGCGTGTTTTCAATGCGGTCGGCGCAGTCCGTCAGGGGGTCGATGGCCGCTTCCAGCTTCTTGAGCAGGGGAGAGTCGCACTTTTGCAGCTGCGCCTTCACGTCGGGCAGCGCCCGGAAGCCACGGGCAAGTCCCAGCAAATCCCGGCAGTTGACGGTGCCGGTGACGATGCGGGTCTGCACCCGCTCTAAGTCGGTGACGTCCCGCAGCGCTTCTTCCAGCTCGCCCCGGACGATGACGTTGTCCGTCAGCTCCTCCACCGCGCCGTGGCGGCGGGTGATCTCCACCGGGTCAAGCAGGGGCTTTTCCAGCCAGGAGCGGAGCATCCGCCCGCCCATGGCGGTGTGGGTCTTGTCCAGCACCCACAGAAGCGTTCCCCGCTTTTCTTTGGAACGCATGGTCTCCGTCAGTTCCAGATTCCGCCGGGCGTCCAAATCCAGCTCCATGAACCGGCCTGTGGTGTAATATTGCAGCTCCCGGATGTGGGCAAGGTCGTTTTTTTGCAGGGTCAGCAGGGTTTGCAGCAGTGCGCCGCTGGCAATGACGGCGGCGGGCATTCCCGCAATGCCCATCTGGGAAAGGGTGGCATGGAAGTGATTTTCCAGCAGTGCTTCCGCACTTTCCAGAGCGAACAGCTCCTGCTTTCCCTCGCTGACACAGCAATTCAGGCGGCGGAAAACGGCGTCGTCAATGACCTCGCAGTCCACATTGGAGCCGTAGCGGAGGATTTCGCTGGGGGCGAAACGACCAAGCTCAGAGGCCACGTTCTGGGCGTCAGAGCACACCGTGGTGAAAAACGCACCGGTGGAAACGTCGCAGAAGGCAAGGCCGAATTTTCCGCTTTCGCCGTAGATGCAGCCGATGTAGTTGTTTTTGCTTTCGTCCAGCATACAGCTTTCGGTGACGGTGCCGGGAGTGATGATGCGGGTGATTTCCCGCTGCACCAGTCCCTTGGCGGTGGCAGGGTCTTCCATCTGCTCGCAGATGGCGACCTTGTAGCCCTTCTGCACCAGCCGGGCGATGTAGGAGTCCACGCTGTGGTAGGGGACGCCGCACATGGGCGTCTGTTCCTCCTTGGGCTTGCCCCGGTCACGGGTGGTCAGGGTGAGGTCAAGTTCCCGGGCCGTCAGTTTGGCGTCTTCGTCAAACATTTCATAGAAGTCGCCCAGCCGGAACATCAGGATGCAGTCCTTGTGCTGGTCCTTGATCTGCTGATATTGCCGCCGCATGGGGGTCAGTTCATTCGTTGCCTGTGCCATATGTTGATTCCGTCCTGTTCTATGTTTGTACAAAAATTCAGCAGATATCCGCCGTTTTTCCGCTCAGGCTCCATGTGGTGGCGGCGGTGATGGTGATGTCCTGATAGGTGCCGACCATGTCGTCCCGGCCGGGGAAGCGCACCAAGCGTCCGCCCTCGGTGCGGGCGGTGAGCATGTCCTTGTCGCGGCCGTCGCAGAGCACGCGGACGGTCTTGCCGACGTAGCCCTGATGAATTTCCAGCGAAATGCGGTTCTGCACATCGCAGAGCCGGTCAAAGCGGCGGTTTTTCTCCTCCTTGGGTGTCGGATCGTCCATTTTCGCGGCAGGCGTTCCCGCGCGCGGGGAGAAGATAAAGGTAAACAGCGCGTCATAGCGCACGTCTTCAATCAGGCTGATCGTGTCCTCGAATTCGTCCTCCGTCTCGCCGGGGAAACCGACGATCACGTCGCTGGTCAGAACCAGATCGGGCATGATCGCGCGGCCATAGTGCGCCAGCTTCAGATATTCCTCGCGGGTATAGTGCCGGTTCATGGCTTTCAGCACCCGGTCGTTGCCGGACTGGAAGGGCAGGTGGAACTGCTTGGCGATCTTGGGGTATTTCGCAATGGTATCAAAGAGTTTTTTGCTTGCGTCCTTCGGGTGGCTCGTCATGAAGCGCAGCCAGAACTCGCCCGGCAGCTGTGCGATCTCGGCCATGAGGTCGGCAAAATCGACACCGAGGCCTAAATCCTTGCCGTAGGAATTGACGTTCTGACCTAAAAGCGTAATGTCTTTATAGCCTGCCGCGATGAGGCCCTTGACCTCTTCCAGAATCTCCTCGGGCCGTCTCGAGCGCTCCCGTCCGCGGACATACGGCACGATGCAGTACGAACAGAAGTTGTTGCAGCCGTACATGATCGACACCCACGCCTTGAGATCGGACGAGCGCACGACGGGGATACCCTCTGCAATATTGCCCGCGGAATCGTCCACGGCAAAAATGCGCTTGTTCGTGCGCAGCACGCTTTGCAGCAGTTCCGGGAAGCGCCATAATTCGTGCGGATTGAACACGCCGTCAACATGGCGGTAGCTGTTTTTGATGCGCTCGACGACCTGCGGCTGGCCCATCATGCAGCCGCAGAGGAAGATCTTCTGCCGCGGATGGCGGTTTTTCGTATGCGTCAGCGCACCGACGTTGCCGAACACGCGGTCCTCGGCGTGCTCGCGGATGGCGCAGGTGTTGATGACGATGCAGTCCGCGCCCTCCTCCTCGTCCACGATGCCGTAGCCGCACGTCTCCAGCATCCCGCGGATGCGCTCGGAGTCGGCTTCGTTCTGCTGACAGCCGTAGGTATCGACAAAGGCCCGGGGCGTGACGCCCTGCGCAAGCCAGTATTCTTTGATTTTTTCACAGATCTCCCGCTGCGCGCGAAGCAGCTCGGGCGAGATCTCGGCGGTTTTCCGTTCCAAGGCGCTACCTCCGATATTTTGGTGATTTTATATTATACCAGAAGCGCCGACATTTTTCAACGAAAACTATGCGCCGTGCGGAGATAACCGCGTATTTTTCCGTCCGCGTTCACAAAATGTTCAGCTCTTGCGGCACGGCGGCGATTGAAAAAGGCCGCGCGCTGTGGTACACTAGAATATAAATTCCGGCGTGCGGGGTCTGCGCGCCGGTTTACAGCAGATGCGCGGCCGCATCCGGGCCGACCGGAGGGCGGAACGCGCGAAAAAAGGCGGCGCGGTGCGCCGCAGAAAGAGGAACATCATGGAAGAAAATCAGAACGGCTTCCAGCCGGAGCAGTCCGAACAGGAC
>OLXZ01001278.1_pt1 | contig 10654 bp, 9 predicted proteins | sample 1673901 | NCBI WGS metagenome assembly OLXZ01 (sample SAMEA103958131, study PRJEB25191) | human gut metagenome | reverse complement strand
TTGTTCCGCCTTTTGCAGAGCGCAGCATCAAGCTGTACAGCGGCCGTGTGGATGCACTGGCCAGCGTTCTGAACTGGCTGAGGGACCAGAAAGAGCGCTATGTGATCCTGTCTGACAGCAACATTGCTATGAACTTCGACTTTAACAAGCTGATCGAAGCTCATGTCAAGTCCGGCGCAGACGTTACCATGGTATACAACCGCGGCGAAATCCCCGATGGCGCCCGCACCGATAACTACACCATCCGCATTGATAATGGCCGTGTGGCTGAGCTGCTTTCCAACGATTATCGTCCCGGCGTCCAGAATCTGTCCATGAACCTGTACATCATCGAGCGCGAAAGCCTGATCCAGCTTGTCCGCGATGCATCTGTGCGCGGTCTGGTCTATTTTGAGCGCGATATCCTGGCCCGCAACCTGAGCCTGCTGAATGTTCAGGCTTATGAGTTTGACGGCTATGTGGCCCGCATCAGCGATATGAAGAGCTACTTTGACGAGAACATGCGCCTGCTGCAGGCTGGCAATGTCGATAAGCTCTTTAACGAAGGCAACCCCATCTACACCAAGATTCGTGACGACAACCCCACCCGTTACCTGGAAGGCAGCAAGGTCAAGAACAGCCTGCTGGCTGACGGCTGTGTGGTGGAAGGCACCGTTGAAAACAGCGTGCTGTTCCGTGGCTGCCAGATCAAGAAGGGTGCTGTTGTGCGCAACTGTGTGCTGATGCAGGATACCGTTGTGGAGGAGAACAGCTCCGTTGAGTATGTGGTTACCGACAAGAATGTCCACATCACGGCAGATAAAAAGCTGATCGGCACGGATTCTTTCCCGGTGTTTGTTGCCAAAAGGCACACGGTGTAACCTGATTACGCCCTGAACTTTCCCGCCAACTCTCCCCGGCGGGTAGTTTGCAGGAAAGGGCGGGGGAGTGAACACGCTTCTCCGCTCTTTCCTTATTTTATCATAACAGCCTGCCCGGCAGGCGTTGCAAACAGCCGCTCCAGCGGCTCTGCAAGGAGGTACCCATGAAAATTCTCTATGCAGCCAGCGAGGCTGCACCGTATGCAAAATCCGGTGGTCTGGCCGATGTTGCCGGTGCATTGCCCAAGGCTCTGGTTCATGACGGCATTGACTGCCGCGTTATCATGCCCCTGTACGGCGATCTCAAGTTCAAGGATACACTGACCTATGTTACCAATTTCAGCGTGCCCGTGGGCTGGCGCAGCCAGTACTGCGGCCTGTTCAAGGCCGAGCATGACGGCGTGACGTTCTACTTTATCGACAACGAATATTACTTTAAGCGCAGCGGCCTGTATGGCTTCTATGATGACGGCGAGCGTTTTGCTTTCTTCTCCCGCGCTATTCTGGAAACCCTGTTCTATACCGACTTTGAGCCGGATATCATCAACTGCAACGACTGGCAGACCGCCCTTACCCCGGTTTACCTCAACCTGTACTACCGCCACCTGGATAAGTTCAACCACATCAAGACAGTATTCACCATCCATAACATTGCCTACCAGGGCAAGTATGGCATGGATATCCTGGAGGATACCTGCGGCATTGGCGCACGCGATGCCCACATTGTGGAGTATGATGGCTGCGCCAACTTTATGAAGGGCGCAATCGAGACTGCTGATAAGGTCACCACCGTCAGCCCTACCTATGCACAGGAGATCCTGGACCCGTGGTTCAGCCATGGTCTGGACGGCCTGCTGCGCCAGAAGCAGTATAAGCTGTGCGGTATCCTGAACGGTATTGACGTGGATGTTTTCAACCCCGCCACCGACCCGGATATCCCGCAGAACTATGATGCCAACACGGTTCAGCAGGGCAAGCCCGTCTGCAAAGCAGCTTTGCAGGATGAGTTCGGCCTGAACAAGGATGGCAGCCCGGTCATGGCCATGGTCACCCGTCTGGTCGGTCACAAGGGCGTTGACCTGGTGCGCAGCATTGCCGAAGGTCTGCTGCAGCAGGGCATTGAGCTGGTGATCCTCGGCTCCGGCGAAGCCCAGTACGAGAACTTCTTCAACGAGCTGTGCGCCCGCAACCCCGGCCGCGTTGGCGTGTACATTGGCTTTAACGCCAAGCTGGCCCAGCGCATTTATGCCGGTGCCGATATCTTCCTGATGCCGTCCCGCTCCGAACCCTGCGGCCTGGCCCAGATGGTATCCTGCCGTTATGGCACCATCCCCGTTGTGCGTGAGACCGGCGGCCTGCGCGACTCCATCCACGACTCCGGCGATGGCTATGGCAATGGCTTTACCTTTGCCAATTACAACGCCCACGAGCTGTACGAAGCCTGCTGGCGTGCCAAGGAAGGCTACTGGAACAAGGAAGGCTGGCCCGTGCTGGTCAAGCGCGCCATGGAATGCGATTTCAGCTGGTCCAACTCCGCCAAGAGCTATGAGGGCCTGTACAATGAGGTCGTGAACCTCTGGTAAGTCTTTGGGAAGCTGTTCCCTAATGAGTTAAAATCAAATCCCACTGTGTGCAGCCTGAAAAGCCGCATACAGCGGGATTTTTGTTTCATTGGGATTGGTCCGGTGAAAAGGAAAACGGAAAGAATAGATACGCCCGTGCGGCAGCATAGCAGCGTGACAGGGGAGACGAACCGAATGCTTCCAGAACGCAGCACAGGAATTTCGAAAAAGCCAGCCATCCGGAAATGAAGAAATTTCGGATTTTTTGCCACAATTTGCCGAACATGTGTTACAATAGTACCGGAATTTTGGCCGTGGCATTAAGGAAAATCCCATGCCCGCGGTCAATCGGGAAAGGAAACATAACAGCAATCCTATGGGGAAAAGAAAACATTGGTATGTACCGTGCATCGCCCCGGCACTGGCCGCGCTTTTGCTGGCGGGCTGCGGCGCAACGGTGGATTTGAATGAACAGGCCACAGCCGAAACCGCCATGGCCGTGCAATGGGTGCCCAATGGCAGCGTTTATGCTACTGCGGCGGAAGAGCTGGAATACTGGTCCACAGCCCAAAAGCTGGAATCCGCCCTTGCCGCCACGCGGGAAACAGCCCCCAGCGTAGACTTGAACGAGCTGCTGGATGAATTCTGCGCCGCGCAGCCGGGCAGCTTTTCGCTTTACCTGCAAAATCCGGCAACGGGGGAAAGCTATACTTATAACACGGATGCCCTGTATTACCCCGCCAGCCTGCTCAAGCTGCCCTATGCGTTCTGGCTGTGCAGCCAGGCCGATGCCGGAACACTGGACCTGGAAGATGAACTGCCCAACCAGTTCCGCGGCCGTTTGTCTGATACGGCGCTGCAAGCCTATAACGATGCCGAGACCATCCCGGCCAAAGCCGCCATGCGTGCTATGATCGCCGACAGCGATAACAACGCCGTCACCCTGTTGACCACCCACTGGCCAGCCAATGAATCCAGCGGCTTCCAGCAGTTCCTGGCGGATTACGGCTTTGCCTATGCCGCAACCTGCGACCTTACCCCGCAAACCGGCATTATCGGTATGGCTTCCACTGGCGAGTTTGCCAACATTGTGTCCGCGGTGTATGATTATCTGGATTCAGGCAGCGCCGCCGCAGCCTACCTGAAAACCTGTATGCTGGCCGCCGACCATGATATTTTGTATGTGCCGGATGGCGTGCCTGCCGCCAAAAAGTATGGCAGCTGGGATTACGCATATCACGATGTTGCCATTGTGTATGCCAAGCATCCCTACTGGATTGTTTGTATGACAGACCAGGGAGATGAAAATGTAGACTTCCCCGAAGAACCTACCCAGGCCATGCAGACCCTTGGCCAGCTGGTGTATGAATACTGGAACCCATAAACCACGCCAGCGCCGTTTCAAGAAAGGAGCCGACCTTTGCCAAACAAGAAAACTGCCGCCCAGCGCCAACCCTATGTGGACGCTATGAAAGGCTTTGGCATCCTGTGCGTTGTCATTGGCCATTTTATCGAGTATCACCGTGGTACCGCGCCGGGCATCAACGCGCTGTTTACCTGCATTTACCTGTTCCATATGGCAATTTTTTGCACAGCCAGCGGCCTGGTGGCTAAGTTCAGCCTGCGCAAGCTGGTCACGCAGCAGCTATGGCTCTACCTTATCAGCCAGGCGGGCATCACGGCGTTCCGTGCGGCTGCCCTGAAAGATAACATTGTGGATCAGGGCGGCTGGCTGCAAAATGTACTGCTGCCATGGCGGCACATGTGGTATCTGTACGCCCTCATGTTCTGGATGCTCACCGTGCCTTTGCTGCGCGCCATCCAGCGGCGCGGCCTGCTGGCCAGCACCGTAGGGATGGCCGCGGCCATTGCCATAGGCCTGTTGGGCGGCTGTGTCAACTGGCCGTTTGATCTGGGCCGTGTGTTTTCCTTTTTCCCGTTCTTTGCGTTCGGTGTGTTGTTTGCAGAGCCGTTCCGCAGCTGGCAAAAGCGCTGGTATGCCTGGGGCCCGCTGGCGGCGGCCATCGTGGTGTTTTATACCGTAACCGTCCAGCGCATCGTCACCGCCGAAACCCCGGTGTATGAGGGAGCCCGCATCTTCCAGTCCGACGCCTATGCGGTGGGCGGCTACCTGATGCAGGATCGCGCAGTGTTCTACCTGCTGGGCTTTGGCACCGTGCTGGCCATCACCCCCATTCTGGGGCTCATCAAGCCGCTTGCCAGTCTGGGCCAGCGAACCCTGCCCATCTACATCCTGCACATGCCGCTGTACGCGCTTCTGGTTCAACTTGGCTGTTACGAAGCCTGTGCTTCCCACGGTCTGCCTGCCGTTATTACCTGGCTGTGCTTTATCATCCCCGCAGTGGTGGCCCTGTGCGCCAGCGCCCCGGTGTGTGCCATCCTGAACGGCATTGCAAACATCTGGTACAAAACGCTCCCGGCTCTCTTTTCCCGCCGTGGATAAAGCGTTCGCAGATGCGTTTATCCAACCGCAATAAAACAAATAAAAGAGCAAAAAAATAAACCAGGCGTGCCCTGCAAAGCAATCGACTTTGCAAAACACGCCTGGCTTTATTTTATAAAATCACTTTCAGGGCCAACGTGAAAGAATCAGCCCTCCGCCAAGAATCACTGCTCGTCCTTGTGATCCAGCAGCTTTTCCATGGTGTGCCAGCCCAGCACTGCGCACTTTACGCGGGCCGGCATGTGGGAGATATCCTGCAGCGCACCGGCTTCTTCCAACTTTTCAATGTCGGCATCGGTAGCTTCGCCCTTAATCATCTTCAAAAAGGTCTCGGCCAGGTCTTTGGCTTCATCCACGCTGCGGCCAATGATCATGTCCAGCATGATATCTGCCGAAGCCTGGGAGATCGCGCAGCCGTCACCAACAAAGCTGCCGTCCTCAATCTTGCCGTTTTCTACTTTCAGCTGCAAAATAATGTCATCGCCGCAGCTGGGGTTCACACCCTCCAGCGTCATGTTGGCGCCGGGCAGCGGCTTTTTATGGGCGGGGTAGAGGTTGTGGTCGGTCAGCACCTCATTATAAAACGTACTACTCGGCATAACCCATTTCCTTTCTTACGCCGCCCAGCGCCGCCAGAAAGCGGTCAATGTCAGCGGTGGTGTTATAAAATGCAAGGCTGGCGCGTGCGCAGGAACGCACACCCAGATAAGCCAGCAGCGGCTGTGCACAGTGGTGCCCGGCACGCACGTCCACATGGCAGCTGTCCAGAATGGTGGCAATGTCGTGCGGGTGCACACCGTCCACCGTAAAGCTCAGAATGCCGCAGTGCTTGTCCGGGTCATCGCTGCCCAGAATATTCACACCGGGGATCTTCTTCATGCCTTCATAGGCATAGCGGGTCAGGGCCTGCTCCTGGGCGTGGACATTTTCCAGCCCAACGGATTCCAGGTAATCAATGGCCGCAGCCAGCGCAACCGCGCCGCCTGCATTCACGGTGCCGGCCTCAAATTTGTGGGGCAGCTCGGCATACACAGCGCCATCGCGGGTGACGGAATCGATCATCTCGCCGCCGGTCAAAAACGGCGGCATGGCATCCAGCAGCTTTTCCTTGCCATACAAAACGCCAATACCCATGGGGGCCATCAGCTTGTGGCCGGAGAATGCAACAAAATCAGCATCCAGAGCCTGCACATCCACTTTCATGTGGGGGGCACTCTGGGCGGCATCTACCAGCACAACACCGCCGTTGCGGTGTACCAGCTCGATCACTTTCTCTACCGGGTTTACGCAGCCCAGCACGTTGGAAACATGGCCAATGGCGGCCAGCTTTACCTTGGGGCCGATGACGGCTTCCAGCTTTTCATCCGGCAGGCTGCCGTCTTTTTCACATTCCAGGTAAACCAGCTTGGCACCAGTCTGGCGGGCAACCATCTGCCACGGCAGCATGTTGCTGTGGTGCTCCATGATGGTGATGACGATCTCATCCCCGGCATGGATGTTGTTCAGCGCATAGCTGTAAGCAACCAGATTGATGCTTTCGGTGGTGTTGCGGGATCACTGCGTGCATTCAGGAACTTGCGTACCCGCTCGCGGGCGGCCTCGTAACGGTCAGTCGCCTCCACGCCCAGTTCATACAGGCCGCGCAGGGGGTTGGCGTTGGCCTGCTCGTAAAATTCTTTCTCTGCCTGCAAAACGCTGGCCGGGCGCTGCGCGGTGGCGGCGCTGTCCAGATAGGCGACGTCCTGCTGCATCAGCAGGGGAAAGTCCTTTTTATAATCCACAAAATCAAAGCTCATCGGTGTGCGCCTCCATGAATTTGTGTGCTTCTTCCGCCAGTGCCTCCGGCAGCAGGTCAACTACGGCCTCAATGCGGGCGCGGGCCAGCAGGCTGCGGGCAGCTTCTTCAGGAATGCCGCGGCTGGCGAGGTAGAACAGCATCTTTTCGTCCAAGCGGCCGATGGTTGCGCCGTGGTTGCCTTCCACATCCTCTTCGCCGCACAAAATCAGCGGAATGGTCTGGTTGACCACGCCGTCGCCCAGCAGCAGAACGTTCTCCTGCTCCTGGCCCTTGGCGCCGGAACCGCCGGGCAGCAGGTCAATGCTGCCGCGGAACAGCTTGAATGCCTTACCGGCCAGTACGCCGGTGGAATCCATCTCGCAGGTGGTCTTTTTGCCACGGTGGCGGGCTACATAGTTCATGTCCAGGCGCTGTTCGCCCTGGCCCAGGTAGCCGATCCTGGCGGTAAAGTTGCTGCCTTTGCCAATCAGATCGGCGGCAGCACCGGCATACAGCTTGCCGGAACCCAGTTCCAGCTTGTTTAGCTCAAAGCTTGCGCCGTCTGCGCAGGTGGTGCCGATATCACTCAGGCAGGTAAAGCCATTATCCAGTACCTGCACCATCGAAAGCTTGACCACAGCGCCAGCCTCGGCCTTGATCTTGATCTGCAAAGCGGCCAGGCCCTCGCCAGCAATCTCATTGCGCAGGATCACAGCCACCTGCATGGTGCTGCCAGCCTTGGCTTCCAGGTACAGCCGGTCCCCGGCGGGGGTGCCGGGCTGGTAGGTATAGGTGATAACCGCGGGGGCATCCATCACTTCGTTTTCGCCCAGAGTCAGGTACTCTGCTGGGCTGTTGACCAGAAAACGGTCAACGTCGGTGCCCATGCCGGTCTCCATGGCCCAGTCCTGTGCGGCGCTGCTGCGGGCCAGCTGTGTGGTCTGCACAAAGCTGGGGGCGGCACCCACGGCGGGAGCGTTTGCTTCCAGCCGGGCTGCATTCATTTTCAGCCAGTTCCACGTCAGAGCGGGAAGCCGGTTGACGGTCATTGTTTCATTTGCCATACTCCCAACTCCTTTGCTCACCCGATGCTGCCCTTCATCTCAAGGCGGATCAGGTTGTTCATTTCCATTGCGTATTCCAGCGGCAGTTCCTTGGAAACATTATCCGCAAAGCCGCTCACGATCATGGCGCGGGCTTCCTCTTCGGGGATGCCGCGGCTCATCAGGTAGAACACGGCGTCATCACTGATGCGGCCAATGCGGGCTTCGTGGCCCACGTCAGCATCGGGGGTGCGCACATCCATGGCGGGGATCGTGTCCGAACGGGAGATGGTATCCAGCATCAAAGACTGGCAGGAAACCGCAGCCTTGCTGTTCTTGGCATCCTTGTTAATGACCACCGCGCTGCGGAAGGTGCTGATGCCGCCGTCCTTGGAGATGGACTTGGTGTTGATATAGCTGGAAGTATCCGCGCCGGTATGAACAACCTTGGCGCCGGTATCCAGGTTCTGGCCATGACCGGCGAAGGTTATGCCGGTGAACTCCATGCGGGAGCCCTTGCCCTTCAGGATGGTCATGGGGTACAGGTAAGAGGTGTGGGAGCCAAAAGAACCGGAAACCCATTCCATCACGCCGCCCTCTTCCACAATGGCGCGCTTGGTGTTCAGGTTGTACATGTTCTTGGACCAGTTCTCAATGGTGGAATACCGCAGCTTGGCGTTCTTGCCCACAAACAGCTCCACGCAGCCGGCGTGCAGGTTGGCCACATTGTACTTGGGGGCAGAGCAGCCCTCGATGAAATGCAGCGAAGCACCCTCGTCCACAATAATCAGCGTGTGCTCAAACTGGCCAGCGCCAGGGGCGTTCAGGCGGAAATAGGACTGCAGGGGAATCTCCACATGCACATGCGGCGGAACATACACAAAAGAACCGCCAGACCATACCGCGCCGTGCAGGGCGGCAAACTTGTGATCCGTGGGGGGAACCAGGTGCATGAAATGGGTGCGGATCATCTCGGCATAAGGGCCGTGCATGGCACTTTCCAGGTCGGTGTAAATAACACCCTGCTCCGCAACTTCTTTTTTCACGTTGTGATATACCAGCTCGGAGTCATACTGTGCGCCGACACCGGCCAGGCTGTCGCGCTCGGCCTGGGGGATACCCAGCTTTTCAAAGGTATCCTTGATGTCGGTGGGAACTTCGCTCCACTTGGCGCTCATTTTGGTGTTGGGGCGCACATAGGTGATGATATCATCCATGTTCAGTTCATCAATCGGCGGGCCCCATTCCGGGATACCGGTCTTGTTATAGATCTCCAGCGATTTCAAGCGCAGCTCCAACATCCAGTCGGGGTCGTTCTTCTCGCGGGAAATCTGCTCTACAATGGCGGGGGTCAGGCCAGCGTCTACCTTGTAGGCGTCTTTTTCCTCATAGCGGAAATCATACAGGCTGCGGTTAATGTCCTCAACCTGCGATTTTTCGCGTTTTGCTTCGTTTACTTCTGCCATATATTTCTCAGGCCTCCGCCATCTTTTCAAAGCGCTCGTAGCCGTTCACATTGATCTCTTCCACCAGGCTGCCATCGCCGTTTGCAGCAATCTTGCCGTTGACCAGCACGTGGGTGTAATCAACAGACAGCGCATCCAGAATGCGGGTGCTGTGGGTGATGATCAGCAAAGCGCCGTTGTGGTCTTTCTGGTATTCTTCCACACCTTTGGAAACCAGGCGCACTGCGTCAACGTCCAGGCCGGAGTCCGTCTCGTCCAGAATGGCGAGGGAGGGCTTGAGCATCATCAGCTGCAAAATCTCGGCCTTTTTCTTTTCGCCGCCGGAAAAACCAACGTTCAGGCTGCGCTCTGCGTAAGAAGCATCCATCTGCAAAATGTCCATGCAGCGGGCCAGCTCTTTCTTGAAGTCATAGTAACGCACATGGCCGACCTTCTGCTGCAATGCGCTGCGGATAAAGCCTTCCAGCGTCAGGCCGGGAACTTCCAGCGGCTCCTGGAAAGAAAGGAACATGCCGGCCTTGGCGCGCTTATCGGTGGATTCATGGGTGATATCCTCGCCCTTGAACAGGATCTGGCCGCCGGTCACGGTATATTTGGGGGCACCCATCAAAACATAGCCCAGGGTGGATTTGCCTGCGCCGTTGGGGCCCATCAGCACATGGGTTTCGCCCTTGTTGATGGTAAGATCCACGCCGTGCAACAGCTGTTTGTCTTCCACGCGTGCGGCCAGACCGGTTACGTTCAAAACTTGCTCTGCCATAAAAACTGCCTCCTGCTCGCTTTATAATAAGGTGAGCGTTTGTATTTCAAAAAGCCGCAGGCAAACCCGCAGCTTGGTTCGGCGTCCGGTGCAGCCATCCGTTTGCAGCGCAAAGCAGGCAGGCGGCGGTGTGCCGGGCACCTTTGTTATTTTCATATCCTATAAAAACTCTAGGATTAACGGTGCTTATTATATTCCAACAATTTCTTTGCGTCAAGGGCAAACCGCAAAAACTGGTACAAACCCTGCAATTTTGCACCAAAAATGGACGAATCGGGCGATTTTTGGCGTTCGGTGACCACAGAAATGGCGGTTAGGCATAACAAATGCGAGCCGGCCCCGCCCACCGCTTTCCAATCAGTGTTGGCCGTGGCTGCAGCGGTTATGCAAAGGGGAACCCCACAAAAAAGAAGAGCCTTACCGGAAAATCCGGTAAGGCTCAGCCAGTGCCGCCGACCGGGATCGAACCGGTACGATGTTTCCACCGAGGGATTTTAAGTCCCTTGCGTCTGCCAGTTCCGCCACGGCGGCTAACTGTATGGTATTGTAGCGCAAAACGGGGGAATTGTCAATCCGCAAAGCCCTGCCGCCCAGAGTGTAAAAAAGCGAGTGGTTTATTTGCGGCGAACGGCAAAGCAGCTCACTTCATGTGGCAGTGTACCCGCTATTTTAGGGCAATACCGCATAATTCTAAGTGCCGATACGGCGAGCGAGGTGCGGCA
>OLXZ01001271.1_pt1 | contig 10688 bp, 10 predicted proteins | sample 1673901 | NCBI WGS metagenome assembly OLXZ01 (sample SAMEA103958131, study PRJEB25191) | human gut metagenome | reverse complement strand
CTGACCGCAACGGCGGCTACACCCGCATCATCAAGATCGGCGCTCGCCGCGGCGATGCAGCTGAGATGGCAGTTCTGGAGCTCGTCTGATCCTGCTCTGACTGTTTGATACAGTAACAAGAGAAACCATTGCACAGCTTTTGTGCAGTGGTTTCTTTTTTTGTGTTTTACCCCCTCAGTCGCGGCGCGCATTCAAAATCGTCCCACGCGCAAGCTTGCCGGATATGTCCCACCCCCTTTTTTGTGTCCGCAAAGTGTGGTATACTGAAAATAGTATTTTATGCCCGGAAGGAGGTTGACCGGTATGAACAGGACCCGCAGGCTACGGCTGGTGCTGTGCACGCTGCTGTGCTTTGTGCTGTGCAGCTGCCAGACCGTGCTGCCGGCCAACGAAAAGGCACAGGTAGAGGAACTGCTGCGTGCCCCGAAGCTTTCCGGCGATTACGGCGCGCTGCAAACGGCCCTGAACGACTGGCTGGGGGAGAGTGCCCAGCTGAAATATCCTATTCAGGGCGAGCTGCTTTCCCCCTTTGTGCTGCAGGACCTGGATGGTGACGGTCAGCAGGATGCGGCGGTGCTGTATACCACCGCCCAGACCGCCAACGTCTGCGTAGCCATTTTGCAGCGAGACGACGCCGGAAGCTGGCAGGTGCGCCAGAGCGTGGAGGGCCTTGCCGAAACGGTGGAAAACGTCAGTCTTGCCCAATTGCAGGATACGGACAGCTGCCAGCTGGTGGTGGGCTATACCGCTGCCCAGAATGACCACTATCTGGCGGTGTACTCCTATCAGAAGGGCACCCTGTCCACCATTCTGGAGCAGCAGTACGAGCAGTATCTGGTGGAAAATATCACCGGCGGCAGCAGTCAGGATCTGATCCTGATGTCCACGCAGGAGGACGGCAGTGTGCAGATCGAACTTCTGACCGCAGACCGCGAGGGCAGCTTCCGGCAGGTGGCGGTCAACGGCCTTTCCGCAGATAAATTTTCCGGCTGCGCCTCGGTGGCGGCGGGCGCGGGCGCGGACGGGCGGCACTATCTGGTGCTGGACGGCTGGACTGGCATTTCCGGCAACAATCTGGCCTCGGTGCTGCTGTGCTACGACGAGACTAGCCAGCAGATGGTGCCCGCCACACGGATCAGCAGCCAGCGGCTGTATAACGCCTCTTTGCGCAACGTGCCCACGCTGGTCAGCCGGGACTTGGACGGGGACGGCATCGTGGAGATCCCCACCCAGCCGGACGAGGCGGGTCTGCTGAACCTGAGCCAGAGCCGCCGCATGGACTTTATCGTCTGGATGGACTACACCAGCAGCCACCCGGAAAAAAGCTTTGGCCTACTGGACGAAGAGACCAACTGTTATATCGAGCTGCCCGCCGAGTGGGAGGGCAACCTGAAGCTGACCGACAGCGAGGAATTTGACGGCGCAGTGGAGCTGCGCACGGTGGACGAGGATCAGCTGGTGCTGACGGTACGGCTGGCAAGGACCTCGGCCAACTCCACCGGCTGGACCCGGCTGGGCGTGGTAGCGTCCCGTCAGGTACAGGCCAGAATGGGCCCGGACGTTTTGCTTTCTGACACGAACTACCGCCTTTCCAAGGCGTTGTATCTGCTGAATTAAGGAATGGAGGATGCTGCATGGTACGAGTGCTTGTTGTAGAAGATGAAGCCAATATCCGCGATATGATCGCCCTGAACCTGCGCCATGCGGGGATGGAGGTGGTGGAGGCCGAAAGCGCCGAAGCCGCTCTGCCGCTGCTGGCACAGAAGCCCGGCTGTGATGCCGCTATTCTGGACGTGATGCTGCCGGGCATGAACGGGTTCTCGCTGTGCGAGACCATCCGCCGCACCGACCAGCAGATCGGCATCATCATCCTCAGTGCCAAGGGGCAGGAGCAGGATAAGATCCGCGGTTTGTCCATCGGCGCAGACGATTACATGACCAAGCCCTTCAGCGTCAGCGAGCTGCTGGCGCGTGTGGAGGCGCTGTGCCGCCGGGTGATCCGCACCAAGGAGGAGGACAGCAACGGGAACACCCCACTGGGCACGTTGACCAGCGGCGAGTTCGTGCTGGACGAGAACCGCCGCGTGCTGCTGAAGGCCGGTCAGCCCATTGAGCTGACGCAGGTGGAGTTCCAGATCATGGAGCTGTTCTTTCGCAACCCGGGCACTGCGCTGGTGCGCGAAAAGATCCTGAAAGGGGTCTGGGGCGAGAACTACTTCGGCGACGTAAAGATCGTGGATGTGAACATCCGCCGCCTGCGCATGAAGGTGGAGGACGAGCCCAGCCACCCCACCCACATCATGACCGTGTGGGGCTATGGCTACCGGTGGGAAGAATAAAAATGTGATTCAGAAAAGTCCTACGGACTTTCCTGAATCACAAAAAAATATCTTTTTATTATCAATACTCACCGAAAGGAGGACACTGTTATGCGAAGCGGTATCACCCGCCGCTGGCTGCGGGGCAACCTGCTCATCACCGTACTGGTGGTGCTGCTGGCCGAGGCAATGTTTTTGTACAGCTATACCCGCAGCTACTACGGCAGTGTGCAGCAGATCATGTACCGGCGGTTCTCCTCGGTGACCGGTCAGCTGAAAATGTATACCGGCGATACCGCCCAGAGCGCCGCTGCCAGCCGCAGTCTGGCGCTGCGGCGCATGGTGGAGCAGTTTGCCGATAAGGATAAATACGAGTTCATGCTGCTGGACAGTTACGGCGGCGTCATTGCCTCCTCCAGCGGTACGGACGCGGAGGGCATCGTCAGCAGTAAGGACTTTGAGCAGGCGCTCAACGGCCCGGACGGTCTGGGTGTGGCGGTGTACCGCACCCAGTCGGGCGAGGTAGTCATGGCGGCCTGCTCGCTGGTGCCCTACGACGCCGAGGACGTGGCCGCGCTGCGGCTGGTCACCAGTCTGGCGCTGGTGGAGCGGCAGGTCAAAAACGCCATCATTATCAGTGTGTTCCTTGCGGTGGCGATCTTGCTGTTTACGATCATGTCCGGGCTGTACTTCGTGCGGGGCATCGTGGTGCCGCTGGGGCAGGTGGAACGCACCGCCGCCGGCATCGCCCGGGGCGAGCTGGACGTGCGTCTGCCCCTGACCGGCGACCCTCACGACGAGGTGGACCGGCTGCGCGGTACCATCAATCAGATGGCCGAGGGACTGGAAGAGACCGAGAAGATGAAGAACGAGTTCATCAGTTCGGTGTCCCACGAGCTGCGCACCCCGCTTACCTCCATCCGGGGCTGGGTAGAGACCCTGATGACACTGGACGACCCCACCGACGAGAACTACCGCAAGGGGCTGGAGATCATCAACAACGAGACCGGGCGGCTGAACAATATGGTGGAGGAGCTGCTGGATTTCAGCCGCCTGCAGAACGGACGCATCCGCATGGAGTGCCGCCCGCTGGACTTGGTGGCAGAACTGACCGATGCGGTGCTCTTCTGCGAGGCGCGCATCCGGCAGGAGGGGCTGCTGCTCCACTACGCCGAGCCGGAGGAGATGATCCCTGTCTACGCCGACCCGGACCGTCTGCGGCAGGTGTTCATCAATATTCTGGACAATGCTATCAAGTACTCTGCCCCCGGCGGGCGCATCACGGTCAAACTGTGGGCAGGGGAGTACAAGGCCTTTGTGGAGATCATCGATCAGGGACGCGGCATCCCGCCGGAGGATCTGGAAAACGTAAAGACCAAGTTCTACAAGGGCAGCAACTCGGTGCGCGGCAGCGGCATCGGTCTGGCGCTGGTGGATTCCATCATGACCGCGCTGGACGGCACGCTGGATATCAAGAGCACCCTCGGGCGCGGCACCGTGGTCACCTTGGGTCTGCCGCTGTACCATAAGGCGTGAGAAACGTCCAAAACACAGATTTTGTCACATTTGTGTGCTAAAATGAGCTTTGCTCGGGGATATGCCCCGGATAAAATATAAAAAAGACCGCTCTTTGCCCAAAGCGGCAGGGGCGGATATCGGGAGAAACCAATGAATCAACCTAAAAAGGAACGCTTTAAGACCAGCGTAGGCGGGCAGGCACTGATGGAAGGCATCATGATGCGCGGCCCCAAGCAGATGTGCTGCGCCGTGCGCAAGCCGGACGGTACCATTGAGACCAAGCTCGACCCCACCCCCGCCCACGGGGTATGGATGAAGATCCCGCTGGTGCGCGGTGCCATTGCCATGATCGAAAGCATGATCGTGGGCTACCGCTACATGATGTACTCGGCACAGGTGAGCATGGGGGACGACTACGACCCCGCCGAGGAGGAGACTGCCTTTGAAAAATGGGTGGGGGAGCATCTGGGCGAAAAAGCCGAGAACGCACTGCTGACCGTGGCGGCGGTGCTGGGCGGTCTGCTGGCGATTGTGCTGTTCACCGTACTGCCCACCTTCCTTGTGGGCGGGGTGAACCGTCTGCTGCCGCTGGGGCGCTGGGGCAAGGTGGTGCTGGAGGCCGTGCTGAAGGTGGCCATCTTCCTGTCCTATATGGTGGGCATCTCCAAAATGAAGGAGATTCATCGTGTGTTTGAGTACCACGGCGCAGAGCACAAGACCATTGCCTGCTACGAAGCGGGCGACCCGCTGACCGTGGAGAACGTGCGCAAGTATACCCGTTTTCATCCCCGCTGCGGCACCAGCTTCCTCATTCTGGTGGTCATCGTCAGCGTGTTTTTGTACAGCGTGCTGCCGTGGGGCAGCATCGGTCTGCGTGTGGTGTGCAAGCTGCTGCTGCTGCCGCTGGTCATGGGCATCAGCTACGAGCTGCTCAAGTGGTGCGGCCGGTCGGACAATATCGCTACCCGCATCATCCGGCAGCCGGGCATCTGGGTGCAGCACCTCACCGTCTTTGAACCGGACGACAGCATGATCGAGGTGGCCATTGCGGCCATCACCCCCGTGCTTCCTGAAAACCCGGAGGAGGGTAAATGGTAAGCGAAGCAATGCTCCCCCGCGCAGCGGTGCGGGAGGTGGAGCAGCGGCTGACCGCCGCAGGCTGCCCGGACGCAGACTTTGACGCGCGGGAGCTGTTCCGGCTGGCGACCGGGCGGGACGTGCGGCTTTCCGACCGTCCGCTGACCGCAGAGCAGGCGGCGGCGCTGGAAGTGCTCTGCACCCGCCGCGCCGCGCGGGAGCCGCTGCAATACCTCTGCGGCAGCTGGAGCTTTTTAGACTTTGAGTTGGCGGTGGGCCCCGGGGTGCTCTGCCCCCGGGCAGACACCGAGGTGGTGGCGCAGGCCGCCGCCGAGACCCTTGCGGGCATCGCAGCGCCCCGGGTGCTGGACCTCTGCGCCGGAACAGGCTGTCTGGGGCTGGGGGTCAAGCGCTTTTGCCCCGCCGCGCAGGTGACCTGCGTGGAAAAAAGCCCTGCGGCCTTTGTCTATCTGGAAAAGAATGCCCGCTGCGCCCTGACCGGGCAGGGCAGACAGACCGAGAATGTGCTGGAACCCTCTGCCCTCGAGCAGGAGGATGCGCCTACTTTTGACTGGGGCCCGGCACTGAACGCGCTGCGGGCAAGCAAAAAGCCTGCCTACGCGGTGCAGCCGGTGCAGGCAGACCTGTTCACCTACTGGGAGACCCTGCCGGAGGGACAGCTGGAGCTCATCGTCTCGAACCCGCCCTACCTGACCGCCGCCGAGATGGAGCAGCTGCAGCCCGAGGTGGCACAGGAGCCTGCCATGGCGCTGGAAGCCGGGGAGGACGGTCTTGTGTTCTACCGTGCGCTGGCGCAGCACTACAAAAACGCGCTGTGCCCCGGCGGGGCGCTGGTATTGGAGATCGGCTGGCAGCAGCGGGAAGCCGTAACCGCCCTGCTGGCGGAGAACGGCTGGGCAGACATCCGCTGCATTCAGGACTTTGGCGGCAACGACCGCTGCGTGATCGCCCATCGCCCAAAATAAATTGGAAAAAACAAACAACTTCTTGTTGTAATATTTTGATTTTGTGTTATACTAAGAAGGAAAGCGAAGGACAGCCCGCCCTCTGCGGGCCCAAAGGATAAAAGGAGCAGCAGGCTATGGCAAAAAATCAGAACAACAACGTTGCACCGGCCACCCAAAAGACCGAGCCGGAGGCCAAGAAGGACGCGCTGGCTACGGCGCTGGCGCAGATCGAAAAGCAGTTCGGCAAGGGTGCCGTCATGAAGCTGGGCGACAACGCCTCCATGCAGGTGGATGCCATCTCTACTGGCAGTCTGGGGCTGGATCTGGCGCTGGGCGTGGGCGGTGTGCCGCGCGGCCGCATCATCGAGGTGTACGGCCCGGAATCCAGCGGTAAGACCACGCTGGCGCTGCACATCCTTGCCGAAGCCCAGAAGAAGGGCGGCGAGGTGGCCTTTATCGACGTTGAGCACGCACTGGACCCCACCTATGCCGAGGCGCTGGGCGTGGACATCAACAACCTGCTGGTCAGCCAGCCGGACACCGGCGAGCAGGCCATGGAGATCTGCGAAGCGCTGGTGCGCTCCGGCGCGATTGATGCTATCGTAGTGGACTCGGTAGCCGCTATGGTGCCCCGTGCCGAGATCGAGGGCGAGATGGGCGACAGCCATGTGGGCTTGCAGGCACGTCTGATGAGTCAGGCCATGCGTAAACTGACCAGCGTCATCGGCAAGACCAACACGGTCTGCGTGTTCATCAACCAGCTGCGTGAGAAGGTGGGCGTCATGTACGGCAACCCGGAGGTGACCACCGGCGGCCGCGCCCTGAAGTACTACGCCTCGGTGCGTATCGACATCCGCCGCGTGGAGGGTCTGAAGGACTCCTCCGGTCAGTTCATCGGCAACCACACCCGCGCCAAGATTGTCAAGAACAAGGTAGCTCCGCCGTTCCGTGAGGCCGAGTTCGACATCATGTTCGGCGAGGGCATCTCCAAAATGAGCGAGCTTATCGACGTGGGTGTCAAGCTGGGCATCGTGCAGAAGAGCGGTGCATGGTTCAACTACGGCGATATCCGTCTGGGTCAGGGCCGCGACAACGCCAAGCAGTTCCTGAAGGATAACCCCGAGATCGCAAACGACATCGAGGGTCAGATCCGCGCCAACGCCGATAAGCTGTACGCCACCCGCCGCCCGGCAGGCCGCGCCGTAGCCGCCGCAGCGGAAAAGCCCGCCGACCCCGCCGCCGCAAAGGAGCCGGTAGTCAAGGCTCCCACCCGCAGCAGCGAGAGTGAGCTGGATATCATGGTGGAGGACTAAATGGCCTTCTACCGCCGCCGACCCCGCCCGGATGCGGAAAAGTGCGCCGACCCCGCCAAGGCGCGGGCCAGCGCGCTGGAAACGCTGGCCGGGCAGGAGGTCTCTGCCAATATGCTGTATGAGCGGCTGTGCCGCCGCTATACCGAGCAGGCCGCTGCTGCCGCTGTGGCGGAGATGGTGCAGCTGGACTATGTGAACGATGCTCGCTACGCCGAAGCACGGGCACACAGCCTGCTGGCTGCCCGCAAAAGCCGCCGCGCCGCCGCCCAGAGCCTGCGCCAGAAGGGGCTTGCCCCCGCCGAGGTAGCGGGCGCGCTGGAAGCAGTCTACGCCCCGGAGGACGGCGGCGATGACCCGGAGCTGGAAGCCGCCGCCGCGCTGGTGGACAGCCGCTACCGCAAAAAACTGGCCATCGGCCGCTGCGACCTTGTGGTGGCTGCCCTGCAGCGCCGCGGCTTTGCCTACCCCGTCATCAAGGAAGCCATCCGCAGGGTGGAGGAGGGGGAATGACCCTCCCGTAAAATTTTAAAAGCATCCCTCAAAAGAGAAAGAGAGTATCATCCCTTATGAAAATTGCGTGTATTTCCCTTGGCTGCCCGAAGAATCAGGTGGATCTGGATGTGATGGTGCACATCCTGCTGTCTGCCGGGCACGAGACTGTGGCCGATCTGGCCGAAGCCGATGTCATCCTTGTGAACACCTGCGGCTTTATCGAGAGCGCCAAGACCGAGGCCATTGAAAACATTCTGGAAGCCTGCGCTTATAAGCAGCAGAACCCGAACCTGAAGGTCATCGTTACCGGCTGCCTTGCCGAGCGCTACCGCAGCCAGATCGAGGAAGAGATCCCGGAGGTGGACGCCGTTGTAGGCTGCGCCTCCAACAAGGCCATTGACACCATCGTGGAGCGGCTGTTCCACGGCGAGGATCATCTGGAAAGCTACGGCGCCAAAAAGGACTTCCCGCTGGGCGGCAAGCGCGTCATCGGCACGCCCGCCCACTATGCGTACTTAAAGATCGCCGAGGGCTGCAACAACCGCTGCCACTACTGCGCCATCCCGGGCATCCGCGGCCCGCTGCACAGCCGCGATATGGCCGACTGCGTTGCCGAAGCCCGCTGGCTGGCCGGTGAGGGCGTGAAGGAGCTTATTGTTGTGGCGCAGGACCCCACCGCCTACGGCGAGGACTGGGGCAAACCCGGCAGCATCTGTGAGCTGCTGGACAAGCTGAACAAGGTGCCGGGGCTGGAATGGATCCGCATCATGTACGCCTACCCGGAGCGCATCACCGATGAATTCATCGCCGCCATGAAGCGCAACGAGAAGGTGGTGCCCTACCTCGACCTGCCCATCCAGCACTGCAACGATACCATCCTCAAGAACATGAACCGCCGCTCCACCCGTGCGGAGCTGCTGGAGGTCATCGGCAAGCTGCGCCGCGAGATCCCCGGCATCACCCTGCGCACCACCCTGATCGCGGGCTTCCCCGGCGAGACCGAGGAGCAGTTCGAGGATCTGTGCAACTTCGTCAAGGAGGTGCAGTTCGACCGTCTGGGCTGCTTTGCCTACTCCGCCGAGGAGAACACTGTGGCAGCCAAGATGGACGGTCAGATCGAGCAGGAAGTCAAGGACAAGCGCGCCGAGCTGGTAATGCAGATCCAGACCGGCATCATGGCGCAGAAGCAGGCCGAAAAGGTGGGCCAGACCGTACACGTTCTGTGTGACGGCATCGACGAGGAAAACGGTCTGTACCTTTGCCGCACCACCGGCGATGCGCCGGAAGTGGACGGCTGCGTCTGCGTTTCCAGCGAGGAACCGCTGTACCCCGGCCAGTTCTATGATGTGCTGGTAGAGGACAGCGACCTTTACGATCTGTATGGTACAGTCGTAAAATAACGAATTGGAGGATAAAACCTATGAATCTGCCCAATAAACTTACCCTGACCCGCATCATTCTGGTGCCGGTGTTCATGATCTTTGTGTCCCTGACCAGTCTGGACAGCATCGTGGACGGCAATTTTAACGCCACCTTCTACCTGTTGGCCGGCATCGTGTTTGCCGCTGCCAGCTTTACCGACTATCTGGACGGCCATCTGGCGCGCAAGTGGCACATGGTCACCGATTTCGGCAAGTTTGCCGACCCGCTGGCCGACAAGCTGCTGACCACCGTGGCCTTCATCTACATGCTGCGGGACGGTGTGTGCAGCCCCGTGGTGCTGTGCATCATCCTGGCGCGCGAATTTGCGGTGTCCGGTCTGCGCATGGTGGCCGCCGGTGCCAAGGACGGCAAGGTCATCGCCGCCAATATGTGGGGCAAGGTAAAGACCGTGCTGCAGATGCTGAGCATCATCTTCTACTTCTTCGGCACTGCCCTGAGCTACCGCGGTACGGTGGACAGTGTTTCCATCGTGGTGGTGGTCTCTATCGCCCTGTGCTGGCTGGTGGCCGTTGCGACCGCCATTTCCGGCATCAAGTACCTGTGGGATAACCGCAGCTTCATCAATACGGCAAAATAAGCACCCGTCCGGGTGTAAAAAAGAAACGAGCGGAAAAAACCGCTCGTTTCTTTGATATTCCAACAAAAAATTACAGATAGGAGAGTGAAATGGTGCTGAAAAACATCCTGACTGTCCTGCGGAAGCTGGCCTCGGCGGCAATGAACTTCCTTATCGTGTACTTCGAGGCCATCGCCGTCCCCATGAGCTGGGCCATGGGCGGGACCATCATGTTTACGATGTACACCGAGCTGTCCAACATCTTCAACGGCGCGGTCTGTCTGCTGGTGGGTCTGTGGCAGCTGAGCTGCACCTTCACCGGGCGGGAACTGCCCCTCTGGCTCAAGCGGCTCAAGTTCATCTCCACCAGCTGCCTCACCATGACCTTTTTAACGGTGGTCATCATTCTGGCCCCCATGTACGAGGACGGCAACGGCTGGTACATCATGCTTTTCACGGGCTCGATGCTCTACCACCATTTCCTCAACCCGGTGCTGGCGATTCTGTCGCTGGTGCTCTTCGAGCGTCTGCCCCGCCTGCCGCTGCGGCAGGTCTGGTGGGCGCTGGTACCGACGATCCTATACGGTCTGTATGATTTGCACGGCAATATTACAGGATCCATCGACGGCCCCTACCCCTTTATGCGGGTATACGACCAGACCATTCAGGAGACGCTGATGTGGTTTACCATCATCCTCGTCACGAACCTGCTGTACGCCTTCCTGCTCTGGTGGCTGGGCGGCAACGGGAGAAAAAGCAAGGTGGGTCTGGAATTCAGGACATAAGAAAAAGGACTGCTGCGGATGCATCAGTCCTTTTTGTATACAGTATTACAGCAGCGGGATGCCGGCCTTCTCGCAGGCTTCGCGGGTGGCGTTGTCCCAGACGCTTGCCTGCACCTCACCGATGTGGGCGCTGCCCAGCAGCAGCATGCACAGACGGCTCTGGCCGATGCCGCCGCCGATGGTCAGGGGCAGCTGGCCGCTGAGCAGCATCTTGTGGA
>OLXZ01001265.1_pt1 | contig 10738 bp, 10 predicted proteins | sample 1673901 | NCBI WGS metagenome assembly OLXZ01 (sample SAMEA103958131, study PRJEB25191) | human gut metagenome | reverse complement strand
CAAAGCAGCTCTATCCCAAGGCGGACATCACAGTAGGCGGCTTTGAGACCACCGATAGGCGTGACTTCTTTGACCTTGCCATCGGCAATGTACCTTTCGGTCAGTATCAGGTCAATGACAAAGCCTACAACAAGCTGAATTTCAGTATTCACAACTACTTTTTCGCCAAAGCACTGGACCAGGTGCGTCCCGGCGGCGTGGTGGCTTTTGTAACCTCCCGCTATACTATGGACGCCAAGGATTCCACCGTGCGCCGCTATCTTGCCCAGCGTGCCGAGCTGCTGGGGGCTATCCGTCTGCCGAATGACGCGTTCAAAAAGAATGCCGGTGCCGAGGTGGTATCAGACATCATCTTCCTCCAAAAGCGGGACCGCCCGCTGGACATCGTGCCGGAATGGACTCAAACCGGACAGACGGAGGACGGATTTGCCATCAACCGGTATTTTATCGACCACCCGGAAATGGTGCTGGGCAGACAGGAGCCGGTAAGCACTGCTCATGGTATGGACTACACCGTAAACCCTATCGAGGGACTGGAGCTTTCCGACCAGCTGCATGATGCGGTGAAGTATATTCATGGCACTTATCAGGAGGCAGAGCTGCCGGAGCTGGGCGAAGGCGAAGCTATTGACACCTCCATTCCTGCCGACCCCAATGTGAAGAACTATTCCTATGCCATTGTAGACGGGCAGGTGTACTACCGGGAAAACAGCCGTATGGTGCGTCCTGACCTCAACGCCACCGCCGAAGCCCGTGTAAAAGGTCTTGTGGGACTGCGTGATTGTGTGCAGGAACTGATCGACCTTCAGATGGATGCAGCGGTTCCGGACAGCACCATTCGGGAGAAGCAGTCGGAACTGAACCAGCTCTATGACAGCTTTTCTGCCAAATACGGTCTCATCAATGACCGTGCAAACCGACTGGCCTATGCAGATGATTCTTCCTATTACCTGCTCTGTGCGCTGGAAGTCATCGACGAGGACGGGAAACTGGAACGTAAGGCAGATATGTTCACCAAGCGGACCATCAAGCCCCATCAGGCGGTGGCTGTGGTGGATACGGCAAGTGAAGCACTGGCGGTGTCCATCTCGGAAAAAGCCTGCGTGGATATGGACTATATGAGCCAGCTTACCGGAAAAACAAAAGAAGCACTGGCTGGAGAACTGCAAGGCGTGATCTTCCGTGTACCGGGACAGTTGGAGCAGGACGGAACGCCTCATTATGTGACTGCTGATGAATACCTCTCCGGCAATGTACGCCGCAAACTGCGTCAGGCGCAGCGGGCCGCACAGCAGGACCCGGTTTATGCAGTCAATGTGGAAGCTCTTACCGCCGCCCAGCCCAAAGACCTGGATGCGTCGGAGATTGAGGTGCGTCTGGGCGCTACCTGGATTGACAAGGAATATATCCAGCAATTTATGTATGAGACCTTTAATACCCCGTTTTATCTCCAGCGCAGTATTGGGGTCAACTATTCGTCCTTTACCGCTGAATGGCAGATCAAGGGGAAATCTTCTGTATCCTACAACGATGTGGCAGCTTATACCACCTATGGGACCAGTCGTGCCAATGCCTACAAGATTTTAGAGGACAGCCTGAACCTGCGGGATGTCCGCATCTATGACACCATAGAGGACGCAGACGGAAAAGAGCGCCGGGTTCTGAACGCCAAGGAGACCACCCTGGCAGCTCAAAAACAGCAGGCGATCCGGGAAGCCTTTAGGGACTGGATCTGGAGAGACCCGGAGCGCCGCCAGACTTTGGTGCGCCAGTACAACGAAGAAATGAACTCTACCCGTCCCCGCGAGTATGATGGCAGCCATATCACTTTTGGGGGCATGAACCCGGCCATTACCCTGCGGGAACACCAGAAAAGCGCCATCGCCCATGTGCTGTATGGAGGAAATACCCTGTTGGCACATGAAGTGGGCGCAGGCAAAACTTTTGAGATGGTAGCTGCTTCGATGGAAGCCAAACGCCTGGGCTTATGCCAGAAATCTCTCTTTGTTGTTCCAAACCATCTGACCGAGCAGTGGGCGTCGGAGTTTCTGCGTCTCTATCCTTCCGCCAATATCTTAGTCACCACAAAAAAGGACTTTGAGACTCATAACCGAAAGAAGTTCTGCGCTCGTATTGCGACGGGTGATTATGATGCCATCATCATGGGACACAGCCAGTTTGAGCGTATCCCCATCAGCCGGGAGCGTCAGGAACGGCTTCTCTATGAGCAGATCGACGAGATCACCGAGGGTATCGCAGAGGTGCAGGCCAGCGGCGGCGAGCGTTTTACCGTCAAGCAGCTGGAGCGTACCAGAAAGTCTCTGGAAGCCAGACTGGAAAAGCTGCAAGCCGAGGGGCGAAAAGACGATGTGGTAACTTTTGAGCAGCTGGGTGTGGACCGTTTGTTTGTGGACGAGGCCCACAACTATAAAAACCTGTTTCTATACACAAAAATGCGGAATGTGGCTGGTCTTTCCACATCGGACGCGCAGAAATCCTCCGATATGTTTGCCAAGTGCCGCTATATGGATGAGATCACCGGAAACCGTGGCGTGATCTTTGCCACCGGCACACCGGTCAGCAACTCCATGACCGAGCTTTACACCATGCAGCGTTATCTTCAATATGAACGCCTGCAAGAACTGAACATGACCCACTTCGACTGCTGGGCTTCCCGATTTGGGGAGACCGTCACAGCATTGGAGCTGGCACCGGAAGGCACCGGCTACCGGGCAAGAACGAGATTCAGCAAGTTCTTTAATCTGCCGGAGCTGATGAACCTGTTCAAAGAAGTGGCGGACATCAAGACCGCCGACCAACTGAATCTGCCTACCCCGGAGGTGGAATACCACAATGTTGTGGCGCAGCCCACCGAACATCAGCAGGAAATGGTCAAAGCTCTTTCGGAGCGTGCATCGCTGGTACACAGCGGAACGGTTGACCCGTCCCAGGATAACATGCTCAAGATTACCTCGGATGGCCGTAAGTTGGGGCTTGACCAGAGGATCGTCAACCAGATGCTGCCGGACGAACCTGGCACAAAGGTCAATCAGTGTGTGGACAACATCATGCAGATCTGGCGGGACGGCAAAGCTGACAAGCTGACCCAGCTGGTGTTCTGCGACATTTCTACACCACAGGCAAAAGCTCCTGCAAGCAAGGCGGCGAAAACGCTGGATAATCCACTGCTTCACGCATTGGAAGGCACTGTGCCTCTGCCGGAACAAGAACCGACCTTTACGGTATATGACGATATTCGTCAGAAACTCATTGCCCAGGGGATGCCTGCCGACCAGATCGCTTTTATCCATGAAGCCAATACCGAAGTGCGGAAAAAGGAGCTGTTCTCTAAAGTCCGTACCGGTCAGGTTCGTGTCCTTTTGGGCAGCACCGCCAAGATGGGCGCAGGCACCAATGTGCAGGACCGTCTGGTGGCACTTCATGATCTGGATTGTCCATGGAGACCGGGAGACCTTGCCCAGAGAAAGGGGCGTATCGAGCGCCAGGGCAATCAGAATCCCCTTGTTCATGTGTACCGCTATGTGACAGAAGGAACCTTTGACGCATACCTCTGGCAGACGGTGGAGAACAAGCAGAAATTTATCAGCCAGATCATGACTTCTAAATCGCCGGTTCGTTCCTGCGATGATGTGGATGAAACAGCCCTCAGTTTTGCCGAGATCAAGGCTCTGTGTGCCGGAGATCCCCGCATCAAGGAGCGTATGGATTTGGATGTGGAGGTATCCCGCCTGAAGCTGATGAAAGCTGACCACCAGAGCAAGCAGTACCGTCTGGAGGACCAGCTGCTCAAATACTTCCCAGAGGAGATTGAAAAGCACAAGGGCTTTATCAAGGGCTTTGAATCTGACCTGGAGGTTTTGGCAGCTCACCCGCACCCGGAGGACGGCTTTGCCGGTATGGAGATTCGTGGAGACCTGCTGACCGATAAGGAGAACGCCGGTGCAGCCCTTTTGGATGCCTGCAAGGAGGTTAAAACCTCCGATCCGGTGCAGATCGGCAACTACCGGGGGTATGCCATGTCCGTGGAATTTTCCGCTTGGAAACAGGAGTATACGCTCCTGCTGAAAGGACAGATGACCCACCGGGCAACCCTTGGTACAGACCCTCGCGGAAATCTTACCCGTATCGACAATGCCCTTGCTCAGATGCCCCAGCGTCTGGAGTCGGCAAAGGCACAGCTGGATAACCTCTGTCAGCAGCAGGCTGCCGCAAAGGAGGAAGTCGGAAAGCCATTCCTTTATGAAGAAGAACTGAGATGCAAAAACGCCCGTCTGGTGGAGCTGGATACCCTGCTCAACATCGACGGAAAGGGGCAGGCACACACCGAGTCTGTTGTTGCCAAAAGCACACGGCCTTCGGTGCTGGATAACCTAAAACGCCCGGTGCAACCCCGCAGTACAGACAAGAAACCAAAACAGCATGAGGAGGTGCGATAACATGAATACTAACGATCTGAATACAGCTCTTTATGAGAAAATGTCTGATGAACAGGATAAATTCCGGGACTGGCTGAAAAGCCAGCCCCCGGAGGAAATCCTGCACCACACCTATGAGTACACGGTCCGGGAGGACATCGTGATGGCGATGGAGGAACTGGAGCTGACCGACGCCCAGGCCAAGGCGCTTTTGGAATCTCCTTCGCCGCTGGAAGATGTGTACCGTTATTTTGAAAAGCTGGAGACCGGCTATATGGATGTGATCCGGGACAGTATTGAGAACCGTGCCGACGATGTGTGCAGAGCTAAAGAGGAACTGCGAACAACACCGGTCTATCCCCACTCTGCCGCCTATGCGAGAGAACATAGGGAACTGGAGCAGTACCGAGCTTCCAACAATGTAAATCTCCAATGCAAGGAGTCCATTGAAGCGGCGGTGCGGGAATACTTCGACGGAATGTATCTCAGTCACGATGCGGCAAAGGGTGTGATCGAGACCTATGGCATGGAGCGTGTGGCTTTGGTTCTGGCCAACACCGTCCAGCTTCAGGACTGGGATGGGCGCTACTCCCGACGCAATAAGGAATGGGCTAAGACCATTCCCAACGAGAACCCCGAAACCGTCCGTTGTGGTTATGTCCTGAACAGCCACCCTGCTGTGCTGGATGGCTTTATTGATCTGGTGCGAGAAGAACAGCAGCGTAGCCGTACTCAGGGAGAAAAACTGCAACCGTCCCGCCCCTCAGTACGGGATAAGCTCAAACAGGAGCTGCCTGCCCATAAGCCTGCCGCCCCGAAGAAACGGGAGCCGGAGCGATAACTATGGCAAAGCGTAAGCGGGATATGCAATTAAACTTTAGAGTTTCAGCGGAGGAGCTTGCTGTGATTGAGCAAAAAATGTCTCAGTTTGGAACCCCCAACCGTGAAGCCTATCTAAGAAAAATGGCGCTGGATGGGTATGTAGTCAAGCTGGAGCTGCCGGAGTTGAAGGAGCTTGTTTCCCTGATGCGCCGAAGCAGCAACAACTTAAACCAGCTGACCCGTAAAGTGCATGAGACTGGGCGGGTTTATGATGCTGACTTGGAGGATATATCCCAGCGGCAGGAACAGTTATGGGAGGGTGTAGAGGAAATCATTACCCAGCTTTCCAAACTCTTATAACAGGGATAGATACTCCATTTGCGGAGGGAGGAACGGCATTACTTCGCTGCTCCTCTCTCCGCTTTTTCTTTTTATTGGTATCCTTGTCTTTTGCCTGCCCATGCCGGATAATATGATTAGAAAAGATACCAAGAACGCTGCAAGGAGGAAATGACATGAAGATTTTGAAAGGGCTTTTGATGATTATAACTGCACCGGTCATTTTGGTTCTGACACTTTTTGTCTGGCTCTGCACAGGGCTGATCTACATATCCGGTCTGGTGCTCGGCCTGTTCAGTACCGTGATTGCTCTGCTTGGTGTGGCTGTGCTGCTTACCTATTCCCCGCAGAATGGTGTGATTTTGCTGGTTATGGCATTTTTGATTAGCCCTATGGGGCTGCCGTTGGCTGCAATCTGGCTGATGGGTAAGGTGCAGAGTTTGAAATTTGCAATTCAGGAGTTGGTTTATGGATAAAAATACGCAAAACCATAAAAATGCCAGACACCGTCTGTTAAATTTGGAAAGAGAAACTATATATCCACGACTTTACTTTTGAACTAATATCGCGTATAATATTAGTACGAAAGGAAGTGACATGATGGGACAATTTGAACAGCTGGATCAGATGCTAACAGCACAAGAAGGAATGCTGCGAACATCACAGGTCGTATCCTCTGGAATTTCAAAGCCGGTATTTTATGATTATGTGCGTTCACGAGATTTGGATAGAGTTGCACATGGGATTTATCTGTCCAAAGATTCCTGGGTGGATGCCATGTATCTGCTTCATTTGCGATTTGAACAAGCAGTATTTTCACATGAAACAGCTTTATTTTTTCACGATCTGACAGACCGTGAACCAATAGAATATACAGTTACGGTCAAAACTGGATGCAATCCAAGCAAAATGAAAGCAGAAGGCATTCAAGTTTTTACGATTAAAGCAGACTTACATGATGTAGGACTTACAACAGCGAAAACTCCGTTCGGGCATACTGTGCCGGTTTATGATATGGAGCGAACGATCTGTGATTTGCTCAGAAGCCGTAGCAGAATTGAAATTCAGACCTTTCAGGGAGCACTGAAAGCGTATGCCCGTAGAAAAGATAAGAACCTGCGAGCTTTAATGCAATATGCTGGGATGTTCAAGGTGGAAAAAATTTTACGACAGTATTTGGAGGTACTTTTATGATAAAAACAGCAAGGCAGCTTAAAGATTTAATACGAAACCTTTCCAGAGAAAAATCCGCAGATGCTCAGATTTTAATGAGGAACTACATGATGGAGCGTTTTTTGGAGCGTATTTCTCTTTCTGAGTATCGTGATAAGTTTATCTTGAAGGGTGGTATGTTGGTAGCGGCTATGGTTGGATTGGATGCCCGCTCTACGATGGATTTGGATGCAACCATAAAAGGAGCTAATGTTAATGTGGAGGATATTGAGAATCTAATTTCATCAATCGTAACTGTTCCGATTGATGATGGTGTTAAATTTCAGCTGAAAAGTATTTCGGAGATTATGGATGAAGCAGAGTATCCGGGGATTCGTGTCAGCATGAGTACAACATTCGATGGTGTAGTGACCCCTTTGAAAATTGATATTTCTACGGGAGATGCAATCACTCCAAGAGAGGTTCGGTATTCATTCAAACTTATGCTGGAAGATCGCTCCATTGATATTTGGGCTTATAATTTAGAAACTGTGCTGGCAGAAAAACTGGAAACCATTATTACCAGAACCACAACCAATACCCGCATGAGAGATTTCTACGATATTTACATTTTAGAACAGCTGCATGGAACCACGCTGAACCCGAAAATTTTACATGATGCGCTTCTGGCAACTGCTCATAAACGGGGATCGGAGAAGTATCTTAACCAGGCTGAAGAAGTTTTTGACGAAGTGGAAAATGATTCGGTTATGCAAAAACTTTGGGAGGCATACCGTAAAAAGTTTTCTTATGCTTCTGATTTGGAATGGGATGTGATTATGAAAGCAATTCGCAGGTTATATGTTCTTTGCGAGAAGGGCATCAGCTTATGAAAAAGCATGGACACTATTGTAAAGTTTGTGGTGAATACAAAGCCAACGAAAAATTTTCAGGCAAAGGTCATGCATCCCACATTTGTAAATCCTGTGCTTCGCTACCAGCAGAAAAGCAGGCTGAACTGATGACACTGAATCGTCTTTTGAATCTTCCATGGAGGCTATCGAAAGAGCAGTTGTCCTGGCTGAAAAATCGACTAAAGGATAGGCGGCCTGATGTCCGTGCATTGGCGCAAGAGCAATATGAAATGAGATTTCCACCAAGACACTTAGAAGATGATGAGTTCAATTTTTTCGATGAAGAAAGTTTTATAGAATAGTGAAAGCGGTCTGCTATGGCAGGCCGTTTTCTTTTCGGGAAGGAGGTCTGACCTATGGCAACCACAAGAATCATGCCGCTTCATGTCGGCAAAGGCCGCACAGAAAGTCGGGCGATCAGTGACATCATCGACTATGTGGCCAATCCAAAAAAAACAGATAACGGCAGGCTCATTACCGGCTATGCGTGTGACAGTCGGACTGCGGATGCAGAGTTCCTTCTGGCAAAGCGACAGTACCTTGCCGCGACCGGACGAGTGCGAGGTGCGGACGATGTGATTGCCTATCATGTGCGCCAGTCTTTCCGCCCCGGTGAGATCACTCCGGAAGAAGCCAACCGGCTGGGCGTAGAATTTGCCAAGCGCTTTACCAAGGGTAATCATGCCTTTGTGGTCTGCACCCACATAGACAAGTCGCACATTCATAATCACATTATCTGGTCATCGGTCAGCTTAGAATATGACCGGAAATTCCGAAACTTTTGGGGCAGCACCAAGGCAGTCCGTCAGTTAAGTGACACCATCTGCGTCGAAAACGGACTGTCCATTGTGGAGAATCCGAAACCTCACGGAAAGAGCTATAACAAGTGGCTGGGCGATCAGGCAAAGCCCTCTCACCGAGAGCTGCTGCGTGTAGCGATTGACAACGCATTATTGATGTGCTATAATAAAGTTGTAACACCTTCCCCCCAAGTGATATAATAGACACAGGAGGGAAAAGCAATGGCAAGTTACGACGAAGAATTCAAGAAAAGGCTGGTGCGGATGCACCTGGAAGAGGGACGGACGATAAAAAGTCTGTCGGAAGAGTACCATGTATCGGAGAACGGAATCGGGTACTGGCTGAAGAAATACCGAGAAGAATGCTCAAAAAATCCGGCTGCGCAGGAAGAATATGATCTTATGAAGGAAAATCTCAGGCTGCGAAAGGAGCTTGAAGAAGCCAAAAAGGAGAACGAATTCTTAAAAAAAGCGGCAGCATTCTTCGCACGGGAAATCGATTAGCAGCATATCGATTTATAAGGGAAAACAAGGACACGATGGGTTTAAGATGGCTTCTGAAGCGATTTGGAGTATTACCTAACGACTACTACAACTATCTTAAAGATAGAAAAGCGGCTTACCGTAAGAGTAAGGAAAGGCTGCTGAACTGCATAACCGAAACATATCATGAACGAAAAGGGGTCCCGGGATACAGGTTAATGTCAGCTCTGCTGAAAAATAAAGGAATCAGAATCAGCTCAACGACGTGTCACAAATACATGAATTGCGAGCTGAAATTATTCTCTGTTACTCGCAGACACAGACCTGGTTATCGCAAGGGGTCGGCTCACAAAGTGTTTGAAAATATTCTCAAACGGCAGTTTACCGTCTCTTTGCCTGACAAATTCTGGTGTACTGATTTTACTTACATACCTTTGTCAGACGGCAGTATGCGCTATAACTGCACGATCATAGATCTGTATGACAGAAGCGTTATTGCAAGCGTCAGTGGCAGGAATATTACAGCAGAGCTTGCGATAAAAACGCTTTCTAAAGCAATACTTCAGCACCCATGGGTGCTGAAAAACGGCATAATCCTGCACAGCGACCAGGGTTCTCAGTATACTTCAAAAGAGTTCACGGACTTCTGCACGACTCATAATATCACTCAAAGCATGAGCCGTTCCGGTTGTCCCTATGATAACGCTCCGATGGAGCGTTATTTCAACACTTTAAAGAGCGAACTCATTTATCAGCACACATATGCTTCAGAAAGCAAATTGTTTTCTGATATTGATGATTATGTTCTGCTTTGGTATAATTCCGTCAGACCTCATTCGTTCAATAACGGTCTTACTCCTTGGCAGAAACGCTCGGCTTGATTTTTGGGGGAAACTGTTACAATTTTGCTTGACAAGAACATTATCACAAAGTCCTACTGACTTTGAGGCGTTGCTGAAGCTGCTGCAAGAGTCCGGCTGTGAAGTATCAAAACGCGGGAAATCATATCGCTTGAAGCTCCCTGGCTGGGAGAAAGCCGCCCGTATGGACAGCCTGGGCGAAGGATATGGATTAGATGATTTGCAGGCGGTTCTCTCCGGGAAGAAAGCGCATACCCCACGAAAGAAAGTGATCGCACAGGCAGAGCCGCCGAAGGTCAATCTGCTGGTGGACATTCAGGCAAAATTGCAGACAGGAAAAGGTGCTGGCTATGCTCGATGGGCTAAGGTTTTCAATCTGAAACAAATGGCACAGACCATGAATTACCTGTCAGAGAATAACCTGTTGGAGTATGCGATTTTAGAAGAAAAGGCTGCGGCTGCCACGGCACATCACAATGAGCTTTCGGCGCAGATCAAAGCGGCTGAAAAGCGCATGGCAGAGATTGCTGTTCTGCGTACTCACATTGTAAATTATGCCAAGACCCGTGAGGTCTATGTGGCATACCGCAAGGCCGGCTACTCTAAGAAATTCCGGGAAGAACATGAGGAAGAAATTCTGCTCCACCAGGCTGCTAAAAATGCCTTTGATGAAATGGGAGTCAAGAAGCTGCCCAAGGTCAAAGAGTTGCAGGCAGGGTATGCGAAATTGCTGGAAGAAAAGAAAAAGACCTATGCCGAGTACCGGCGTTCTCGTGAGGAAATGCGGGAGCTTTTAACTGCAAAGGCCAATGTGGATCGGGTGCTGAAAATGGAGGTAGAACAGGATGTTGAAAAAGAAAAAGACCACGGCCAGCGATAAGCTGGTCCTGGTCAAAAGCGTTCGCAGAACGCGCAGCCACAGAATGAAATTC
>OLXZ01001263.1_pt1 | contig 10775 bp, 10 predicted proteins | sample 1673901 | NCBI WGS metagenome assembly OLXZ01 (sample SAMEA103958131, study PRJEB25191) | human gut metagenome | reverse complement strand
TGCGAGGCAGCTTGCCAAAGCTGCTTTTGGATGGATGGGTACCGCTCGTCACCTTATTGGGCCGTCTTTATGCAGGTTCCTGCACAGGTGGTCTTCGCGCATCCTCCGCATCGCTGTTCCTTTTCAGGCTCATCCGCTTGATGTCATTCAGTCGCTGGATATGTACTTTTCAAGCTGCACAAGGCGGACTGAAAATGTCCCCTCAATGCATAGGCCACGGGAACGGCTTTTTTATAAGGTCGTTTGAAAAATTTTTTTAATTTTTTTCATACGGATAGCAACTGCCGCCTGCGTACACCCCCATCTTCGCGCAAGTTCTTCTTGACCATGTCCTTCGAGCGTAACATAGGTAAGCAATTCTAAATCCTTTTTGTTTAATTTTATAATGGCACGAAGCAATCGCTCATCTTCCAATGTGTCAACCCATGCATAACGATCTGGAAAGGCGCTTTCATCAAAGGAAGTGGAAAGCGCCTCGTTTTTCCGAAACAGTGCAGAGCGGCGCTCATCGTCCGGACTGTCGATTTCCAGCGATGGCATTTGTGTCGCCCTGCGCTCATAAGCGCGATTGCGGCAGAAGCAGTACCAGTCGTATTCATAAATCTTCTGTATCGCCGTTTCGCTCATACCGGCGTCCGTGTATTCTTTTCGAAGGCGCAGCCATTCACGGTCAAATTTTGCTTTTTCCTGTGCGCAGTTGAATCCCATTACGGATTCCTCCAATCTTTTGAAATTTTGAGAAAACCAAAATTTCAAAAGCGGAGGGTCACGGGGTCGGATATAAAAAACAGCTATCGGCGTACATCTGCCTTCTCTGGCAGATATGCACTGATAGCTGTTAATTCTTACATCTGATAGTGTATATCTCGCGTATGCGAGGTTCTTGTCACATCCTGCAGCAGTTTTTGCGGCTGAAAGCCCCGCTACAGTATGCTGGTTGGCTGGTCACCGCAAGAAACGGCATCGCCGCTTCCATGCCACCGTTTGACGCATAAGACACTCCATTCCCAGCGGAAATGGAGTGTCTATGTTCACACAGGTAGACTCCCAATTCCGCCGTTTTTTTATATGGCGGAAACGGGAGTATTCTCTATATGTGCTATTAGTGTATGTATTTCACCACCATTGGAGCATTTTCTGATGAGGCTATTTCATGTAGAATATCGTCGACGGAGGTGATCTATCGGTGGTAGAATTACATGAGCCGGTTTCCGAGCGAATCGGCAAAATCCTGCGGGAAAACCGCGAAGCGCAGGGACTGACCCGGCAGCAGCTTTCTGAAAAAAGTACAGTTAGTGACCGACAGATCTCCGCGATCGAGTTGGGCGAAAAGGGACCGAGCATGAACTCGTTGGAACTGCTTCTGCGCAGTCTCGGCCTTTCTGCCGATCAGATATTTTACCCGGAGCTGACCGAAAAAGATCCGATGCTGACGCAGATCACGCATCTGGCCGCATCCTGCACGGAGCAGCAAAAGCGAATGGTCGTTAGATTCATTCGTATGCTTCAGGATGAAGAATACGGGGACTAAAAATAGCGGTGTTCGCTGGAACACCGCTATTTCTCTGCTTCTCTGATATATCGTTTTACAACTTGTAACAATTCTTGTGCAAGAAGCTGTTCGGAAGTGTCGTTCAGCAAGGTTTGCACCATTTCATATTCCACAACGCCCTCCAGCAGCGTATCTACCGATACATGGAACGCATTTGCTAGTCTAAGGCAAAGCGTCAAGTTCGGACGAGCCTCACCGCGTTCAATTCTGGATACTCGTTTTTGATCGGCCCCAATACGCGCTGCCAATTCATCCTGCGTAAGGTGGCACCGCTTTCGTAGCTTCCGGACATTCTCTCCAAGCTGAACATATAACAAATGATCTGAGTGTACGTATTCTTCTTTGTATTTCGTCATCTGTTACCATTAGTTTGTCATATTTCTCCCTTTTTGTAAACATCAGCAGTGACGTATTTTTACGTCAAAATCGCCGTATTTTACTTCATAATATTGAGCTTGCAGTGACATTTCTTCCAAGGACATTTGCAAATGATGTTCAAATGCAGCATTTTTCATTCTCCTTACTTATCGTATCCATTGGGGTTCTGTTTCTGCCAGTTCCATGTGTCGCGACACATATCGACGAGACTGTGTTCCGCCTTCCAGCCGAGCACATCCAAGCTCCTGGCGGGATCTGCGTAGCAGGCTGCAAGATCGCCGGGACGGCGGTCTGTGATCTCATACGTTTTCCGTTTGATCTATCTGCGCTTCCGTGTCAGTTGCGTTTCCATTTGATGCAGCCACAGCAGGTGACAGTGCCGACAGCAGGAAAACTAAAAACAAAATATCGTTGCTTTGTTTTCATTTTTTCCTCCTGCTTTATGCGATGGAATTCTTATAGCTTATTCCCTCAATCCCTCCGGCTCCATTTGCGTTACGATCACGGCCTGTGTCGCAGCAATCGCTTCCTGCCACTGCTCGGTTCCGGGCGGGCAGGCCACATACAGAAGCGCCCCCTCCGGCTGCAGCGGCAGGTTGTGCCAGATGTTCGATATTGCAAACGGCAGCGGGGCCTTGACAGTGGCGCGGAGCTGATACAGCCCGCTGCCTTCTTCAAATCGGACGCCATACTTAGACGGACAGACGTAACCGTCCGCGCTCCAGCCGCGATCTATACACACGTCATCCAGCTTGACCCACGCATCGCTTCCCTCCGGCGCGATGGAGAACTCGTACCAGCCCACGTTGTCCGCGCCAAAGTAGAATTCCAGATCTTCGCAGACGCTTTCTCCAACAGGGGCGTCTGCGTTTGCGCTCAGGGCGGTAGTGCCGCATTTCTGACGGCGTCCCTCCGGCCAGTTTTTCGGGCATTCGCCGCAGCGGGCGAAGCTTTCCACCAGCAGCAGTTCTTCCCCCGCGCACCAGGCAGACTGCCACGCCGCTGATCCCGGCTGCCTGTACACCCGAAGCAGGGTGTGATCGTCCGTGATGCAAATGTCGTGCCATGTGGCCGTGACTTTGTTGGTTTCTTCCCGATGAAGCTGATAGCGCGTACCTTCCGCGTCTGCGTCAAGGGGAACGCGAAGCAGACGGTAGCCTTCGCCGTGGATTTTCTCGTTTTCACACAGGCCATCGCTTGCCTCCGCGCTCACGGCAATCCAATCCTCGCAGCCCTCCGGGGCAAGGAAATAGCTGGCCGCCTCCTCATTCGGCAGGGCAACATAGCAGCAGTCGATGACCTCCGGCCCCGCTTCGGCGGGATCGCCCTCCTGGAAAAACCAGCTTTGCGGGCAGTCGGCGCAGCGCCGCATGGGCAGAAGCTCCGGCAGCTGCTTACCCGTCTTCGGGTCGCTTTCCACGACGAGCAGCGTTGTCTGATCCTTGATCTCAAACGACCATAGCTCCTGCACCTCAGTGGGCGTCACCCCGACCGTCGTAGTCCTGAGCTGATAGCGTCCGTCTGCTTCATCTGCGAAGCGGAATCCGAACTTTGAAATATGCGAGGGCTGCTGATGCACCCGGCTGTGCTCCTCTGACTGGCCGCAGGTTCCCAGCCAGTGCGCCTCGTCGAGCTTCTGCCAATCGTCGCTGCCCTCGGGGGCGATGGAAAATTCATAATCGCCGATGTCCGCTGTGGCAAAGAAGAATACCAGATCGTAGTCCCCGTCGCTTTCAGGAGAGAGAAATGACGGATCTTCTGCCTGTTCCGGTTTGGCTGGGCGCGCTTGCGGCGTAGGCTGTGCCTCAGTGGGCTGCTCCACCCCTGGCGGTTGCTGCACAGCAATATCTAGCTGCGCACTACGACTTTGTTGATGGCAACCGCTCAGCATCAACACCGCAATCACAAGCAGCAGGAGACACATCACACTTTTTCGCTGCAGAGTAACGACTCCTATCATAGAACATACCTCGCGATCATTCTGTCTCATGACCTGTACTGGTCAATCCTGGCATATTTCCGTAATAGCCACAGACCAGACAAGTCCCCATACCACCGACTTGTGCGTAGTGACTTCCGTAAAGATAAGTCCCGCACGCTGTGCATGCTCCTCTGTGCTGCGTCGAGGAATATGGCTTCCAGACATTCACATTATGCGGACAAATAATAAAATCCAAGTAGGGGAACGTTTGTGCAAATCCACTCCATGTCACATGTGAAATTGCTACAGTGCCGTTATCAGGCCAGTTTGCATGGTAGATGATAACGCCAGTGCTGTCTCTGCCAACCAAAATCATTGTATGCTCATCTGACGTGCTGCCGCTGTAGCTAACTCTGAGCAGCGTTCCAAGAGCAAAAGACTGAAGTTTGTTCTTTATTTGCGTTTGAGTATAGTTTCCGATATACTCAAAACCCTGAGAGCATTTTGCACCACTGCTTCCAAATAAGTAGTCATAGATATAGAGCCCAAATCCGTGGCATTGTGAACCTGTACCAAAACTCGTGCTGGTCGATCCACTATATGTGCCGCCTGCGGGATATTGCGCGTTAGGAATGCTTTTTCCGTTTATGGTGGTTGTATAGTTTGACTGATCTGTGAGGCCAACACTTGTTGCCGAAATGTAAAATGTGTTCGGGTCACGGATGGCTCGAACTGCGCCTGTGGTCAAATCAAAGTACTCATACGTGCCCTCCCATGACAGCTCATATTCATCCTTGCACAATGCGTTAGGGCACGCGACCATAGTCGGTTTTTCACTGCCAATCATGACGCCTTTGTTTTGATACGGTATAGCAAATTCAATCTGGTATTCTGGCACGTACTCTGCAACATATTCTTGTTGCGAGTCATCAACGCTGGCAATCTTATTCTGCGTAGAAATAAAGATAGCTCGGTTGCCGATAGCCTGAACATCATCGGCTTCGCTCAACGTTTCACCTGTTAAGTGAATCTTCGCGCTGTCTGTTTCTTCATGAGCATAGGCAAATGCCGATAAGAGCATCGCTACAACCAAAAGCAGGGCAAAAATACGGATTTTCTTTTTCATAGTTGTCCTTCCTTTCATGGCATTCATTTGGTTCCATATTTTCCATTAGATACTGATTGATTAGTCTGTTTCGGGACTACGTCTTCTTTGTTTTGCCTGAGGAACACTGCATTCTGTCAGTGCGTAATCCAAAAGGTTATTTTTTTAGGCCTTCGTCTTCGAGGACGCAACATCCATGTGAAAAATCAGGCCCGCAGGGCTGGTGCGTGATCTGTATGTCAATGATCCGGTCGGGCTGTTTGGGGAACGTGAGCTGCGTCAGTTCCTGCGTGTCCAGCGCATAGCGGTAAACGTTCCAGATTGTCTTGCCCTCCGCCTGGCCGACGAAATACAGGGTATTGCCGTCCAAGGAAGGATAGAACATATGAACCTGCTGAATTCCGGGAATTGCCACATTCTCCACCTCCTGCGAGGTGATGTCCAGACGTTTGAGTGTACGCTTTCCACTGACCATCTGTGGCTCTGTTGTCATCAGAATGGTATTTTCATTCAGCCGTCGGGTCAGACAGATTTCAAAATCCTCCGTAAAAAACAGAGGTGTGACATTCTCAAATGTTGCGTCGATCAAAGAAATTGTTTTAGGCCGGATATGTGTCTCCGCCGCAACGCGGTGTGTCCGCATTTCCGCATCCGAGCAAGTGAGGATCAAAAATTCGTCTGCGTAATCGTCATAGGAGAAGGAGTGATGCCACGTATCGTCGTCGGCCTCATTTCGATAGGTAAACGTCTGGCTGTCAAGGTCAAGCCGGGCGGGCTGACAGGTTGTGCAGAACTCCCGAGCCACATTGGCATAGAGCGTGCCATCCACAAAGAGAAGATCATTAAACGCATTTTTTCCATCCGTCAGCCGCTGGACATTTCCTGTTTTCAAATCACACGAATATAGGTTGTCATATGTCTCGTCCGGGCGTGCAGACGCGTAGTAGACGATCTGGTGTTCAAAATCCACCGTATTGGCCGGATACACATATGGGCCGATTGGCGTCTTGAAGATTACCCGAAACGCCTGCGACTGTTCATCGTAAGCATAGATGACTAGCTCCACGCCGTCATCCGTATTTTCACCGTTGATGTTGTCTACCACAGTGACAAGCAGCGTCTCCACTAGTTCTGCGTCCGGGGCTCCCTCGGGCGTCTCGATCTCTGGCAGCGTCGGCTTTTCCGCCCCGTCTTCCGGTTCAGCGGCAGAGGCGTCCATGTTGGACGTCTGTTCCGATGAACCTGCTTCGTCCGGAAGGTCAAGGTCGGTGTTTGCGCTACACGCCGTCAGTAGCAGCAGCATAAGAAGAATGGAAATCAATTGCTTTACTTTCATATCTCTCCTCCTGTTTCAAAAAGGGCAGGACATCCTCTCTAAGCGTTTTTATCTGGCAGGGGCTGTTTGATCAGAAAACCGCTCGTGGTAATATCTCACATTATTTGCGTTATCTGTCGGCGCTCCATCCGGGGTTCCTGCAAGCTCGCGGATGTTGTCCTCGCCCCAAATGTCGATAATTGCATCGGGCAATGCGCCAACATCGGCCTGATAGTAGGTAAAGACCTCGTCGGTGTCCAAATTCCGAATCTGAACATTTTTGTCGCCCACTTTAGAATAATCATAGGCCATTTTGGTTGCGCAATCATATGGCTGAAACCGATTATTTCGGTTACCATATGTACCAATAAAATAAGTGGCTCGCCCTGTTCCAAGGAAATGCCGTTATCCTGCTTCGATTACCCGATTATATTTTCTTTTGCTATCCACTTAATTATGTTAATATCGTAGCATATGGGGACAATTAATTGAAAACTCTAAAGAATATTTCTGGCGGAAATAAAAATGCACTCCTTTGGATTATTCCGGCTATCTCTTGCGGAAAATATAATTATTCCGCAAGGAGTGGTTGACATGGACAAGAGAATTGCTACAATAATCGGAATGAATCTGCAGCGTTTGTGAACACAGTATGGATTAACCCAAGAACAGCTTGCTGAAAAGGTGGGTATCAGTACATCATTTTATGCAAATCTCGAACGCGGAAATAAAGGCGTCAGTATTTCAGTACTATATGACCTAGCAAATTGCCTGGGCGTAAGTGTGGATTATCTGATATACCCAAACCAAGCTGATGCTCGCATCCGAAACATCGAGACACTCTTGAGGGATAAGCCCGAATCGTTTATAATCGCAGTAGAACGTTTGGTTCAACTTTGTATTGAAGAATTTTCAAAATCGGAATAAAAAGTGTTGAGCAAGACTCTTGGCCAAGAAGGATATAACATGAGTTTAAATCAAAAAGAAGAGGAATATATCGAGCGACTTTACCGGGAGATGTACACCCGTCTGTGTATCTACGCGATGAGTGCACTGGGAAGCAAGGCACTTGCTGAAGAAGTTGTACAAGATACTTTTCGAATTGCGTGTATTAAGCCAGATGGATTGATGAGCAGTAAAAATCCACGTGGTTGGCTCATCAATACACTTAAAAATGTGATTCGTAATAGACGGCGAACTGAGGCTAGACTTAGTAATGCACTACTTGCGGCGATGTCTGCGTATGAGCCGCAGGCAAGCACAACTGTGGAGACAACAGAATTCATTGTTGCCTACTCAGATGCTCTAGGAGAAGAAGATTTTCAGCTTCTTGTAAATATCGTTGTTCGTCGATATACTATGTTGGAAGCTGCGGAAGAATTGGGAATTACGGTTGAAGCCTGCAAAAAGCGTGTGCAACGTGCAAAAAAGAAGCTTCAAAAAATAATTGAGAAAGATTTTTAATGTATGTCCCCAACAAACCAATTGTGTACATATAAAAACAAAGGGGGTTCACAGAGATGTCGGAATCCAAAGAGCATTTTTATCGAGATTTTTCAAAGTTTGACGAGATGAGCACGGAGGAATTGAACGAAATTTTACGTCAGGACTCTCAGCTCCCAGACGGCGAAGACTCCGATACTGATGCAATTTTATATATTATGGGGGTGATCGCAAAGCGCAATCAGGAGCTGCCGTCATCTGATTTCGGAGATGTCAATCACGCTTGGAGTTCTTTTAACAAAAATTATCGTTTTGCTTCAAGCGAAGGATGCTCGCTCTTTGATTTTGATGATGAGCCACAGCTGAATGGTACTTCCGACAAAACGCAAATCCTCCGGCCCGCACCGCGTTCAAATACGCGTCCACGCAAATGGGTTCTTCGCACAGCCCGCATCCTTGCGGCAGTCATTGCCGTTCTGCTGGCAACCTCTCTAACTGCTTATGCATTTGGGTTTGACTTATGGGGGGCAATCGCCAGCTGGACAAAGGAGACGTTTGGTTTCAGGTCAGCAGAATACACACAAACAGCTGTGCCTTCTTCCAAGAAAGAGATTCCCGCGCCGCTGACCTCTATTGCCAATGAGATGGAAATGCACGGCATACCTACGACGATTTTGCCAAGTTATCTTCCTGATGGGTTTGTGGAACGTGATTTCCAATACAACGCCGTAACTCAACCTGAGTCTCTATACTGTCTCTTGGAGAATGGCGATTCTTCGATCACGTTATTGTATACAGTGTTTTCAGAGAATCAGGATCATTTACTATATGAAAAGGACACGGTTGATCCTGAGCAGTACGAATACAATGGCACCGTATACTATATCATGACCAACAAGGGAGTTTATTTTGCAGCGTGGACTGCGGACAATATCGAGTGCAGCATCGCGGGCGTTGAAACTTATGATGAAATCATTAAAATCATACAATCGATAGGAAGCGCAAAGCGATCTGATCGAGGGGATTGGCCTTGATGAAAAAACACACATTTTTACGATGCTCTGCGTTCTACTAGTATTGACGGGCTGTCAGAAACGGCAAGAGCAAACGGATATCCGTCTGCCGGAATCGGAATCGGCAGTTACGGAAGAAACAATAACCGTGCCTTCGGAAAAACCAGAAGAAGCGCTGCCGGAAGAATCCAGCGCAGAACCAGAACAGGAGAGCGTTGCTCCGGATCTCGGCACCTACAAAGAGCTTCTGGAAGTCCTTCAAACGCTGCAAACACGGGAGGACTGGAAAAGCAGCCCGGAATACGAGATGATCACGGCGCAAAAGGAGAAGGTACTCAGTCAGCTGATCGGCAGCTTTTACCACGGGCTTGACAGCCTCAGTCTTCAGAATACCGCGTGGGGCGATCATGATCTGTCCTGTATGGCGTTTGAGGTGTTCCGGAGTCTGCTTGGGCCGGAAGATCTGGAGCTGGAAGCCGAGACGCCGCTTGAATGGTTCCGGACCTGGTTTATCTGGGCATTCGGACACATTCATGAAGCGGACGCAGCAGGACTGCAGGCGCAGTATCCGGCTTCCTTTGCCGCAATCGATACGGTTATGGATCATCACGGGACATGGGAAGATGCGGTAGACAACTATCTGTGCTCTCTGGACAAGGGCAGCCATTACGACTTCGATCTCATTGCTGCACGAGATCAGATCGTTTCCTACATCCGTGAAAACGAAGAAATCTGGCCGTTTTCGTATACGCTGATCCTGCGGTTAAACAATGCGCCATATGGCACGGAGGAACCGACGCCCGGAGATCCGAATGTGTACGTCGACTTTATCTGGTGGGCTGCATATACCGCCTCCGATGAGCGCACAGAGGTCCTTGTGCAGGAGCTGACGCTCAACCCAGAGACAGGAGAATCGTCCGTATGGACCATCACGCGCGAGGATTTGGGAGAAGATCTGTCGTTCCTCCCGGATTGGGTCGTGGATACGCTCTTTGATGGGACGTATCTGTCTTCGGCTAAGAACGCGCCGCCGGAGATTGTACAGCCCGAAACCGAACAGCCAGAAAACGTACAGCCGGGGTTGGAGCCTGCACAGTCTGCCGCTGCGGCTGCGACTATGCCGCAGACCGAACAGGATGCGGCGCGGTTCGCGCAGGCAGAGGGCAAGCTGCGCGCAGCCCTGCAGCAGAGCACCGGGGAGGGAACAGAGGACCTCGCCGCACTTTTCTGGGCCTATGACGGCCAGAACGGCAACCTCTTTGGAGAGTTACCGGCGTTCAGCGCCGAAGCGATCGCCACGCAGCCGATGGACGACGAGACCTGGGACGCGCTGTCGCTGTTTGCCTACGAGCGCTATGCGCGCGAAAACAACTGGCCGCTGACGATCAGTGAGACGGATTTCGACCATACGCTCGTCCGCTATTTCCCGCTGGGCCGGTACGGCTGGGAAGACCGCAGCTCGCACTATCTGACCTATCAGGATGGAACCTATACCCGCACCATCAACGACAACCACGGCGCGCGGTACTGTTATCTGAAACGCATCTCCTGCATGGCAGACGGAAGCTTCCAGCTGGTGTTCCGCTGTCTCGACGTGCCAGAGCTCACGGAGTACGCGGACGCGTCTGCGGACGTGCGCGCGGTCTATGACCACGCGGGCGCGGAGGAGCTTCAGCCGCAGGAATTCCGTCGGGCCGTGTACCGCGCGTTCGCCGACGGAGTCATTCCCACCGGAAACAGCATGACGGAGCTGACCGTGACCGTCCGCCTGACCGGCGAAGCGCGGTATCCGTTCCGGTTCCTGTCGGCCTCTGAATAAATCTGACGTGTTCCATCCTTAAGCAGCCGCCCCTGTTCCCGCAGGGGCGGCTGTTGGAGAAATTGTTTCGAGGAAAAGGTTGACAAATGTAGTCCTGTATGCTACAATAAGTCTACAAAAGTAAACCGAGGAGGGACGTTCTCATGCAATTATGCCAGAGCGAATGGACCGTGCTGCAAAGCCTGTGGGAGCGGCAGCCGCAGACGCTCATGCAGCTGGTGGAGGATTT
>OLXZ01001259.1_pt1 | contig 10802 bp, 10 predicted proteins | sample 1673901 | NCBI WGS metagenome assembly OLXZ01 (sample SAMEA103958131, study PRJEB25191) | human gut metagenome | reverse complement strand
TTTATGACATATACTTTCAGTTCTTTATTGTAGCATGTCCGGAGGGAAAAGGGAACCCCCGAATATGTACGGAGCGCACACATCCGGGGGTGAAATTTTGTGAAAAACCGGAAAAAATGTTTCGTGCGGCGAAGCATTTACCGGCCCGCGAAGAAGGCGCGTATCTCCTCCGCCGTGCAGGCGGCGCTGCCCTGGGCGAAGCCGTCGCGCCCGCCGCCGCGGCCGTGGAGGGCGGCATTCATGTCCTTGATAAGCTGACGCAGGTCGCCGCCGCTCTCAATGACGGCGTACTGATAGCCGCCGTCGCTGCCGGCAAACACGGCGCAGCGCCCGCCCGCCGCTCTGGCGATGGCGTCGCACAGGCGGCGCACACCGTCGCCGTCCAGCTTCTCCGTGATGTGCAGGACGCTGCCGGCGTTCCGGTACTGCGCCGCCGTGTGGGAAAAGGCAGCTTCTTCCAGCCGGACGGCCTTCTCCTTGAGAGAGAGCAGCTCCCCCTGCAAGCGTTCCACGGCGGCGAAGGCATTTTGGGGCTTGACGGACAGTGCCTGACCGATCTGGCGGGCCTGCTCCCAGCCGCCAGACAGACAGTCCAGCGCCCGTTGACCGCACAGCAGCTCCAGCCGCACGCCGTCCCGGAGCCTCTGGCAGCTCAGCAGCTTTACCAGCCCCACCTGACCGCTGCGGGCCACATGGGTGCCGCAGCAGGCGCACCGATCCGCACCGGGGAACTCCGTGATCCGCACCGGGCCGGTCAGCTCCTTTTTGCTGCGATAGGGCAGAGCGGCCAGCTCCTCCGGGGAGGGGTACCAGATGTGGATGGGGTGGTCGGCCCAGATATAAGCGTTGGCCTGCCGCTCCACCTCCAGCGCCTGTTCCCATGTGATGGGGGCGTTGTAGTCAATGGTGACCACGTCCGCGCCCATGTGGAAGCCCACATTGTCACAGTGGAAGGCGCTGCACAGCATGCCGGAGATGATATGCTCACCGGAGTGCTGCTGCATGTGGTCGAACCGCCGCGCCCAGTCGATATGGCCGCCCACCTCCGCGCCTACGGGCAACGCCCGGTCGCACAGGTGCGTGACGATGCCGTCTTGCTCGTGTACATCCAGCACGCGGGCATTGCCCAGCGTGCCGTGGTCGGCAGGCTGGCCGCCGCCCTCGGGGTAGAAGGCGGTGCGGTCAAGGGTGACGGAAAAGCCGTTTTTCACGGTCTCGCAGGACGCCACCACGGCGGTGAAGTCCTGCAGAAAGGCGTTTTCATAGTAGAGCTTGACGGTCTCCATCAGTCGTCCTTCTCCACCTCGCCCACGATGGCGATGTGCAGCTCATCCAGCTGCTTCTGCTCCACGGTGGACGGCGCGCCCATCATGATGTCCTGGGCGTTCTTGTTCATGGGGAAGAGGATGATCTCGCGGATGGAGCTTTCGCCGGCCAGCAGCATGACCATGCGGTCCACGCCCGGGGCGATACCCGCGTGGGGAGGCGCACCGTAGCAGAAGGCGTTGTACATGGCGGGGAACTTCTTTTTCACGTCCTCCTCGCCCAGGCGCACCAGCTCGAAGGCCTTGATCATGATCTCGGGGTCGTGGTTACGGACGGCGCCGGAGCTGAGCTCCACGCCGTTGCACACCAGGTCGTACTGGTTGGCGTAGATGTCCAGGGGGTCGATCTCGCCGCGTTCGGCCTTCAGCAGCACCTCCATGCCGCCGTTGGGCATGGAGAACGGGTTGTGGCAGAACTCCAGCTCGCCGGACTCGTCGCCGATCTCGTACATGGGGAAGTCCACGATCCAGCAGAACTCATAGCGCTCCTTGTCGAAGTGGTTTTCGCAGGCGGCGCCGAAGGTCTTGATGAGCACGCCCACGGACTTGGTGGCGTACTGGCCTGCGGTTGCCAGCACCAGGGTGCCCGGCTTCAGGTCGATGATCTTGCCCAGCTCGGCCTCCACCGGGGCGACGAACTTGGCGATGCCGCCGGCCAGCTGGCCGTTTTCGTCCACCTTGAACCAGTAGGCCTTGCTGCCGGACTGGACCTCGCAGTCGGTCAGCAGCTTCTCCACCTGCTTGCGGGTCAGGGCGCAGTCGCTGATGGGCACCATCTTTACGGTCTGGCCCTTGAAGGCCTCGAACTCGCTGGCGACGAACAACTCGCTGACGTTTTTGCAGGTCAGGTCGATACGCAGGTCGGGCTTATCGGAGCCGTAGGTCTCCATGGCGGTGTTGTAGGGGATGCGGCGGAAGGGGGCGGAGGAGGCTACGTTGTAGGTGCCGAACTTGGCGAAGATGGGGGGCAGCACGTCCTCCAGCACGGCGAAGATATCGTCCTGGGTGGCGAAGGCCATCTCCATATCCAGCTGATAGAACTCGCCGGGGCTGCGGTCGCCGCGGGCATCCTCGTCGCGGAAGCAGGGGGCGATCTGGAAATAGCGGTCGAAGCCGGAGGTCATCAGCAGCTGCTTGAACTGCTGGGGGGCCTGGGGCAGGGCGTAGAACTTGCCGGGGTGCTTGCGGGCGGGCACCAGATAGTCGCGGGCGCCCTCGGGGGAGCTGGCGGTCAGGATGGGGGTGGTGATCTCCAGGAAGCCGTGCTCCATCATGGCGGCGCGCAGGGCGGCCACCACCTGGCAGCGCAGGATGATGTTCTGCTTCACCGCCGGGTTACGCAGGTCAAGATAGCGGTACTTCAGACGCTGGGTCTCGTCGGCCTCGCGGCTGCGGTTGATCTCGAAGGGCAGGGCGTTATAGCGGCAGCGGCCCAGCACCTCGATCTTGGTGGGGACCACCTCGATCTCGCCGGTGGGCAGCTTGGGGTTCTTGCTGGCGCGCTCGCGGACGGTGCCCTCCACGCTGATGGTGGACTCCTTGTTCAGGCCCTTGATGACCTTCAGGTCGGCCTCGTCCTCCACCACTACCTGGGTGGTGCCGTAGAAGTCACGCAGCACCACGAAGGCCAGGCTGCCGCCTACCTCGCGGACATTCTCCATCCAGCCCACGATCTTCACGGACTTGCCCGCATCGCTGGCGCGCAGCTCGTTGCAGGTATGTGTACGCATCTGCATCATTGTTGTTTTCCTCCCATTTATGATTGTGTTTTGTATAACCTTATTGAATTATTACGGATCGTTTATCAAAAACGCCGCCCCCTACACCCGTCTGCCGGAAATGCTTTGCGCCGTAGGGTAAGGCGCTTACTTCTCCACGATGACCTTGCCCTTGTTCCTCTCGGCCAGACCGTCGCGCACCCGCGCCAGGGTGGCGGCAAAGTCCAGGGTGGTCTGCTCGCCGCTGGTCATATCCTTGCAGGCAATGACGTTGTTTTTCACCTCGTCCTCGCCCAGGAACACCACATAGGGCACGCCGGTCTTGTCGGCGTAGTTCATCTTGGCCTTGAACTTTTTTTGCTCGGTGTACAGCTGGGTCCGCACGCCGGCGTCCCGCAGCTTTGTGGCCAGTGTGACGGCGGCGGACAGGTCCTCGGTCATGGGCAGGATCAGCACATCCGCCGGAGCGGTGGGCAGATCGCCGTTGAGCATTCCCTGCTCGCCCAGCACGTAGAACAGCCGGGTCAGGCCGATGGAGATGCCCACGCCGGGCAGCTGCTTGTCGGTGTAGTATTCCGCCAGGTTGTCATACCGGCCGCCGGAGCAGACGGAGCCGATCTCCGGGTGGTCCAGCAGCGCCGTCTCGTACACGGTGCCGGTGTAGTAATCCAGGCCCCGGGCAATGGTCAGGTCCACGGCAAAGTTCTCCTCCGGCACGCCGAAGGCGGACAGGTATTTCACCACGGTTTTCAGCTGGTCCAGGCCCTCGTCAAACGTCTCGTTCCGGCCGGCGTAGCCCTCCAGGGCGGAGAGTACCTGATCGTTGCTGCCGGTGATGGCGATGAATTTCAGGATCTCATCGGCGCTTTCGGCGGACACGCCCACCTCGTCGGTCAGCAGGGCGCGGACCTTCTCCGCGCCGATCTTGTCCAGCTTGTCCACGGTACGCATGATGTCGCCGGCCTTGTCGGTCAGGCCCAGCATGGCATAAAAGCCGTTGAGGATCTTGCGGTTGTTCACCCGGATGCAGAAGCGCCTGAGCCCCAGCTCACTGAACGCACGGTAGATGATGGCGGGCATCTCGGCCTCGTTGGTGATGTCCAGCTTGCCGTCGCCGATCACGTCAATATCCGCCTGATAGAACTCACGGAAGCGGCCGCGCTGGGCGCGCTCGCCCCGGTAGACCTTGCCGATCTGGTAGCGGCGGAAGGGGAAGGACAGGTCGTTGTAGTGCAGGGCCACATACTTGGCCAGCGGCACCGTCAGGTCAAACCGCAGGGCCAGGTCGGCGTCGCCCTTGTTGAAGCGGTAGATCTGCTTCTCCGTTTCGCCGCCGCCCTTGGCCAGCAGCACCTCCGCCGCCTCGATCACCGGGGTGTCCAGCGGGGTGAAGCCGTACAGGGAATAGGTGCGGCGCAGGATGTCCATCATGCGCTCCATCTGCTGCTGCGGCTTGGGCAGCAGCTCCATAAAGCCGGACAGGGTCCGGGGGGTCATCTCAGCCATTTTCCGTCTCTCCTTTATCTTCGGTGGTTTCATTTTGCTCGCCTGTCTCCGGCGGCTCCTCCGCACCGGGCGTTAGCGTGTGGGCGGCGGCCTCGCGGGCGGCCTCGGCCTCCGCCTCGTGCTTCAGCTCCCAGGCGACCTCGCGGTAGATATCATCCAGGGCCCGGCCCTTCTTCACGCCGATGCGCTGGCCGATGACACCGCCGACTATGGCCAGCGCCAGGCCCGCATACCACAGACCCGGTACAATGACAGGCAGCAGCAGGCCCGCCAGCGCACCGAACCAGACGCCCAGCTCCTCGCAGTGGCCCCGGACGGCGTGGTAGGCACCTTTTTTCTCCCGGAGGTGCGTCATTCGCTTCAGCTGCGCCAGGCACATACCGACCCGCAGCAGCGCCAGCGCCGTCAGCGGGATGAAGATGTCCCGCACGTGGTTGTTGATGAAGTCCAAAACAGCCTGCATAGCGTTCTCCTTTGTGTTTGTGTCGGCGGCGCGGACGAAAAAACGCTCCCGTCCCTGCATTGGGACGAGAGCGTAAAACACTTCGTGGTGCCACCCAAATTCGGCCTTGCGGCCCTTTTTGCTCCTGTTACGGGGAGCGCGCCGTGGATGTTTCCATCCCCGCTAACTCGCTGTCTTCACCTGTGCCTTGCCGCGGTGCACTTTCAGCCGATGGCGCACCTCTCTTGCAGCGGCGGTGTACAGGCTACTCCTGCGAGGTCTGCACGGTTATCTCTTATTGTATGCGATTTGCCGATGGTTGTCAAGCCGTAAAGGGCTTGTTCTTGGGGTTGACGATGTCACGCCAGTCCAGGTCGCCCCGGTCCAGACCCAGCACCAGCATCTCGGCGGTGGCCAGGTTGCTGGCAAAGGGCACGTTGTTCTGGTCGCACAGGCGGGAAATATACGTGATGTCTGCGTCCGGCGTTTTCTGGTTGGGGTCACCGAAGCACAGCACCATATCGATCTCATTATAGGCGATGCGGGCGGCGATCTGCTGTCCGCCGCCGTGGGCGAAGGACAGGAAGCGGTGTATGGTCAGCCCGGTAGCGTCGGCGATCTGCTGGCCGGTGCGGGCGGTGGCGCAGAGGGTGTGCTTGGCCAGGATGCCGCAGTAGGCGGTGCAGAACTGGACCATCAGCTCTTTCCGGTTGTCGTGTGCCATCAATGCAATATTCATGGAGGGCTCCTTTCCTTATATCTTCATCAGCGGGGTTTTCTGCCCCATGATGCGTTTCGCAATGTTTTCATAGGCCCGGGCGGCGTAGTAGTTCTGCTCCCGCAGCACCAGTCCGCGGTTCAGGCAGTAGGGGACGTCCGGGTCCTCCGGTATCACGCCCAGCAGCGGCAGGCCCGCCGCGTCGATGGCGTCGTCGATGGTGGTGTGCAGCTGACGCAGCACCTTTTTGGACACGCGCCCCACCACCAGATGCACCGTCCCGCTGGGAAAGGCGGACAGCTCTGCGGCGGTGCGCTGGGCGTCTCGCATGGCGGACACGTCCGTGGTGGTGATGACGATCACCTGGTCGGCCATGCACGCTGCCATCTGGAAGCCTTGACCCAGTCCGGCGGGCGCGTCGATCAGGCACCAGTCGTAGCTTTCCCGTATCTCACGCGCCAGCGCCTGCAGCTTCGGCACCGACAGGGACAGCGGGCGGTCGGCCATGGGTGCGGTCAGCAGGGAGAGAGAGGGGTATCGCTCATGGGGCACCGCCGCCTCATGCAGGGTGCAGCGGCCCTCCAGCACGTCGGAGAAGTCCATCAGCGCCCGGTCGCTGAGCCCCAGCGCCAGATCCAGGTTCCGCAGGGTGATATCGCAGTCCAGGCACAGCACCCGCTGCCCCATGTGGGCCAGTGACAGCGCCACGTTGGCGGTGAAGGTGGTCTTGCCGGTGCCGCCCTTGCCGGACGCCACGGCGATGATCTTGCCCATGGACTTCCTCCTTTCACGGGCCGCCTATACCAGCGGCGCTTTTTTGATCCGGGCAAAGGCCCGGGGAAATTGCTTCGGTGTGTGCTGTGTTTTTTCGATGGATACGATGCGGTGCACCACGTCCGTCTCCGGCACGGTGTAGTCCGTGACGCCGGTCAGGCATCCGCCCAGCTGGGCGATGGCGCTGTGGGCCTGCCGTATCTCCTCGTCGGTAGAGACGGATTTCATGGCGGCGAACTGTCCGCCTACCTTTACCAGCGGCAGCGTCAGCTCGCACAGTACGTTCAGCTGAGCCACGGCACGGGAGGCCGCCAGATCGAACTGCTCCCGGTGCTGCGCGGCGAATTCCTCCGCCCGGGCGTGGACGCAGGTCACATTTTTCAGGCCCAGGTCTGTCTGGACCTCCTTCAGGAAGTCCACCCGCTTGCCCAGACTGTCCAGCAGCGTGAAGCGGGCGTCCGGCGTCAAGATCGCCAGCACCATGCCGGGAAAGCCTGCGCCGGTGCCTACGTCGATGACGCGCTTGCCGGACAGGTCCAGCTGCGCCGCCAGCGCCGCGCAGTCCAGCAGGTGCAGGGTGGCTACGTCCCGGGGCGCGGTGATGGCCGTGAGGTTCATCACCTTGTTCTTTTCCAGCAGCAGTTCGGCGTAGCGTGCCAGCTTGTCCGCGGCGGCGGGGTCCAGGTCCAGGGCCGTCAGGCCGGCGGTCAGGAGGTCCCTCATTTCTGCTGTGCCTTCAGCAGGTCGCGGATCTCGGTCAGCAGCTCCTCGCTGGTGGGAGCCGGTTCTTCCTCCTCCTGCGGCTCCTCGTCCTTTTTGCCCAGCTTGTGCAGCTGGTTGATGGTCTTGACCATCAGGAAGATGACGAAGGCCACCAGAACAAAGTCAATGACCGTGCTCAGAAACGTGCCGATGCCCAGGGTAACAGCCTCGGTGACCACCTGGCCTGCCTCGTCCAGCACCTCCGGCTTCAGCACGATATTCAGCTGTCCCAGATCCACGCCGCCGATGAGCAGGCCGATCAGGGGCATGAACACATCGTTCACCAGAGAGGTGGTGATCTTACCGAACGCGGTACCGATGATCACGCCGACGGCCATGTCCATTACGTTGCCGCGCATGGCGAATTCCTTGAATTCCGCAAAAAACTTCTTCATGTGTAAAAGCTCCTATACTAAAAGTATAATTACGGATAACTATTACGATACGCTATCAGTGCAGCGGTACCAGGCGCTCCTTGCCGCCCATGTAGGGCTGCAGCGCCTTGGGCACCAGCACGGAGCCGTCCGCCTGCAGGTTGTTCTCCAGCAGGGCGATGAGCATACGGGGCGGGGCCACCACGGTGTTGTTCAGGGTGTGGGGCAGGTACAGTTTGCCGTCCTCGCCGCGGACGCGGATCTTCAGGCGGCGGGCCTGGGCGTCGCCCAGGTTGGAGCAGGAGCACACCTCGAAGTACTTTTGCTGGCGGGGGGACCAGGCCTCGATGTCGCAGGACTTGCACTTCAGGTCCGCCAGGTCGCCGGAGCAGCACTCCAGCTGCCGCACAGGGATATCCAGGCTGCGGAACAGCTCCACGGAGTAGCGCCACATCTTCTCGTACCAGGCCTTGGAGTCCTCGGGCTTGCAGACCACGATCATCTCCTGCTTTTCGAACTGGTGGATGCGGTACACGCCGCGCTCCTCGATGCCGTGGGCGCCCTTTTCCTTGCGGAAGCAGGGGGAGTAGGAGGTCAGCGTCTGGGGCAGCTTGTCCTCCGGCAGGATCTGGTCGATGAACTTGCCGATCATGGAGTGCTCGCTGGTGCCGATCAGGTACAGGTCCTCACCCTCGATCTTGTACATCATGGCGTCCATGTCCGTCTGGCTCATCACGCCCTCCACCACGTTGCCGTGGATCATAAACGGCGGGATACAGTAGGTGAAGCCCTTGTCGATCATAAAGTCACGGCCATAGGCGGTGACGGCGGAGTGCAGCCGCGCGATGTCGCCCATCAGGTAATAGAAGCCGTTGCCGGATACACGGGCGGCAGCGTCCATATCCACGCCGTCGAAGCGCTCCATGATCTCCGTGTGGTAGGGGATGGGGAAGTCTGGGGTCTTGGGCTCGCCGAAGCGCTCCACCTCTACGTTGCAGCTGTCGTCCGGACCGATGGGCACGGACTCGTCGATCATCTGGGGGATGACCAGCAGCAGCTTGTTCATGGCGGCCTCGGCGTTGGCCTTCTTCTCCTCCAGACGGGTCATGCGCTCGGCGTTGGCCTTGACGGCGGCGTTGTTGGCATCGATCTCCGCCTGAAGGGCGGCCTTCTCCGCCTCGTCGGCGCACTTTTTCAGCCTGCCGAACAGGGGGCCGTTGGCCTTGGATAGTTTGTTGCGCTCGGCCTTCAGGGCCTCGCCCTCGTTGATGGCCTCGCGGCGCTCGCTGTCCAGGGCGATGACCTCGTCCACCAGGGGCAGCTTGGCGTTCTGGAACTTCTTGCGGATATTCTCCTTTACCAGGTCCGGGTTCTCCCGGATAAACTTGATGTCAAGCATATTCTATACCTCTATTCGATGATGTTTCACGTGAAACGCTTATCGCTTTCCCAGCTTCTCCAGGGCCTCCAGCAGGGCGTTCAGGTCCTCGGTGCCGTAGTATTCCAGCTCGATGCGGCCCTTTTTCTTGCCGTTGACGATGCGGCAGGGGCGGCCCAGCTTTTCGCCCAGCTCACGGGCGGCCTCCTCAACATAATTGACGGAAAGCGCGTCCTTTTGGGGCTTTTCTTTTTTCTCGGCGGTGAGTTTTTTCACCAGCAGCTCCGTCTGCCGTTTTCCGTTAAGATTCGGCTCCTGTGTTTCCTCAGAGATTTGCTCCTGATCTGCGTCAGGATTCTGCCCCTGCCCGCCAGAAAGCTGCTCCCAGATATCCACCGCTTTCTGACGGGACAGCTCCTGCACCAGCGCACCTGCCTCGGTCGCTTTTGCATTTTCTTCTTTTTTGCTCGGCATGACGGTAAATTCCAGTCCGATCTGCGAAAGCAGCTCCCGGCGCCGCGGGGATGCGGATGCCAGTACCAGCCGAACGTTTTGCTCTTTTTGCATGTCCTTACTCCATTTCCACATGGGTTTCCGGAATGAATACCCGTGTGTCCCGATATTCTTTTTTGACGCTCATCTCCTGTGCCTCTTTGCAGAACACCTCCTGTGCGCAGTAGGGTTCCTTGCCGCGGCCGTCCGCCTTTTCATAGCTGCCGTCCGGCTTTAAGATATGTGCTTTCTTGTTGTCGCGCAGCTGTCCCTCCAGAATATGCCAGAGCTTTTCTTTCAAAGCAGGTGCTTCGACCGGGAACAAAATCTCCACTCGGCGCTCCAGATTTCTCGGCATCCAGTCTGCACTGCTACAGTAAAATTCCGGATTGCCATTATTTTCAAAGTAAAATACGCGCGCATGCTCCAGGAAGTTTCCGACGATCGAACGCACGGAAATATTTTCGCTCACTTCCGGAATTCCGACTTTTAAGCAGCAGATACCGCGCACGATCAGCTCAATCCTTACACCCGCGCGGCTCGCCTCATACAGCGCCACGATAATATCCCGATCGCACAGGGAGTTCATCTTTGCAATAATATGTCCCTCACGCCCAGCTTCCGCGTTTTTCTTTTCCCGCTCGATCAGATACAGGAAACGATCTTTTAACCACAACGGTGCAAGGCTCAAACGGTTCCAGGAACGCGGCTCTGAATAACCGGACAACATGTTGAATACCGCCGTCGCATCCTCACCGATCGCTTCGCTTGCCGTCATCATGCCGATATCGGTGTAGAGCTTTGCAGTTGCATCGTTATAGTTTCCGGTTCCCAGATGTACATAACGGCGGATGCCATCCTCCTCTTTTCTGACAACCAGTGTAATCTTGCTGTGGGTCTTCAAGCCGACCAAACCATAGATAACATGACAGCCCGCTTTTTCCAGCTTTCTCGCCCAAACGATGTTGTTTTCCTCATCGAAACGCGCCTTTAATTCTACCAGAACGGAAACCTGCTTACCGTTCTCCGCAGCCTGCGCGAGCGCCGCGATGATCGGCGAGTTTCCGCTGACGCGGTACAGTGTCTGCTTGATCGCAAGCACATCCGGGTCTTTGCTCGCCTGCCGGATAAAGTCCACGACCGGCACGAAGCTCTGGTACGGATGGTGCATCAGCACGTCGCCTTTTTTGATTACATCGAAAATATTGTCGGTACCGTCGAACTCCGGCACGGGCGCAGGCGTATATTTCGGCGCACGCAGCCCGTCAAAGCCCTCCAATCCGTATACCTTCATCAAAAAAGTCAGGTCAAGA
>OLXZ01001250.1_pt1 | contig 10861 bp, 6 predicted proteins | sample 1673901 | NCBI WGS metagenome assembly OLXZ01 (sample SAMEA103958131, study PRJEB25191) | human gut metagenome | reverse complement strand
TTTTCGACTTCTGAGAAGTCCTCATAATCGTCTTTGTTGAGAGCCTTTGCGGCTTTCTCTGCCTTGTCAAGCTCTGTGTAGTCTGCTGACTTGTAAACAAGTGCCTCAACAGCGTCGTTTATATCTTTCGCCATTTTGTCAACATCTGACTGCTGTGTAAGGTTTTTAGTTCTGTCGATAGCTTCAAGTGCCTTTTCTACGGCTGTAAAGTCCACATAGTTGTCCTTATTAAGAGCCTTTGCAGCTTCTTCTGCTTTGTCAAGCTCTGTATAATCTGCCTTTGCATACTCAAATACAGCCGAACTGTCTCTATGAACTGCGAATGGTTTTTCACATTCATCAGTATGGAATGTACCGCCCTTTATCTCGCACTTTTCGCAATCGTTAAGGAAAATTCCTATGTCACCACCGAGTGTGATATCTCCTCCCGAGATAAGACCGTTCTTTATATTGTCTGTACCAAGATAAATATCCGCAAGCTTGGCATTGATATCTACCTTTCCGTCCTTTATAATCAAGCCTGTCTTAGGCTCAGGGGCACCTATACCAACTACTAATATTCCTGCTCTTCCTGCATTGATATTCACATCTCCGCCGTATATCTCAACAGAGCCGTTTGCATACAAACCGTCATTCCAGCCACCATCGGCAACTTCACTTGTGTCAATATTAAGAGTTGCGTCCATTACCTTTATGGAATAAAGTGTTATGACAGCACCGCCCTTTGCGTTGACAGTTCCTGACTCAAAAGTAACATTAGGCTGATCCATTACTGGAAGGTTGCCTGTTTCTTCAAGATTAAGCACACTGTCCTTAGTCTTTCCACTTAGTACTACACCGGTATCTTTTGCGCTTCCTTTTCTCGAAATAACTGTAGTGCCTGAGGTCATCTTGTTATCTCCTGAGAAAACTATATTAGTAACTTTTTCTCCGTCAACAATGACACAAGACTTTTTCGCCGTCGAAAAATCAACATTGTCAAGTGTAAGAGTAGAAGTTGCTGCGTCCCAGCTCCAGCCCTCGTCTTCATTTTTCTGATCGTTCTGAAATCCTGCCACTGTAAGGTCAAGAGTTGTAGTTCTCTGCTGATTTGCCGCAAAAACATTTATTGCAGGCAAAGATGCCATACATATGACCGTTGCTAGCATTGTGCTAAAAATTCTTGTCTTTTTCATATTTTATCCTCCCGAAATATAAGACTTCATATCATATTTGCATTGCGATATAAAACCGCCCTGCTTATAATTATGATAGCAGAGCGGTAATAATTTTTCAACTATTTTGACACAAGCGGTCAAAAATCTGCACAAGCGGTATTCATTTAAACAAATAATGTATGAAAGTCCCACTTAATTGCTTTGTATATCCATTTAATGGATATATTACTTTTTCTTCTTAGCCATGACCACAGCCGCACCGCTCAGAAGTGCAAGAGCGAAAGCTCCGCCTGCAACACCGGTCGATGGGTTTGTGTTTGAAGCGTTTGAAGCTGCCTTTGAGCTGCTGTCTGACTTGCTGTCAGTTGCCTTGCTGTCGGAAGATGAGCTGTCGGAAGCAGAACTGCTCGTATCTGACGAAGCATCAGAACTGCTTACGCTGTCAGGCTGTGAAGAAGCAGGTGTTTTCTTTACAAGGTTTGCCACAGCGTCATTTATAGCCTTTACCATAGCGTCCACATCAGCCTGCTCAGTGATGTTCTTTGTTCTGTCAATAGCGGCAAGAGCCTTTTCGACTTCTGAGAAGTCCTCATAATCGTCTTTGTTGAGAGCCTTTGCGGCTTCCTCTGCCTTGTCAAGTTCTGTGTAGTCTGCTGACTTGTAAACAAGTGCCTCAACAGCGTCGTTTATATCATTTGTCATTTTGTCAACATCTGACTGCTGTGCAAGATCTCTATACCCTCTTAAAGCCTCAACTGCACTGTACAAGTTTGCAACGCTTTCATCTGTGTAGATAGAAAGGTCGGCAGGAATATTACCCAGCACTTCATAAACATCGCTGTAGTCAGCAGGCTCAGCACCGCAGGCAGGAGTATCGTTATTACGCTTAGTCCATACGTTTGATGAGCCGTTGAGCACATTTAAAAAGCTGTCTGTTTTCATATCGTCAATAGTAAGAGAAGCTGCTGATTCCGTATTTTTTGCTGTATTTTGTATGTTGTAGTAGCAATTTTGAATCGTACTTCTATTCATCGTATCTTGCATTGCAAAAGCATAAGCGGAAGAAGAAATATCAGATACAAGACCTGTTGCATAGCAATTCTTTACAGTGCCATAATAGTTATTGCTTGCAGCGTCAGTACCCAAGAATGACGCACCAACAAAACAGTTGCTTACATTGCCCTTTGCATAGCAGTTGCTGATGTTAAGACCTGAGATGTTTCCAACAAAGCCGCCTGCATATTCTGCACCTGTTATATTGCCTGTGGCATAGCAATTTTCTATCAAAGTTTCATCAATTGTCACTCCATTACCTATTCCAACGAAGCCACCTACTGCGATACCACGACCATTTCCTGTTACCTCAACAGAAACGTCTGCACCGCAATATTTAGCAGATGAGCCTTTTGCGAGCGTACCAACAAAGCCACCAACATTGCCCTTTTTTGTTGATTCCTCTATCTTTCCGGAAACACGGCTGTGGCTCACTGTTGTACCTCCGTCCTGAATGCCTACTAATCCGCCTATGCTGTTAAGAGCAACATAGCTGCCGTCAGAGCCTGCTTTCATGTCAAGACCGATAACAGTACAATTTACTATATCGCCCATAGAATAACCTACAAGCGCACCTCCCATGCGGAAGCCATATCCACTGCTGTGATTTCCGCCAACATAGTTTATAGAAACATTTTCAAGAACTACGTCCTCGATAGTGCCGCTGGTCGCACCGAACAAGCCGCATACATCGCCACTGTATGGCGATGTTTCTGTTCCAATGGTAAGATTTTTGATAGTATAACCATTTCCGTCAAAGTTGCCAGAGAAAACAAAATATTCATGACCACCCATAATAAGATCCGCCACAGTTTCTCCTACTGGAGTCCACTCTTTTCCACCGAGGTCGATATCCTCTGTAAGCTCAAAGTATGTGCCTGCATATTTTTCACCATATTCCTCTGCGTTCACTCTTTCCGCAAAATATGCAAGCTGTGAGCCAGTAGCTATTTGATAAGGGTCATCTTTTGTGCCTTTTCCTCCTGCAAAAGACTCCGCCACAGAGCCGTCCCAGACCTCTGTACCGTCAGCAAAAACAGAAACAGGCACTAAGCTTGCCGCAAGACCCATCGTCACCAAAAGGCTCAAAATCTTCTTTTTCATTCTAATTCCTCCATTATATTTTTCGGGGTTGATATTTCTTTTTTACTCAGAACATAAATTTTTCACGATTATTTTAACACAACCCACACACTTGTCAACAAGTTTGACACAAGCGGTCAAAAATCTGCACAAGCGGTATTCATTTAAACAAATAATGTATGAAAGTCCCACTTAATTGCTTTGTATATCCATTTAATGGATATATTACTTTTTCTTCTTAGCCATGACCACAGCCGCACCGCTCAGAAGTGCAAGAGCGAAAGCTCCGCCTGCAACACCGGTCGATGGGTTTGTGTTTGAAGCGTTTGAAGCTGCCTTTGAGCTGCTGTCTGACTTGCTGTCAGTTGCCTTGCTGTCGGAAGATGAGCTGTCGGAAGCAGAACTGCTCGTATCTGACGAAGCATCAGAACTGCTTACGCTGTCAGGCTGTGAAGAAGCAGGTGTTTTCTTTACAAGGTTTGCCACAGCGTCATTTATAGCCTTTACCATAGCGTCCACATCAGCCTGCTCAGTGATGTTCTTTGTTCTGTCAATAGCGGCAAGAGCCTTTTCGACTTCTGAGAAGTCCTCATAATCGTCTTTGTTGAGAGCCTTTGCGGCTTTCTCTGCCTTGTCAAGCTCTGTATAGTCTGCTGACTTGTATGCAAGTTCAAAAGCCTGTGTATGTGTTGCGATATCTGCTGAAATAGTTATTTCCTTGCTGAGAGGCTCGCAATCGTCAGCAGTTACCTCTACTGTGTAAGTGCCTGCTGTAAGCATTGCAGTATTGTTTGTTATCTCTTTTCCGTCTACCTTTATTACAACATTTTTCAGGTCAGCAGGTGTTACTTCAAAATCAACTGCATATTCCTTAGTTGGCAGGACAGGTGTTTTTCCCTCAACATACTGATACTTTGCACCGCCAGCTGTCAACTCGTCATAAAATTCTTTTGTTGTCATATAGTCATATGCTTTAGCCTTGCCTGCTTCTTTATTTGAACCGCAAGCTTCAACATTTTCTGTTTCTGTGAAATAGTTGTTTTTAAAGTCAGTTGTAGACGAGGAATCCTTCCCCACTATTCCGCCGAAACGTGTATATGGCTTTTTGGCTGAGTACTGTGAAAGGTCAATTTCTCCTGCAAAATAGCAATCACTTACAGAACCGCCGGCTACTGAACCAACGATACCGCCTACATCTGTGGTTCCGTTGCCAACCGGCGTGAGTTTTCCTGTAACATAGCTGTTTATAACCTTGGAATCGCCATACAAACGTCCTACGATACCGCCGGCGTCTGGTGCAGCATATACCATATCGCCTGTGCTTGAACAATAGCGGACTTCCGTTCCAATCTGCGCATATCCAACTATACCGCCGACATAAAGACTTCCGCTGTCGCCTGAGATAGTTATGTCTGCTGTGTTCTCACAATATTCAAAAGTTGTGCCGTATGCCTGACCTACCATGCCTATGAAGCCATAAACATATTTGCCGTTATTGTTGAACGATACGTTTGACACACAATCAGAAATAGTACAATCACCTGCAAATCCTGCAATAGTGCCATAAACAGTATATTCGTTATCAGTATTTGTCACATCCAGATTTCCCTCTATAGTCAGACCTGATACCTCTGCTTCCTCGATATCGCCAAAGAAACCGACCAACAAATCTTTACCATAAATAGACGTAAAATCAATGTTTGAAATAGTATGACCGTTTCCGTAGAATTTGCCGCTGAAACAATGTTCAATATAGCCGTTTTCATCGAAAACGTTTCCGATAGGCGTCCATACAACACCTGTCAAGTCAAGGTCATTTTCAAGAACAACAACTGCGTCCTTATTCTTGTCATAATCTCCGTTGTTTACCGCTTTTGAAAACGCCAACAGGTCGTCAACAGTTTTTATTACCGTCTTATTATCGTCTGCAAATGCCGTTGTCGGCACAAACAAAAGACAGCCCGTCACCAAAAGACTTAAAATTTTCTTTTTCATTCTAATTCCTCCATAATATTTTTCTGGGTTGATATTTCTTTTTTACTCAGAACATAATTTTACACGATTATTTTAACATAGCCTACACACTTTGTCAATAGATTTGGTACAAACGGTCAAAAATCTGCACAAGCGGTAACAAAATAAATGAATAATGCTTGAATTTTGCTTTGATGTGTGTTATTATATATTAAGAAATCATGTATAAGAAAGGATTTTTACAGTATGAGAGTGGCATTGGTAGACGATAATAAAAACGACCTTGCACTTCTTCATGAATATATTTCCGAACAAACCGCTCACAGCTGTCAGATAGATACGTTTTCAAGCGGAGAAAGCTTTTTGTCATGTTGGCAGATGGGAGCTTATGATCTGGTGGTGCTTGATATATTCATGGGGAAAATGACAGGGATAGAGGTCGCAGAAAAGCTTCGTGAAACAGACAAAAACGTGAATATCGCATTCGGCACTTCAAGCAACGAGTTTGCAAGCGAAAGCTACGACCTCAACGCCTGCTACTATCTTTGCAAGCCCTTTCAGGCTGACAAAGTAAAAGCCATGCTTGACCGGATCGGTTCTGATGAAATTGATCGTATGCGTTCCGTTAAGCTTCCCGACGGTCAGAACGTGATACTCAGAAATGTTATCTACATAGACTGTGCGTCACATATCGTGACTATCCATTGCACAGACGGCGAAAGCATAGTTTCAAGAAATTCTTTCGCTGAGATCGAGAGCATTTTTTGCAGTCATTCATACTTTTACACTTCCACCAAAGGCGTCATCGTGAATTTCTATGAGATAGCCCAGCAAAAAAGCGACCTTTTCATAATGAGCGACGGCACACATATCCCCATAAGTCGCCGAAAATCCAGAGAAACATTAGACGCCTTCGCTCAGTTTCGCTTCAGTGATCTGCGAAAAGGCGGTGAGCAGTAATGCCTCCTTTATACCGCCTTGTGGAAGTGGGCATATATTCCCTTCTGAATTTTCTGCCACTTATGGTGCTTGCCCTTTATCCCTTCCGGCATAGGCTTCGCTTTTCCAAAACAGCTACCGTGGGACTTGTTGTGGCTCTTTCACTGGTGCAGATATTTTTAGGCTGGCAGGCGGCATTTTTCAGCACAAATGCAGGTCTGCTAAGTGCAGTCAGCACCCTGCTCTATGCGGCTTTTTACTTTTTCGCTGTGAAGGTCAAGGTCGGCAAAACAGGCTTCACACTGCTTCTGCTTTCAAATAACGCAAGCTTTATCGTCATTACCTCAAAGTGTCTGGAGGGAATTCTGTTCCCGTCACTTGCCTATGAATCATACCGCTGGTCGTTTTCCCTTTGTATGCTTATGACAGAAGCCGTTGTATGGGGACCGCTTTTTATCTACATGAAAAAGGTCTATACACCTGCGGTGGAAAGAGAGCCGTCAGGTCTGGAGTGGCGCTATCTTTGGCTTATCCCATTTACATTCTATATAATATGGTACTATACTCTCTACGGCAACTCTACGAAAAGCAGCTTAGAGCTTGCTCTGGAGCCAAAGAACACCATAGCTCTGTTCTTTATAAACGCAGGGGCGTTTCTGGTGTATTACATCGTGGCACGGCTGGTCATCGAACAGCAGAAAAATCTGCGGCTTCAGGAAAATAACCACCTGCTTGAAATGCAGAACCTGCAATATGACTATTTGCAGGATAAGATAAAAGAAACAAGACGCTATAAGCATGATGTCAGACATCATATCGCTCTTATGCAGGAGCTTCTGAAAAAGGGCGAATACGATAAGCTTTCGGAATATCTCAATTCTTTCAGGGATTCTATGCCCGATATATCAGAACACATTTACTGCAAAAACACATCTGTAAGCGCACTTCTTGCATATTTTGCTCAAATAGCGGAAAGCAGCGGCATTGAATACAAGGTGAGCGCTGACATCCCAGATGATATAAAAATAGACATAACCGACCTCTCTGTGCTTTTCGGAAATCTTATCGAAAACGCCATTCACGGCTGCGTGTCTGACAGTGCAAAGAATAAAAAAATAATAATCAGAGCAAAGGCTGACAGCTATTCCCTTTGCCTGGCGGTGGACAACACCTTCACCGGAACTATCCTCACCGACCCCGAAGGCGGTTTCCTTTCCTCAAAACGCAAAGGCAAAGGGATCGGCACAGAGTCTGTCAAGAACATTGCCGCCAAATACAATGGCGTAGCTAAATTTGAATACGGTGACGGAATGTTTTACGCTTCCGTAATGCTGAACATATGAAAAAAGGCGGAAAGCTCGCAAAGAGCCTCCGCTTTTTCTGTTATATATAGTATATCCGTTTTGCTGTTCTTAATTGTCGCTTATATCACACACTGCCACGCTTGTAACAGGGTCAATGTCAGAGATGTCAACGCCGTATTGATATGGGTTGAGTTCAAAAGTCTCGCTGTCCGTCTGAGCCTGCATTCTTTTATATGTTTCATCAAGCTGTTCGTCAGTGAGGTCAAAGCCGAACCACCATGTTCTGCCGTTTATTGTCGCTGATACGATTCGGTTTCTGTCTGTATTTGAAAGATACATAAGTGGCTTTTCACCCAGAGCGTTGCAAAGCTCGTTGTATGTCATGCCCACATAGATATTCTTTGTGATGTATGCACCATTGTAAAGCTCCACCCTTGTGACAGGCAGGCTTTCGTCAACATAGCCCTTGCCTGTTTCGGTATTCAAAGCCGCCCTGCCGAAGTGATACTGCGGAAAAGCCGAGCACTGATACATAGAATCATAGCCGTTTTGAACGAATGTTGGATAAACAAACTCATAGTTGTTGTCTGCCATTTTGAGCATATCCCCCACTGTATTTGAAAACAGCTCCTCGCCTGGGTTGTCTGCACTTGGGAGGACAGCGCTTGTATTTTCGCCTTGCGTATCTGTAACAGGAGTATCGGTTTGCACAGGTGCAGGTGCAGTTGTCACGGCGGTGTCTGTTACCTTTTCAGGCTCGCTTGACGGCTCAGATATGCTGTCTGTTTCAGCTTTTGACGAACTGATTTCAGATATCTTCTCTGATGAAGCGTCTGCCATACTGCTGTCAGAAAGGTCAAGGCTATCGTCATTTAAGCTGTCTGAAACACTGCTGTCATCGTGAACGCCGAAGCCGTTGTTGTTCACTCCACGGAGAGCCAATGGTATGCTCACTGCCACCACCACAGCCGCCGCAGTTCCCACTATCTTTATAGCAGCGGAAGAGGTTTTCAACGCTGTAACAGGTGAAGCCGCTGTCATTGCATACTTTTTCGGCAGAGCCGCTCTCATCATTGCGCTCATAGGCACAGCCGCAAATGCGCCGCCCTCCAAGATACGCTCTATCTCTTTCTTTATCTTTGCCCTCGCCTTAAAAAGCTTCTGCTTGGCGGCATTCTCGCTTATCTCCAAAATCTCGGACACTTTTTTCAGCGGCATGCCGTCATAATAATAAAGTATCACCGCCGACCTCTGCTCAGGCTTCAGCCCCTCTATGACCTTTTTCAGACAGCGTTTAAGCTCCTTGCTGTCGGCATAATCCTCAGGGAGCATAACAGTATCGTCAGCATGGATATCCTCGCTGAGGTTTTCGTCATCAAGGCTTATGTTATCCTCTCTGCCCTTTTGTCTGAAATACATTCTGCACTTGTTGAAAGCGATAGAGTGAAGCCACGTTTCATAATGCTCAGGCTCTTTCAGCGACCCTATCCCCTCCATTGAAGCCAAAAAGCTGTCCTCGGTGATATCCTCTGCGGTATGCTTATCCCCAACGTTTTTCAGCACGAAGAAATAAAGCTTCTCGTGGAACTCTTTGTACAGCTTCTCAAAAGCTGTCTTTTCGCCATTCTGAGCCTTTTCTACAACGGCTCTCAATTCATTCTTGTTCATTCACATATCCCTCCAAGACAAGTATGCGTATCAACCTTTTCATCTGCGCCTCTGCCTCCTCGTCTGTCTGACGAGTTTCCTCGTTCATGGACCTTAGGACAAAGGCGATGACATCTCCAAGCTTTGCATTTTTCATTTTTATCTCCGTTTCATGCTCTCTCGTTTTTGCCCTTTCATATACTTAGTTGCAGTTATCCCGATATGGTTATCATAACATCACACTTTTGTATATCTGCACAAAAACGCACCCCACAGCCTATGAAAAATACACAACCTTATGACGCATACTGTCTTAATACTCATTATACTATATTTATGTATATTAAGCAACTATTTTTCAAAACTTGCCACAACAAATAATTCACATATCATTTATAAAATGTTTCTTGTATCTTTTGTGCAGAATGCTATAATCTAATTGAAAATACGGAGAGAATTCCGTATAAAGTTAATAAATCAAACAAATCGGAGGTAATTCATTATGATGGGAAGACTCAGAGCAATGCGTGAGCCGCTCAAATATGTTCAGGGCAGAGATGCTACACTTAAGTTTCATGAAGAAATGGGCTATATGGGCAAAAGGTGGCTGTTTGTATGTTCAAACAGTGGCTACAAAGCCTGTCATGACAAGATAGAGAAAAGCTTTGGCGAGCTTGACGATTACAGACGCTATGAAGTATTTGGTGGTATATCAAGCAAGGGCGAGATAGCCAAAATGGAAGAGATAGTAAAGGCTGACAACATCGACACAGTAGTTGCAGTTGGCGGCGGAAGCGCAGTTGATACTGCAAAAGCTACAGCATACTACACAGGCAAGCACATTGTTATCGTGCCTACAGTTGCGGCAACAGATGCGCCATGTACAGGTCTGTCAGTAATATACAATGATGACCACAGCTTTGACAAATATCTTTTCTATCCTACCAATCCAGACGCAGTAATGGTAGACACAACAGTTATCGCAAACGCACCTGTAAAGTTCCTTATTGCAGGCATGGGCGATGCACTTGGGACATATTTTGAGGGCAGAGCTTCCATAAGAACAGAGTCTGCAAGCCTTGAAGGCACAGGCATCACAAGAGCAGGACAGGCACTTGCAAGACTTTGCTATGACACGCTGAAAACATACGGCAAGCAGGCAGTTGAGGCTTGTAAGGTACACGCAGTTACACCTGCCCTTGAAGCTATCTGCGAGGCTAACGTATATCTTTCAGGTGTTGGAGCAGACAACGTAAACTGTGCGGCCGCACACTCGTTCTACAATGGCGTAACATCATTGGGAATCAAGCACGCAGACCACGGCTGTTGTGTAGCCCTTGGTACACTGGTTCAGCTTGTACTTGAGGGTGCGCCAAAGGAAGAGTTTGAAGAGGTACAGAACTTCTGCCTTGAAGTGGGACTTCCTGTCACGCTCGAGGAGATCGGTGTAACTACACCTGAGCAGGTAGAAACTATCGCAAAGAACGCTTGTATCCCAGGCGAAACTATCCACAATCTTGCAGGCGACGTACAGCCTATAGAGCTTTATGACGCTATCATGCAGGCAGACGCAATGGGCAAGATAGCATTGAACAAATAAGGGATAGTGTTAATTTAAAATGATATTGCCACCCACGGCTGATTTTGGCTGTGGGTGGTTTTTGTGCGAAAAAAAACAGAGAAACCCGATCAATGGGTTTCTCT
>OLXZ01001247.1_pt1 | contig 10916 bp, 5 predicted proteins | sample 1673901 | NCBI WGS metagenome assembly OLXZ01 (sample SAMEA103958131, study PRJEB25191) | human gut metagenome | reverse complement strand
CGACGACGCTTCCTGCGAAGCTTGCGAAGCTGCTGCGGGCCATGAGCGCACCCTGTTTTCCGGCGCGCACGGCACCGGGTTCGGAGAGGGCTGCGCGCTCTTCTACAATGGGGAATTCGATATGCTCGGGCGGGATTTTATAGCGCTGCTTTAAAAATTGCGGCGTGATCATAAAATCGCGCGTGGCCAGCACCGGCACAAGCGCGCCTGCGCGCAGAACGGAGGCAAGACCGGCCCGGACGGATTCCGCCGGAGCGTAGTTGAGGGCGAAGACGGCGGTAAGCTCGCCGTTGACGGACAGATAGACCGCCTGCTTGAGCCGCGTTCCCTCCGGGACGCGTACGCGCATCAGCTTCATAAACGCGATCGAGCCCATCAGAACGACATCTCCCCGGATCGTCGCGCCGAGACCGCCGCTTTCATACCGGCGGAAGGTATCGACGGAATAGCGTCTGCCGTTCTGGTCGTGCATCATCTGTTCAAACAGCGGAGCAAGACCGCTGCCTGCCGTCTGCACGACGGCGTTGGCATAGCCGATGACCATGGGCGCGGGGCGGCTGCCGTAAAGCTTCATGCCGCCCTGTGTCACATTCTGCGGCGGGAACAGATCTGCATCTTCAATGATCAGGCCGGCCTCGCCGGACAGAATCCGCGCGCCCTGCCAGCCTGCGACGGCTGCGCCGATGCGGTACAGTTTTTTGGCAAACGTGGAAAACGGTTTTGCGTAGGCGATGAGGATGCCGGCGGGGAAACCAGCCAGCAGCATGGCTGTCCACGACCAGAGAAAACTCTTGCCGCCGCGCATCGCGGTCAGGACGGATAACACGAGCGTTACCGCCGTCATAACAGGCGTGTAGAAGCGCATGATGCGGCTGCCTGCGTCCGGCATTTCCAGCTGGACGGCAAACTGCTCGGCGTCGCCCGGAGCGCGGAAGATGCAGTCGTAGCCGTGCCACGCCTTTTCCTCCCGCACGGCGGCGACCGGATCTTCCATATTGCCTGCCGCGCGCAGCGATCTGCGCCGTGCCTCATACAGTAAACTCCGCCCCCACAGGGCGAGCAGCAGCAGAATCGACGCGACCGTGCAGAACGGTGTCCGGCCCTGCAGGACGGCAAAAAATGCGTCAACGATCACGGCGCAGAGCACCACGAACAGCATGCTGGTTTGATCGAACCGCAGGCGCAGCGCCTGCACCACGCCGGACAGGCAGATATCATAGCTTAAAAGTGCCTGCGCAAGCAGAAGTCCCAGCATAATCGCGGAAAACACCTGTGAATAACTGCTGAAATCCCCCACAATGGCGGAGGTCGATAAGACCAGCAGCAAAATCGACGCCAGACAGGTCAGCACGCTCAGCAGCAGGCGCAGCCGCACGCTGGAGGCGGCAGAATAGAACTGATACGCGGCTTCCAGCGAGGGAAAAACGTGCTCAGGCTGCTCGGCGGCGCGCTTTTTCCGGGCCTCTTTTTTTTGAAAGCGTTCAAGCTGCCGGCGGCGTTTTTCGGCCTGCCGTTTTTCGCGGCGCTCGGCACGGGCGCGCTCCCGCGCTTCCTTGGGATCTGCTGCGGCAGGCTCCGGATCCGGTTCACCCTGGTAGGTCCAGACGGTAGGGCGCTCCGGCTCAGGCTCCTTTTGCGTATGGACGGGCGCAAAGCGAATGGTGTCAGCCGCTTCCTCGTCAGACGGTGTCTGCGCATCGGGCGGGCGGTCGGCAGGTGTGGCAAGCCGGACAGTCTCACCCGGCTCGGTCTTCGGTTCCTCACGCTTTGTCCAGCCGCCGAATTCGTTCATAATTTCCTCGAGCGAGTATTCCGGCTCCTCTTGCTCCGCGGGCGTCTTGTTCAGTTGTGCTTCGTCCTCAGGACGCCTGGTTGGTTCCATAGTGTGCTCCATGTTTTGTGAATCTACCATACTCGCTTTGTAGGGGCCGATGTAGGCATCGGTCCCTACAACGAAACAGGCGGGTGCTTGCGGATTTGCTATGAGGGTCCAAAAGCTGCCTGCTGTGCGGGCGGACAGAGTCGTCCGTTCGGAAAGATGGCTTTATCCCCGCTGCCGGACAGCCTCGTACAATAAAATTGCGGCGGCGTTCGACGCGTTGAGGGATGAAATGCGGCCGCGCATGGGAATACTGACTTTAAAGTCGCACGCTTCGGCGACAAGGCGGCTCATGCCGTCGCCCTCGTTGCCGATGACGATAGCGGCCGGGCCCTTGAGATCGGCCTGATAGAGCGCCGTATCGCCGTCTGCCGCCGTGCCGAAGACCCAAACGCCGGCTTTCTGCAACTCGCGGATGGCACTGACCAGATTGGCCACACGCGCCACCGGCAGATATTCCAGCGCGCCTGCCGAGGCCTTGCCCACAACGGCGGTCAGGCCGACGCTGCGGCGCTTCGGAATGATCACGCCGTGCGCGCCTGCGCATTCCGCCGTGCGGATGATCGCGCCCAGATTATGCGGGTCGGACAGCTCGTCGCAGATGACGATCAGCGGGGCCTCGCCCCTGTTTTTCGCGTTTTCGAGGATCTCCTCGACCGTCGCGTAGGCATGCGCCGCGACCATGGCGATCACGCCCTGGTGCGCGCCCGTGGCCGAAAGCTGGTCGAGCTTGCGCCGGTCTGTTTCAACGACGGCGGCGCCGGCTTCTCTCGCCATGGCGGCCAGCCGCGCAAGTGCGCGGTCCGTCTCTCCGGCAGCGATGTAAAGCTTGTCGATGGGACGGCCTGCGGCAAGCGCCTCCTGTACGGCGTTGCGGCCCTCGAGCATATTTTCTGCATTCTCCGCAGGCTCCTGCGCACGGCGGACGGGCGGGCGGCGGTCGTTCCGGTTCCATTTTTTCTGTTCCATAGTTTCTCCAGCTTCCGATGTCATAATAATTCACAATATAGTATAACAGCTTCTTTCGGAAACCTCAATCCCAATCTCACAATTCACAGAAAATTTACCTGCCCGCCGCAGGTTCTTTCTTGTAAATGGGGAATGGGTGTGATAAGATTTGTAACAGAAAATTCCCTACTAAAATTTCCCACGTTTTCACAGAAAGAAGGTGCGTTTTTTGAATAACGACCCAAAAAACAAAAAGCCGCAGGACAATAAGCCGCAGAACGGCGACGATGGACGGCAGGGGCGCCGGATCGTATTCCTGATGGTCGCGGCGCTGATCGCGACGCTGCTTATCAATTCGCTCTATACGACCATTGCCAACGCGTATCTGTCGGAGATCACCTATAACGAGTTCCAGACGTATCTCGACAAGGATGAGATCGCCGAGCTGGAGTTCCAGTCCGACCGCATGGTCATCCTGACGCGCGACGAGGCCAAGAAGCCGTCGTCGCAGCAGCGGCTGTACTACACTGGCTATATCCCCAACGTCTCAAACGACGAGCTGAAGGCGCGGCTCGACGCGCAGGGCGTGGAATACAACACCGAGATCGTCGAGCAGGCCAGCCCCATCGTGACCTTTGTCGTCACATGGCTGCTGCCGGTCATCATCATGTACGCCCTGTTCAGCCTGCTGATGCGCAGCATGACCAAGCGCATGGGCGGCGGCATCGGCGGCATCGGCGAAAGCAAGGCCAAGGTCTATATGGAAAAGTCTACTGGCGTCACATTTGCCGACGTCGCCGGTCAGGACGAGGCCAAGGAATCGCTTGTCGAGATCATCGATTTCCTGCATAACCCGCAGAAATACGCCGCCATCGGCGCGAAGCTCCCGAAGGGCGCACTGCTGGTCGGCCCTCCGGGCACCGGCAAGACGCTGCTGGCCAAGGCCGTCGCGGGTGAGGCGAACGTTCCGTTCTTCTCCATCTCCGGCTCTGATTTCGTGGAAATGTTCGTCGGCGTCGGCGCCAGCCGCGTGCGCGACCTGTTCCAGCAGGCAGCGAAAGTCGCCCCGGCTATCATTTTTATTGATGAAATTGACGCCATCGGCCGCACGAGAGATTCCAAATTCGGCGGCAACGACGAGCGCGAGCAGACACTTAACCAGCTGCTGGCCGAGATCGACGGCTTCGATTCAAGCAAGGGCGTCGTGATCCTGGCGGCGACAAACCGGCCTGAGATTCTCGACAAGGCACTGCTGCGTGCGGGCCGCTTTGACCGCCGCATCATCGTTGACCGGCCCAATCTCGCCGGACGTTACCAGACGCTGCGCGTCCACACGAAAAATATCAAGCTGGCCGAGGATGTCGATCTGCACAAGATTGCGCAGGCGACTGCAGGCGCGGTCGGCGCGGATCTGGCAAACCTCGTCAACGAGGCGGCGCTGCGCGCCGTGCGCATGGGGCGCAAGGCTGTCAACCAGCAGGATCTGCTGACGTCCTTTGAACTTGTCATCGCGGGCACGGAGAAGAAGGGTACCGTTCTGACCGACACCGAAAAGCGCATCGTGTCCTATCATGAGGTTGGCCATGCGCTGGTTGCCGCGCTGCAGAAGCATTCGCAGCCTGTCTCCAAGATCACGATTGTCCCGCACACCTCCGGCGCGCTGGGCTATACCATGCAGATGCCGGAAGAAGAAAAATTCCTGTCCAGTAAGGAAGAACTCATCGTCGAACTCCAGACCATGCTGGGCGGCCGCGCTGCAGAACAGGTCGTCTTCGGTATTGCCACGACCGGTGCGTCGAACGACATTGAGCGCGCGACAGAACTGGCCCGTAAGATGGTCACGCAGTACGGCATGAGCGACCGGCTTGGCCTTATGGCGCTGTCTACTGTCTCAAATCCGTACCTCGACGGCAGCACGATGATGAACTGTGCCGATTCCACCTCCTCTGCAGCGGACGAAGAAATCCACAAGCTGCTCATGAACTGCTACGCGGATGCGAAAAACATCCTTGTCGAGCACCGTGCGCTGCTGGATGAGATTGCAATGTACCTGCTGAGCAAGGAGACCATCACGGGCGACGAATTCATGGCCTACGTCAATGCTGACAGCAAAAAACTGACGGACGGCAGTGAGGCAGAGGAAGCGCCCGAGCAGGATGAAGCACCGTCGGAAACCGATTGAACCAATCGCGCCCCTGTTTCCCCAAACAGGGGCGCAGCACGTTTTTCAGAGCGGCCTGTAGGGGCCGATGCCCACATCGGCCCGGCAGGATGTACCGATTTTATGAGAATCTTCGGCGAATCCGCAACATTTTTCGGGCCGACAGAGCCGTCGGCCCCTACATCAAAGTTTCAATCTTCTCATCCCCTGTAGAGGCGGACGACTCTGTCCGCCCGCGGAATATACTGTTTTTACAGAATTCTTCGGCGAATTCGTAACTTCCCAGCGGGCCGATGTGGGCATCGGCCCCTACAGGGGTTTACCGAAAGCGCGAGATAGGGATATATTCCGGAGGCTATTATGTTCATCTCATCCGTTCTTGACACAACTGCCATTGACGAAAAACAGGTGCAGTCGTTTTTCTCGAAGCTGACGCTTGAAAAGCTGCTGTATGCGGCGGTGCTGCTGGTTCTGTGCGCAGTGCTCATCAAGCTGATTCTGAAGGCGGCGGACAAGCTGTTTTCCCATTCCAAGCTGGATCACACTATTTTCGGCTTTCTGCGCACGACAGCCAAGGCAATTTTGATTTTTATTGCAGTCATGCTCGTCGCAGGGACGCTCGGCGTGGATACCAGTTCGCTGCTGGCAATTTTGAGCGTTGCCGGTCTTGCCGTTTCGCTCTCGATGCAGGCCGCGCTGTCCAATGTCGCGGGCGCGCTGATGATTCTGACAGCCAAACCCTTCCGGGCGGGCGATTATGTCCAGATCGGCGACAAGGCCGGAACTGTCCTGACTATCGGCGCGGTATACACAAGCCTGCGCACCTATGACAACCAGATCATCTATTTGCCCAACAGTCAGATCACGGCAGGCAGCATCATCAATGTGACAAGCGAGGCGGTACGCCGTGTTGACGTGAACGTTTCGGCGTCCTATGACGATGCGGTAGATACCGTCCGCGCGGCGCTCTGCGCCGCTGCCGCAGCGCACGAAAAGACACTCCGCGACCGGCCTGTCGAGGCACATGTCGTCTCCTATGGCGACAATTCGATCCAGTATGTCCTGCGCTTCTGGGCGCGTACGGAGGACTATTGGGCCTGCTATGACGACGTGCTGGACGGACTTCAGGAAACCTTTTCCTCTGCGGGCATCACGATGTCCTATCCACATATCAATGTTCATATGGAATCATAAAAAAAGGAATATCGGGATATCACATATCATTTTCTATATAAAGTCAGAATTATCGAAAATAATGTCGATGGTTCTGGCTTTTTATATTATCAAAGTTCTGATATAGCCGTAAATTTGGATTTCCAAAGAACCCCCGCAGGGGGTTCGCATCGGTTGACTTTTTTCGGGGCGCTTGGTAAAATGGACACAAGCTATATGAGGTGCATCCTGCCGCTTTTTGGTTTCAAAGCGCAGCTGCGCCTGCTCGGTCTGTCCGCACGGGCAGTCCGCCGCCCCTTTCGGCTCTGCGTCCGGTGTACGCAGGCCGGTTCAGAACATATTTTAGGAGGATACATCATCGATGGATTGGGATCGCTTAATCACAGTTGAACAGATGGAAGCAGCGACCAACGAATTGCTCGAAACCGGCAAAAAAGTTGGCGCGGATTCCTGGCAGCAGCGCGTCAAGAATCAGACGCCGCACTGCGGCTTCGGCGAAGCCGGCACCTGCTGCCGCATTTGCTCCATGGGCCCCTGCCGCATTACGCCCAAGGCACCGCGCGGCATTTGCGGCTGCGACGTACACGGCATCGTCGGCCGCAACTACCTGCGCTTCACCGCAGGTGGTGCTGCTACGCACTCCGACCATGGCCGTCAGATCTGCCACACGCTCTATCAGGCGAAAGAGGGCGGCTCCTACCAGGTCAAGGATCCGGAAAAGCTGAAGAAGATCGCCGCCGAGTGGGGCATCGAGACCGAGGGCAAGGACATTTATGATCTGGCCCATGAGGTTGCCGAGGCCGGCCTGCTCGAATACGGCAAGCCCTTTGGCGTACAGCGCTTCCTGAAGCGCGCTCCGGAGCATACCCAGGAGCTTTGGCACAACGCCGGAATCGAGCCGCGCGCCATCGACCGCGAAGTCTCTCAGGCCATGCACATGACCCACATGGGCTGTTCTTCCCTGCCTGAGGCACTCATCAAGCAGTCTCTGCGCGCCGGTCTGTCTGACGGCTGGGGCGGCTCTATGATGGGCACCGAGTTCTCCGACGTCTTGTTCGGCACGCCGAAGCCCATGGATACCACCGCCAACATCGGCGTCATGGAAAAGGACATGGTCAACATCATCGTCCACGGCCACGATCCTTCCCTGTCCGAGATGATCGTCATGTACTCGCAGGATCCCGAGATGATCGCGCTCGCCAAGTCCGTCGGCGCCAAGGGCATCAACATTGCCGGCGTCTGCTGCACCGGCAACGAGGTCGCCATGCGGCAGGGCATTCCGATGGCAGGTAACTTCCTGCAGCAGGAAAACGTTGTCCTGACGGGCGCATGCGAAGCCATCGTCGTTGATGTGCAGTGCATCTTCCCGGCTCTTGGCCCACTTTCCAAGTGCTTCCATACCAAGTTCATCACGACCTCTCCCATTGCCCGCATGCCGGACTCGGATTTCATCGAGTTCCACGAGGACACTGCGGCGGACAACGCCAAGGCGATCATCCGCATGGCGATTGAAAACTTCAAAAACCGCAAGCCCGAGCTTGTCAACATTCCGAACCTCAAGACCAAGGCCCGCGTCGGCTACTCGGTCGAGGCCATTAAGAAAGAACTCGACGGCGTGTGCAACTCCCATGTTGACGCGCTCGGCACGCTGAAGCCGCTGGCCGACGTTGTCAAGGCCGGCGTCCTGCGCGGTGCTGTCGCAATGGTCGGCTGCAACAACCCCAAGGTTCGCCCCGATACTGCGCACATCGAGCTCATGAAGAAGCTTCTCAAGAACGATATCATCGTCATCGTCTCCGGCTGTTCGGCACAGGCTGCGGCCAAGGCCGGCCTCATGGATCTCGACGCTGCTGAATACTGCGGCGAGGGCCTCAAGCGCGTGTGCAAGCTGGTTGGTATTCCGCCGGTTCTGCATATGGGCTCCTGCGTTGATATCTCCCGTATGATGATCCTTGCTTCCGATCTTGCAAAGGATTGGGGCATCAACATTTCCCAGATTCCGCTCTGCGGCTGCGCGCCGGAATGGATGTCTGAAAAGGCAGTTTCCATCGGCAACTACGTCGTGGCGACCGGTATCGACACCTACCTCGGCGTTGATCCGTACTCCAAGGGCTCCAGCGAGATCACTGAACTGCTTCAGGGTGACGCAAGAGGCTGCAAGGAGTGGGTCGAGGCGCATTTCGTCGTCGACACCAACATTGAGAGCCTCGGCGACAAGATGATCGCCGCGATCGAAGCCAAGCGCGCGGCTCTCGGCATCTAAGATCTTCCCGGAGGGTCTTTACCGATATGAAAGTAGCTATCACCGGCAAGGGCGGCGTCGGCAAGACGACGCTGGCCTCCACACTCGCGCGGCTGTACGCCGACGAAGGGCGCACGGTCCTCGCCGCCGACGTCGATCCGGACGCGAACCTGGGTCTGGCGCTGGGGCTGAGCGAGGAAGAAGTCAACTCCATCGTTCCCGTGTCCAAAATGAAGCAGCTGGCCAAGGAGCGCACCGGCGCCAACGACCAGAACAGCTTCTATAAGCTCAACCCCGACGTCTCCGACCTGCCCGACAAGCTCGCCAAGGACATCCACGGCGTGAAGCTTCTCGTCATGGGCACCGTCGACACCGGCGGCACCGGCTGCGTCTGCCCGGAGCACGTGATGCTCAAGGCGATCATGACGAACCTGGTCTTCCGCAGGGACGACGTCGTCATCATGGACATGGAGGCCGGGCTCGAGCATCTCGGCCGCGGCACGGCCAGCATGATGGACCAGTTCATCGTGGTCATCGAGCCGGGCGCGCGGAGTGTACAGACCTATGTGCGCATCAAGGAGCTTGCAAAGGACATCGGCGTGACCAAGGTGCGCGTCGTCGCCAACAAGATCCGCGACGAGTCTGACCGTGAATTTATCAGAAGCCGCATCCCGGCAGACGATCTGCTCGGCTTCATCAGCTACAGTCCCACCGTCATCGACGCGGACCGGAGGGGCCTCTCCCCCTACGACTGCAGCCCCGATGCGCTGGATGAGATCCGTGCGATCAAGGCTGCCATTGACGCCAAAGAATGAATCTGAAAGGAATGAAACCACAATGAAGACATTGTTTAACCGCGTCTTCGACGGCTCTGACGAGATGTTCGCCAAGGCCGAGGAAGAAGTGAACAAGATCGTGGCAGAAGTCGGCCGCGACGCTCCTCTGACGCTTCCCTCCACCGCGTATTTCTGCGCCTGCATCTATGCCTATATCGGCAAAAAGGTCACTACGACCGGCGAACTGCAGGATGCTCTGGCCGACGTGAAGGCCATGATGCTCCGCGAGCCGCGCACCAACTCTATCTTCCAGTCCGGCGTCGGCACCGCCATCGCCGCTGAGATGATCGAGGCCTGCAAATATGTCAAGACCCAGACCCCGTATGAGGGCACGAACTATCACGGCCACTTCACCGACGCGGAAGTGCGTGAGCTGGGCGTTCCCCTTGTCACCGGCGATATCCCCGGCTTCGTCGTCATGATCGGCCCGGCTCCCTCCACCGAGGAAGCGGTCGAGACCATCAAGGGCTATCAGTCCCGCGGCATTTTCGTCTTCCTGATCGGCGGCATCATCGAGCAGGCTGTGGAAGCCGGTCTTTCTATGGGCTTCCCCGTCCGTGTCGTTCCCGTCGGCGAAGAGATCTGGTCCGTCGGCCATGTCATTTCTCTGGTCGTGCGCGCGGCCATGATCTTCGGCGCCATCCAGCCGGGCGACGTCGAGGGCTTCCACAAGTACACCTTCGACCGCATCAACGCGTTCGTCAACGCCTATAAGCCCGTCAACGACATCACCGTCGCCTGCGGCGCCGGCGCCATCAAGCTCGGCTTCCCGGTCATTACCAACGACCACGACGATATGTGGGCCGTTCCGAAGTCCCTCATCATCTATGATGACACCAAGGACTGGATCGATACCTCCATCGAGGCCCGCGGCATCAAGCTGAAGATCACGAAGATTGACATCCCCGTTTCCTTCTCCTCTGCATTCGAGGGCGAGATCATCCGTAAGGGCGACATGCAGGTCGAGATCGACGGCTCCCGCAAGGACTGCTTCGAGCTGGTTGTCACGAAGGACGCCTCCGAGGTCGAGGATCACAAGATCGAGGTCGTCGGCCCCGAGATCGACGAGATCCCGGTCGGCTCCAAGATCTCCATGAGCTACACCGTCGAGGTCGCAGGCAAGAATATGCAGCCCGACTTCGAGCCTGTCTTCGAGCGTAAGATCCACTCCTTCCTCAACTGCGTGGAAGGCCTGATGCACACCGGCCAGCGCGACATGATCCGCGTCCGTATCAGCAAGGCTGATTTCGAGGCCGGTTTCAAGTTCCGCCATATCGGCGAAGTGCTCTACGCCAAGATCAAGTCCGAGTTTGACACGGTCGTTGACAAGTGCCAGGTCCGCATCGTCGTTGGCGACGAGCCGAACGCCGCGCTGCGCAAGCACGCCAACGAGGTCTTCGACAAGCGCGACGAGCGCCTGAAGTCCATGACCGACGAATCCGTGCCCGTCTTCTATTCCTGCATCATGTGCCAGGCGTTCTCCCCGAGCCACGTGTGCATCGTCACCCCGGAACGTCTGGGTCTGTGCGGCGCCGTGTCCTGGCTGGACGCGAAGGCCACCAACGAGCTCGACCCGCAGGGTCCCTGCCAGGTCGTCACCAAGGAACGCTGCGTCGACGAGCGTACCGGCCGGTATGAAGACGTCGATGAGGCCGTTGCGGAATACTCCCATGGCGC
>OLXZ01001235.1_pt1 | contig 11019 bp, 7 predicted proteins | sample 1673901 | NCBI WGS metagenome assembly OLXZ01 (sample SAMEA103958131, study PRJEB25191) | human gut metagenome | reverse complement strand
CTTCCCCACCGACCCCAAGGAGCAGCTGATGGGCGCCATCAAGGCCGTGTTCCGCAGCTGGGACAACCCCCGCGCCAACGTGTACCGCCGCGACAACGACATCCCCTATTCCTGGGGCACCGCCGTCAACGTGCAGTCCATGGCCTTCGGCAACATGGGCGACGACTGCGGCACCGGCGTGGCGTTCACCCGTGACCCCGCCACCGGCGAGAAGAAGCTGATGGGCGAGTTCCTGACCAATGCCCAGGGCGAGGACGTGGTGGCCGGCGTGCGTACCCCCATGCCCATTGCCGAGATGGCTGAGAAGTTCCCCGAGGCCTATGACGAGTTCGTGAAGGTCTGCAATATCCTGGAGGACCACTATCGCGATATGCAGGATATGGAGTTCACCGTGGAGCATGGCAAGCTGTACATGCTGCAGTGCCGCAACGGCAAGCGCACCGCTCCCGCCGCGCTGAAGATCGCTTGCGACCTGGTGGACGAGGGCATGATCTCCGAGCAGCAGGCCGTGGCCATGATCGACCCCCGCAACCTGGATACCCTGCTGCATCCCCAGTTCGACCCCAAGGCGCTGAAGGCCACCGAGCCGGTGGGCAAGGCGCTGCCCGCCTCCCCCGGCGCTGCCTGCGGCAAGATCGTGTTCACCGCCGAGGACGCCAAGGAGTGGGCTGCCCGGGGCGAGAAGGTGGTTCTGGTTCGTCTGGAGACCTCTCCCGAGGACATCGAGGGCATGAAGGCCGCCCAGGGCATCCTGACCGTCCGCGGCGGTATGACCTCCCACGCGGCCGTTGTGGCCCGCGGCATGGGCAAGTGCTGCGTCTCCGGCTGCGGTGCCATCAACATGGACGAGGCCAACAAGCAGTTTGAGCTGGCCGGCAAGGTCTATCACGAGGGCGACTGGCTGAGCCTGGACGGCTCCACCGGCAACATCTACGACGGCGCTATGCCCACCGTGGACGCCAATGTGGGCGGCGATTTCGGCCGCATCATGGCCTGGGCCGACAAGTTCCGCCGGCTGAAGGTCCGCACCAATGCCGACACCCCTGCCGATGCCGCCCGCGCCCGCTCTCTGGGCGCCCAGGGTATCGGCCTGTGCCGCACTGAGCATATGTTCTTCGACGGCGACCGTATTGCCGCCATCCGCGAGATGATCTGCTCCGACACCAAGGAGCAGCGCGAGAAGGCTCTGGCCAAGCTGCTGCCCATGCAGCAGGGCGACTTCGAGGGCATCTACGAGGCCATGGAGGGCTGCCCCGTCACCATCCGCTTCCTGGATCCCCCTCTGCACGAGTTCGTTCCCACCGAGGAGGCGGACATCGAGCTGCTGGCCAAGGATATGGGCAAGACCGTAGCCGACATCAAGGCCATCATCGCCTCCCTGCACGAGTTCAACCCCATGATGGGTCACCGCGGCTGCCGTCTGGCCGTCACCTTCCCGGAGATCGCCGTCATGCAGACCCGTGCCGTCATCCGCGCCGCCATCAACGTCCAGAAGAAGCACCCCGACTGGAACATGGTGCCTGAGATCATGATCCCCCTGGTGGGCGAGGTCAAGGAACTGAAGTTCGTCAAGGACGTGGTGGTCAAGACCGCTGACGAGGAGCTGGCTGCTGCCGGTATGAACATGAAGTACCTGGTGGGCACCATGATCGAGATCCCCCGCGCTGCACTGACCGCTGATGCCATCGCCACCGAGGCGGAGTTCTTCTCCTTCGGTACCAACGACCTGACTCAGATGACCTTTGGCTTCAGCCGTGACGATGCCGGCAAGTTCCTGCCCGCTTACTACGACAACAAGATCTATGAGAGCGATCCGTTCGCCCGGCTGGATCAGGTGGGCGTGGGCAAGCTGGTGGATATGGCCTGCAAGCTGGGCCGCGCCACCCGCCCCGACATCCATCTGGGCATCTGCGGCGAGCACGGCGGCGACCCCTCCAGCGTGGAGTTCTGCCACCGCGTGGGTCTGGACTATGTGTCCTGCTCCCCCTTCCGCGTGCCCATCGCCCGTCTGGCCGCCGCCCAGGCTGCGATAAAGGACGCCAAGTAAGGGCTCGATTTCCCGCATAATCATAATACCAGGCGCCCGGCTATCAGCCGGGCGCTTGTGTTTTGGGCGGAAGCATGGTAAAATATAACAATAGATCAACAAAAGCAGACAAACGGGGTCGTATTATTTGCTGGAGGGATCGTATGGAAAGACGAGGGAATAAGGTCGATATTGTGCAGAGGGTGTCCTGCTGGATATCGGATATGGCGTTTGCCAGGTTTAAGAGCTTTAGTGATCGTGTGCTTGGAATACAGATCGATGAGATTCCGACTGTGGAGAGCATCCTTATGCGGCAGAATTTTTCGGTCGTATTTTATGCAGCCATTCTGTTTATACTGACCAACGGGATCTACCTGGTCAAGAACATCGCGGCGCGCTCGATGATCCCCATTGACATGGTGCCGCTTTACATGATGATCGGCGGCTCGCTGGCGATGCTGGTGTTTACGATCGCCTATAAAAAGCGTGGAGGAGAATACGATGCGCCGCCGGCGCGGTTTGCGCTGCTGGCCTACTATGGGGTGGTGATCGCCAGCGTTACCGTCTTTATGGTCTCCTGCAACTTTCACCGGGTCGGGTTGTCCATCTCCATGTGCTATCTGTTTGCGATCATGATCGCGCCCACATACCGCCGTGTGGATACCGTGGCGGTATGTGTTCTGATATTGATCAGCTGGTGGCTGCCCGGACAGCTTCCCTACGCGGAGAACTATGATCTGTTCAAGCATTTCCTGCTGCGATTTTCCATCATTGTAGGTTTTATCGTGCTGCGGTCCATCTTCCTTCGGCAGTCTGCCAACGAACGGCACATCAAGGAAATGGGTCACGCTTTCATCAAGCTGGCCTACAACGACGTGATGACGGAAACACTGAATAAAAAGGCGATGGAGACGTATGGCACGTTCATTGCCGATAAAACCGCGCCGGAACGGGTCAGCGTCATTATTTTTGACGTGGATGATTTCAAATCGTACAACGACAACTACTCCCACATGAAGGGCGACGAAGCGCTGCGGCGTGTGGCCGGAAGCGTGGTCGGGGTGTTGGCGGCGGCTGACCGGTATCTCTTCCGCTTTGGAGGCGAGGAGTTCGTGGCGATCCTGCCGGATATCGGTGAGGAGGAGGCCCGCCGTATCGCCGGTGCGCTTCTTGACGCGGTGCGCGCCGCGGCTGTTCCAAGAGAGGACCTGCCGGACCGGCACATTGTTACGGCCTCTTTCGGTGTTGCGTGCGGGACAGGCCGGGAATTGAAGGACTTTTCACTCATCGCAAAGGCGGACAGGCAGCTGTATATCTGCAAAAACAACGGAAAGAACTGTGTGGCGGCCAGCGGCGCCATATACAGATGAGGTACGCAGGCGCCCGGCTATCGGCCGGGCGCTTGTGTTTTGCGGGGAAATATGATAGGATGACAATATAAAGAAGCGGGGAAATATGATAGGATGGCAGGACAAAGAAGCAGGAAAATATGATAGGATGACAGCACAAAGAAGCGGGAAAATATGATAGGATGACAGCACAAAGAAGCAGCAAAACATGATAGAATGACATTACAAAGAGGCGGAAAAACTGATAGGATGACAGGACAAGGAAGCAACAAAACATGATCGGATGGCGATACAAAAAAGTAACGGAGGGGATACCGCTATGTACGAACTGATACAGCTTACCGAGAGGACGTATTACATCAAGAGCCCCACCAACATCGGCCTCTTCCGGCTGGATGAGAAAAACGTCTGCCTGATCGACAGCGGCAACGACAAGGACGCGGGGCGGAGGATACGGCAGGTGCTGGACGCCAACGGCTGGCAGCTGACGGCGATCTACAACACCCACGCCAACGCCGACCACATCGGCGGGAACCGGTATTTGCAGGGACAGACGGGCTGTAGGATCTACGCGCCGGGAATCGACTGCGCGTTTACCCGGCACCCGGTGCTGGAGCCGTCGTTTCTCTACGGCGGATATCCGCCCAAGGACCTGCGGCACAAGTTTCTGCTGGCACAGGAGAGCGACGCGGCGGAGCTGACGGCGGACAAGCTGCCGGAGGGCTTTGCGTCTATCCCCCTGCCCGGACACTTTTTCGACATGGTAGGCTTTCGGACGCCGGACGACGTGGTGTTTCTGGCGGACTGCCTTTCCAGCCGGGAGATACTGGACAAGTACCAGATCGGCTTTATTTACGACGTGGCCGGGTACCTGAAAACGCTGGAGCAGGTGCAGGCCATGACCGCGAAGGTATTTGTGCCCTCGCACACGGAGGTGACGGAGGACATCGCCGATCTGGCGCAGTACAATATCCGAAAGGTGCATGAGATCGCGGAGAGGATCGTGGACCTCTGCGCCGCGCCCCGCGGCTTTGAGGACATCCTGCAGCAGCTGTTTGCCGCCTACGGGCTGACCATGAGCTTTGAGCAGTATGTGCTGGTGGGCAGCACGGTGCGGTCCTATCTGGCGTGGCTGAAGGACACGGGGCGGCTGACAGCCCTGTTCGAGGACGGCTGGATGCGCTGGGCGCGGGTGTGAGCGCCAACGGAATACGAAAAAAACAAGCGCCCGGCTTCTGCCGGGCGCTTGTTTTGCGGCACGTGCCGCAGGGGGGAAGAAATTTGTGAGAGAGGGATGTGTCAGTTAGTTGTACTTCTCCAGGTACTTGCCGAACTCCTCCAGGCCGGCCTTCAGCACCTGGGGATCGCGGAAGGCGCCGTAGCCCACACGGATGGTCTTGGGCATATCGAAGTAGTCGCCGGGGACCACCAGGATCTGCTCGGTGGCCATGGCATCCTTGGCCAGGGTCTCGGAGTCCACGTCGTAATCATAGTCGATCAGGCAGGTGGTGCCCATGGCCTTGGCGCGCAGGTGCAGATGGGGCTGGGAGGCCACCCAGTCCTCCACGATCTTGCGGTTGGGCTCCAGAATGGAACGGGCGCGGGCCCACAGGGCCTGGTAATGCTCCAGCGCGATGGAGGCGATGATCTCGTCCCAGATGCCGCAGCAGATGGTGTTGTAGGAACGGCGGGTCTTCATGACCTCGTACATCTCGTGGTCGCGGCAGACGATCCAGCCGATACGGGTGCCGGCCATGGAGTACATCTTGGACATACTGCTGATGGAGATGGCCTTGTGGTAGCCGTAGTCCAGAATGGAGGGCATATAGTTCTCGTCCAGCCCGCGATAGACCTCGTCGCAGAGGATCCAGGCGTCGTGCTTGGCGGCGATGTCCACGATCTTACGCAGACCCTCGTCGTACAGGGTCACGCCGATGGGGTTGTTGGGGTTGGTCAGGACGATCATCTTGGTGTTGGCGTCGCAGGCCTTGTCCAGGGCGTCGAAATCCAGCTGATAGTTATCCTCGGCCTTCAGCTGGACCACGCGGGTCTCGATGCCGCTGCCCTTGGGGATATCGTAGTGCTGCTGATAGGAGGGCTTGATCACCACGCAGTTGTCACCCGGCTCCAGCACGCTCATCAGCACCAGGTCATTGGCGCCGGTGCCGCCGTGGGTGATCATGACTTCCTCGGGCTTCACATTGCCCTTGGGGTAAATGCCGGCCACCGCCGCCTTGATCCGGGGAGAGCCGGTGGCGTCGCCGTGGTGATAATGCAGGCTCATGGTACGCATTTCGTTCAGGAAAGCGTCCAGATCCTCGCCGGTCAGGTCAAACAGCTCGTCCATACGAAGGGCGCTGACGCAGCTGCTGCCCAGATTGATACGGGCGAGAGAGTCCATGGGATTCAGCCACTCTTCCACACCAAACCATGCCAGTTTCATTTTATTGTCCTCCTCATTTCGTCTGTTTTGTAGGGTAAGCGGATATATTCCGCGGGGTTACAGGTCGGCCTGCAAGCCCACGCCCTCGGCCAGTGCGCGGTCGATGGCTACCTTGGCGGCGGCCAGATCCAGAATGTACAGGCCGGTGGCGTCGAAGATGGTGGTCTGCGTGTCGCTGGTGCGGCCGGGGACCTTGCCGTCGATGAGGTCACCGATCTCGCCGGTGATGTCGTCGGCACTGATGACGCCCTGCTTGATGGGCAGCTCCATCTCACCCACGCGGATGCACTGGGCGCGGTCGTCGGCGTAGAAGGCGGCGCCCTGGAAGATGGTACTCTCGATCTCCTGCTTGGATTCCATGTCGGAGCCCAGGCAGCTCAGATGGGTGCCGGGCTTCAGCCACGCCTTCTGGATGATGGGCTTGCGGGAGGGCGTGACGGTGATGATGGCGTCACTGTCGCCCACGGCGGCGGCCAGATCCAGCGCCGGAAGGAACTCCACGCCGGAGGCGTCGATGCCGAAGTCATCGGAGAGCTGCTGGGCAATGTGGGCGGCGAACTGCACCGCGTTGTCGGGGAACATGGGGTCGGCGATGTAGACCTTATCGATGGCCGGACGCAGCAGCAGCGTGGCGGCGATCTGGAAGGGGGCCTGCTTGCCGGCACCCAGGATGAACAGGTGCTTGGCGTCCTTGCGGGCCAGCAGGTCCACGCCCAGCGCGCCGGCGGCGCCGGTACGCATACAGGTGACGTAGGAGGCGTCCATGACGCTGACGGGAATACCGGTGTTGGAGTCGTAGACCATCATAATGCCGTTGAAGGGCGGCAGGCCCTTTTCCCGGTTCTCGGGAAAGTTGTTCAGCATCTTCAGGCCGTGGAGCTGTACGCCCTTGATATAGCCGGAACGGATGTCCATGGCGGCGTGCTCGTCCACGAATTCATAGTTGACCAGCGGCCAGATCACGGACTTGCCCTGGGATTTCAGACGATAGACCTCGCGCACCTCCTGGATGACTTCCTTCATGGAGATGACCTGCTTGACCTGCTCGCGGTTCAAAATCAAAACGCTCATATACATCCCTGTCCTTTCGTTTTTTCGGGAGGGCGGAGAGGGACCGCGCCGGCCGTGCTCCGCCTCAGTTTGATGTCATTGTAACCGGGAGATGTTGGACCGCGCGTGGGAAAAGCGTTGAATTTCCGTTGTTGCTAAACATTTTAGCAAATCATGCCGCGCTTTTCAACAAACGATTTGGTACATTTGCCGCCGGGGACACAGCGCCACTGGACAGACGGCCCGCCCTGGTGTACAATACGGCCATAACACAACACGGCTTTCAACAGGAGGACGGGACGCTATGTACGCGGATATCATCATTAAAAACGGGCGCTGCATGACCATGTGCAGCGACGGCGGGGCCGACTGGGTGGCCGCGGCGGGGAAAATGATCTGCGCCGCAGGCCGCGGCGATGATTGGCAGAAGCTGGTGCGCCCCGGCACGCAGGTCATCGACGCCAGGGGCGGCACGGTGCTGCCGGGGTTTATCGACAACCACTTCCATGTGATGCAGACCGCTGTGAACATGATGAGCGTGGATCTGGGCGGCGCGCGGTCCCACCGGGAGCTGGGCGAGATGCTGGCCGCCGCCGAAAAGCGGGAGGGCGCGGTGCTGGGCTGCCAGGTGGAGGAGTCGCAGTTCGAGGAAAAGCGTTTTCCGGACCGGTATGTGCTGGACAAGTATTGCAGCGACAGTCCGGTGGTGCTGTTTTCCAAGGAGTACCACGTCAGTATGCTGAACACCCACGCCCTGCTGTATTATAAGGTGCCCTTCTCCCTGGAGGGCGTGGAGCTGGACAGCAGCGGCCTGCCCACGGGCATTTTCCGGCGGAACGCCAACTATGTGCTGCGCTCCAATGTGCTGCGGAGCCTGCCGGACGAGTTCCGCATGGAGGCCATCCATCTGGCCATGTCCCGGCTGCTGGAAAACGGAATCACCACCGTGGCGGCCATCGAGGGCGGCTGGCTGTTCGACGACCGGGACGCGGAGTTCATCTACGCCCACAGCGGCGAGTTCCCGGTGGATATGCCGCTGTTCTACCAGACCATGGACCTGGCGAAGGTCTGGAAGCTGGGGCTGCGCCGGGTGGGCGGCAATATTATGGTGGACGGCACCCTGTCCAGCCACAGCGCTGCCCTGTCGGCACCCTACGCGGACCGGCCGGACTACCGGGGACAGATCTTTCTGCCCCAGGACGGACTGGACGAGTTCGTGCAGCAGTGCTACCGGCAGGATATGCAGCTGGCGCTGTACAGCATCGGCGACCGGGCCATCGAGTCCGTGCTGCTGGCCCACGAGAGGGCCATCCGTCAGGGCGGCAGCACTGCCCTGCGCCACCGCATCGAGCACGCCATCATGGCCACGCCGGAGCAGATCGCCCGGGCGGCGGACATGAAGCTGATCTTCTCGGTGCAGCCGGCCTACGCCTATCTGTGGGGCGGCAAGGGCGGTATGTACGAGCGCCGGGTGGGCGAGCGCTATCTGCACTCCAACAACTTTGCCGCCATGTTCGCCGCCGGCGCGGTGGTGTGCGGCGGGTCGGACAGTGACGTGACGGAGCCGCGGCCCATGCTGGGCATCCACGCGGCGGTGAACCGCGCCGTGCCCCAGTGCGCCGTGTCCGTGGAGCAGGCCATCGAGATGTACACCGTCAACGGCGCCTACGCGCTGTTTGAGGACAAGCGCAAGGGAAAGCTGGCGCCGGGATACCTGGCGGATATCGTGGTGCTGGACCGCGACATCCGCGCCGTGCCCGCAGAGCAGCTGGAGCAGACCGACGTGACCGTGACCATCAAGTCCGGGTCGGTGCTGCACAGCCGGCAGTGAGGTGACGGCCATGCTTCAGATCAGACTGTTTGGCAAGCCGCAGGTCATCTGCGACGGCACGGACATCACCCCGGAGCTGGGCAACAAGGGGTGCGCCCTGCTGTGTATCCTGTTCCTGCGGGGCGGGGACTACTACGCGCGGGAGAAGCTGGCGGCCTACCTCTGGCCGGACAGCGCCGCCAGCGCTGCCAAGTATAATCTGCGCTATACCCTGTGGAAGATCAAAAAGAGCACCGATACCGGCGAGGGCGGGCGGTCGCTCATCAAGCTGGACCGGGAGTACTGCTGCATCGACCGGGCATACGACTATATCTGCGATCTGCAGACCATCGACGAGATCGACCCGGAGACCCGGTCGGCGGACGAGCTGAAGCGGGCGTGTGACGCCTTCGGCGGCGAGCTGCTGGAGGGGTACTATTTCAACCACTGCGAGGACCTGAATGAGCTGATCCTCAGCCAGCGCATCTATTATGAGAAGCGGAAGAACCGGCTGCTGATGAAGGCGGCGGAGCTGTATGAGCAGCGGGATATGCTGCCGGAGGCCGTGGGCATTCTGGAGCGGGTCATGGAATACGAGCCCTACAACGAGCAGCTGGCCCTGCGGCTGATGACGCTGTATGAGCGCGGCGGCGACCGCAGCCGTGCTATCCGGTTTTTCAACGAGTTCCGCAACCGGCTGGCCTCCAATCTGGAGATCTATCCCGGCAGCGCCATCACGCAGAAATACGCGGAGTTGAAGGCCGCGCCCGCCGCGCCGGAGGAGCCTGCGGCGGCGCAGACCGATGCGCCGGGCTTGCACGTGCGGACCTACTGCATCCGGGCGGTGCCCTGCTTCTGGATGGCGGACACGGTGGGGAAGCTGCTGGACGCCGTCGGGAACGACGTGCGGCCGGACGACCGGGCGCTGCTGCGGGTGCTGGGGGCTATACAACCCACTGCGGCGGTGTGTGCCGGCGCGGAGGGCGAGGTCACGGCCGCACCGGCGGCAGTGGCCCAGGCGTTTATCCGGTGGCTCACCGGTCTGGCGGCGCGGCAGCCGCTGGCGGTGCACATCCGCCGCGCCGGGGAGATGGACGACGTCAGCCGCGGTGTGCTGGAGTATCTGCTGGCGGAGCGCCCTGCCGGGTTGACGCTGCTGACAGAGGACGGCTGCACTCTGGGCGATATGCCCAGCGGAAAATGACGGCGGAAAGTGCCGGATATTTGCCGGAACAACGGACGCATCCGAACTTTAAAGCGCGAAAGCGCCTGGAGAGGCGTTTACCCCGGGTAAATATTTTTGGCAGATATGACGGTTGACGGTGGCTCCCTGTTGTGATATCTTACAGAAAACTTCGGGAAAGGAGAACGCCACACATGATGAAGCAGCTGTACAAGGCATACGCATTTAGCTTTTACTTTACCTATGCGGATAAAGTAAGAGTGATTTGTGATGCCCGGAAATGCTGCTGATGAAATGAGGACGTTCTCCCACGGAGACGCACTGACATCAAAGCCGCCCTATGGATCACAGATCCACAGGGCGGCTTTTTTGCAGCCAATTTTTCAAAAACACCCATCAGGAGGAACCACACCATGAAAAAGAACATCACACGGCGGCTGACGACCGCCCTGCTGGCCGCCGTCATGTGCGTGAGCATGGCCGCCTGCGGCAGCAAGACCGACGACACCAAGACGGACGGCACCGGCGATGCCGACGGCGCCAAGAAGTATACCATCGGCGTGTGCCAGCTGGTGACCCACGACGCACTGGACGCCGCCACCCAGGGCTTCATCGACGCGGTGAAGGACAAGCTGGGCGAGGAGAACGTGACCATTGACGTGCAGAACGCCGCCAACGACCAGAACGTCTGCACCACCATCGTCAACACCTTCGTGTCGAAGAAGGTCGACCTGATCATGGCCAACGCCACACCGGCGCTGCAGGCTGCCTATAACGCCACCGCAGAGATCCCCATTCTGGGTACCTCTGTTACCGAGTACGGCGTGGCGCTGGGTATCGACAACTTCTCCGGCACCGTGGGCGGCAACGTCTCCGGCACCTCCGATCTGGCGCCCCTGACGGAGCAGGCGGACATGATCCTGGAGCTGCTGCCGGAGACCAAGACCGTCGGACTGCTGTACTGCTCCGCGGAGCCCAACTCCGAGTACCAGGTCCAGGTGGTGGAGGAGTACCTGACCGGCAAGGGCATCACCTGCACCCGCTACTCCTTCTCTGACTCCAATGACGTGGCCGCTGTGACCACCAAGGCCGCCGCCGACAGCGACGTGATCTACATTCCCACCGACAACACCGCCGCTTCCTGCACCGAGACCATCG
>OLXZ01001232.1_pt1 | contig 11030 bp, 8 predicted proteins | sample 1673901 | NCBI WGS metagenome assembly OLXZ01 (sample SAMEA103958131, study PRJEB25191) | human gut metagenome | reverse complement strand
GTCTGCGCCGCCATCGCCTGCCACAGCGACAAGGCGCACGCGCACACGGCCTTTGCCGAGGTGCTCCTGGACGCGGACGTGCTGCAGCACGGGCTGTACAACCCCACGCTCTTTCTCCTGGACGGAGAGGTCGCGCGCTTCCGCGCCCTGCAGGAGGAGTTCTCCCTCGCCCGCTAGACGAAAGGCGCATCAGGGAGCGGAAAACCGCTCCCCGATGCGCCTCGTTCTTTGTGCGCAAGGGCGTCAGGCCGTCTCCTCGGCGAAGTTGCCGGTGTAGAGCTGGATGCCCGGCTGGGTGGTGTACATCTTCATGCTGATGCCGGTCTTGTCGCTGGACGCCCAGGCGCAGAGGCTCTGGCTGGCACCCCGGGGCCGGTCGAGGACATAGCAGTGGTCGAAACCGCCGCCCGCCATGGTGGTCTGGTAGAAGCCGGTGTCGAGGTCGCGTCCCAGAGGCTTTCCGGTGCGGAAGTCCATCGGCGTACCGTCCACAGGCAGGATCTTGCCCGTGGGGCAGGTCTCGTTGTTGCCCTCGAGGTAGTTGGAAGCGTAAATGCGGAGCTTCTGGCCCAGCACATTGCCGCCGCCGTCGAGGTTGAAGTAGGTGTGGTTGGTCAGGTTGATGATGGTGTCCTCGTCAGTGGACACACGGTAGTCCATCCGCAGGGTGTTGTCCGGCGTGAGGATATACCGCACACTGACCTTCAGATTTCCGGGGAAACCGTCTTCGCCCGCCGGGCTTTCGGTCTCCATCAAAAGGGTGTCGCCGAACATCTTCACATCGTAAATTTTGCGGGGGAAGGTGCCGTGCAGGTGATTTTTGCCATTGTTGGCTTCCAGCTTGTAGGTCTTTCCGCTGAGAGAAAATTCCGCATTTTCAATGCGGTTGGCGTACCGGCCCACGAACGCACCGCAGCAGGTGCTGCCGGATGAGTTGAAATCCGCCTCATAGTCGGCGAGGGTGTCGTGTCCGACGACCACATCCACCGGACCCGTTTTTGTAGGGACGAAGAGATTTTTGATCACACAGCCATAGTTCAGCACGCTGACCTCAAGTCCACCGGGATTGGAGATGATGTATTCATCCACCTTATCGCCGTTTTTGGTCACACCAAAGGGCTTGGAGCGGAACTGTGCCATAAGGCTCGCCTCCTTCTTCATTATTTTCGGTCAGGGCAGCGCAGCCCCGGCCTCGTCCATAATTATGATTATAGCACAGTTTTCCAGACTTGTGTGAGAATACTTTTAGATTTATCTTCCAAAATTTCGAGAGATTTTTTGGACATATTGCGAAACAGAAAAGGGAGCTGCTGCAAAATGCAACAGCTCCCTTTTGAATCTGTATAAAATTATGCTTCTGGCTGAGCCTCGGCGGCGTTCGACTGCGCGATATACTCGGCGGCGTCATCGGGGATGTCGTCCATCCCGTCGTCACCCACATCGACCACCAGCGGCGGCTTCTTGAAGAGGATGTCGTAGAGGATGGGGACGATGTACAGGGTCATCAGGGTGGCATAGCTCAGGCCGCAGATGATGACGATGGCCATGCCGCTCATCAGCTGGCTTGCCATATCGTTGCTGAGCACCATTTGCAGCATCGCCAGCACGGTGGTCAGGGTGGTCATCAGGATGGGGCGCATACGGGTCTTGCCGGTAGCCACCAGCGCGGCGCGGCGCTCCATGCCGCCCATGCGCAGCTGGTTGGCGTAGTCCACGAACACGATGCCGTTGTTGACGACCGTACCCATCAGCACGATGAAGCCCATCATGGAGATCATGGTCAGCTGCTGGCCGGTGAGCAGCAAGCCCAGCAGACCGCCGGTAAAGGCCAGCGGCACGGTAAACAGCACGATGAAGGGGGACAGCAGGCTCTGGAACTGTGCCACCATGACAAGGTACACAAAGGGCAGAGCCAGTGCCATCCACTGGATCATCTCGTCAGTCATATAGTTGACGCTGTCGCTCTCGCCGCCCATGGAGAAGGAGCAGCCTTCCGGCATCTCGTCGGTGAGGGCAAAGGCATCCAGCGCCTTTTTCACGGCACGCGCCTGCACCGTGGTGTTGTAGCCCGGGGCAGTCTCGGCGGTGACGGTAACGTACTGGTTCTGGTTCTCGCTGGTGATGGAGTCCGGTGCGTTGCCGGTGGTCCAGCTGGCGATATCTGCCAGTGTGCAGGTACCGGTGGCGGTGGTGCCGTCTGCGGACATGACGGTGGTCTCAAAGGTCATGTCCATCATGTTTTCCTTGGTCAGCGGGTCCAGATTGTTGCTGATCTGCACGTCCATGGTGGTGCCGTCCACGGTAACAGGGGTCTGTGCCGTGGTGGTGGTGGTCAGCTTTGCCGCGATCTGCTGGTACACCTGTGCAACGGTCAGACCGTAGGCACGCACCTTGTCGCGGTCCACCTGCAGGATGATGGTGGAATCGCCCGCACCCAGACCGTTGGTGGCATTCTGGAAGCCATCGGTGTTGTTCACGATGTCAATGACCTTCTCGGACAGGGCGGTCAGGGTCTCGGCATCAGTGCCGTAGATCTTGATGGTCAGACCGGTGGACAGCTGGCTGGTCAGGTCATCCGTCATGCCGTACTGCTTGACGGTGGCGGTGCAGTCCGCCACCCCTGCCACGGCTTCCTCCATGGCTTTGCAGGCGGCGTCGATCTTGGAAGAGGAGAGATCCTCGTTGAGCTTGACGTTGATCTTATACTTGCCGTAACCGTTGGCGGCGTTCAGCAGGTCGGTGATGGCAGAGGGCAGGCCGAGGTTGGAAACATCCATGCCCGCCACGGTGTTGTCGGGGGTAATGCCTACCTCCTCCACGCCGTCCACGGCCATCACAGCCTGCACCACCTTACCGGCTACATCATAGGACTCGTCCTGCGAGAGGGTGTCGGTAGTGGAAAGGGTGATCATGGCCTCGTTACTGGTGCTGGTGGGCAGCAGCACGATGCCCATGGAGACCACCCGCCAGCAGCAGAACACCAGCAGCAGCACGGCGGCTGCCAGCGGCACAAAGCGCTTTTGCAGCGCCTTTTCCAGACTGCGGCCGTAGGCGTCCTGAATTTTATCGAACCATGCCAGCTTTTTGGGCTGGGCGTTCTTCAGCACGGTAGCCGAAGCGGCGGGCACCACGGTCAGTGCCACGATGAGGGAAGCCATCAGGCAGTAGCCGATGCACAGGGACATGGGGCCCATCAGGCTGCGGATGAGGCTGGCAGAGAACACCGCCGGCAGGAACACACACACCGAGGTAAGGGTAGACGCCACAACGGACATACCCACCTGACGCGCACCCTGCACCGCAGCGCGGGCGGCGGGCACGCCGCGGCCGCGCAGACGATAGATATTCTCGATGACGACCACCGAGTTATCCACCAGCATACCAATGCCCAGCGAAAGACCGGCCAGCGTCATGACGTTCAGGTCAAGTCCGGTGAAGTACATCAGCACCACGGCGCACAGCACCGACAGGGGGATACTGACACCGACCACCAGCGTAGGCTTGATGTCCTTCAGGAAGATGGCCAGCACGATGATGGCCAGTGCGGCACCCACCAGCATACTGGTGAGGATGCTCTTGATCAGGATGCTGATGTAGTTGCCCTGATTGGACAGCACTACAACGTGCAGACCATCGTACTGGGCTTCCAGCTCCTTGAAAGCATCCAGACAGTTGGCGGATACGTCACCTGCGCTGGAGCTGTCGTCCTTGTAAATTTTCAGCACCGAAGCCTGCTCGCCGTTCAGGCGGGTGTAGCTGTCGGCGGCGTTGTCGATGATCTCCACGTCTGCCACGTCAGAAAGGCGCACGTCGCCGTAGCCCTCCACATGGAGCAGCAGCGCACCGCGGATATCCTCCACGCTGTCGTATTCCTCGCCCACCTTCAGCAGCCACGACTCGCCGCTTTCGTCCTTGACGTAACCGGCGGGCATGGAGAAGTTCTGGGCGTAGATGAGGGTGGCAAGGGACTTGATATCCAGCTGCTTGGTCACATCGGCGCTGGCAAGCGCCTTTTCCTTGGCGGCCTCGTACTGGGTCTTGGCCTCGTTGAGCTGCTTTTCGTACTCGTTCAGCTGCTCGCGGGCTTCGGTAAACTGCATATAGGCGACCATCTGCTGCTGGGTAAAGTTGCCCAGCGCTTTGGAGAACTCGCTCATCATGCCGGGCACGTTGTCCATGGCCTTGATGGTATCTTCCAGCGTCTTATAGATGACGTTCAGGCTGTCCTGCAATTGCAGCTCGTCTACCAGATCCTCGGCGCCCTCACCCTGTGCGCCGGTCTCGGTATTGATGCGGTTCTGCAGGGTCTGCAAAGCAGAGGAAAGCTTATCGGTGATATCCCGCAGCTCGGACACGATCTCGATCAGAGAGTCGATATCCCGCATACCGGTGCTGTTGAATTTGTCCAGCACCCGCTGCAAACCGGCCTGCACCTCAATGAGAGCCTGCTGCACCTCGGGCTCCTTGACCACGGCAATCAGGTTGTTGACGCTTTGCAGCAGTGCTTCGGCCTGTTTGCGCACCACTTCTACGGCGCTTCCGACCTCAGAGCTCAAGGTGCCCATGACTGTGTTGGACACGGTATTGCCGAAGTTTTTGAACTGCTTATCGTATTCTGCGCGGCCGGCCTTGATCTTGGCCTCGGCATCCTCCAGCTGGGCGTGCGCCACCTCCAGCTGGCTGTCGATGAGCTCCATCAGCTTTTCGTTGATGGCATCCACCTTTTCCTGATTCAGCTGCACCTGCACCAGCTGCTCCACAAGGCCGCTGGCGGACACGCTGGACACACCGCCCTTGCGCTGGACGTAGGGGGTCATGGTGTTCTTGATAAAATCAGAAAGATCGTACACCGAACTGCCCTCGCGGCTGACAGCCACGGTCATAAAGGCGTTCATGTTCATGCTGTACTGCACGATAGAAGGAGTCAGTGCGGTCTCCGGCAGGTCGCTTTTGGCCTGATCCAGTTTGTTGGACACCTGCACCAGTGCGCTGTTCATGTCCGTGTCATCCACGAACTGCATCAGCAGCAGGCTGTAGTTTTCGGCCGAGGTAGCGGTGATCTTTGAAACACCGGGCACCGTAAGCGCATTTTGCAGCACGTCCGAGACCTCGGTCTCCACACGCTCCGGGCTGGCGCCGGGATACACGGTGACCACCATCAGGTACGGTGTGCTGACATCCGGCAGCAGGTTGGTCTTCATCTTGGTGATCGACACAAAGCCGAGCATCAGCACCATGATGACTGCAACCAGCACCGTAAATGGTTTTTTGACACTGAATTTTTCCATCTTATCCTACCGTTTCTCTGCCGCACCGCCCGGCGCAACAGTTCCTCCCTCTTTATGGGGCAATGGGTTCCTAACATTCCTATTATACACGCAAGGCGTATGCTTTCAATAGCGGGGCGGCGAATCTTTTGCGAAAGTTCTGTCAAAATCTGCAAAACGCACAACTTTGCCGCCCCAAAACCGGCATTCTGTCTGCTTTCCTCCCTTCTGCCGCCGGACAGAATTCCGACACCTTTCCCGTACTGCATACGGTTGAGCGGGGTGTATCATTGCAGGGGAGGGAAAATTTTAGGGGATGTACCCCGCAAGCGTCCTCGCCCTCTCCGTCACGGCTTACGCCGTGCCACCTCTCCCAAAGGGAGAGGCCTTGGCAAAAAGATGAAGTTTGCGGGGACTGCCAAGGGCTCTCCCTTTGGGAGAGCTGTCACCGTAGGTGACTGAGAGGGCGAGGATGCTAACCCCAGCGCCGCGCTTTCGCAGAAAGCGGCGCTGCAAATGCCGTTTTCCGTTACGACCCCTCCCGTGAAAATGCGTTTGGAGCGCTCCGCAGAGCGCGACAAACGCGAAATTTAAAATAATCTTTCCGCTGAATATGCCCAGAGCAACGCGGAGGGCATTTCCAATCGTCCCGCCGTGGGGCGCAAAGACTTTTCTTTTTGCATAGAAATGTGCTTTTGATTATGGTATACTAACAGCAGACTGAAAAAGCTGCCCCCTGCAAGGGGCTTATCCGATACAAAAACGAGGAACACTATGAAAAAAGTCATTTCGGTCCGTTTTAAGGAAAACGGCAAAAGCTATTATTTTGATCCCGGCGATGCTGCTATCCACACCGGGGAATACGTTATTGTGGAAACTGCCCGCGGCGTGGAGTGCGGCGAGGTGGTGCAGGGCGTGCGGGAGCTGGCAGATGCAGCCGTGCCCAAGGCGCTGAAGCCCATCACCCGCATGGCGGACAGCGTGGATATCCGCCGGATGCGCCAGAACCGCGAGGACGAAAAACGCGCCTTCCACACCTGTCAGGAGTGCATCGTCCGCCACGGGCTGGAGATGAAGCTGGTGGAGGCCGAGTACACACTGGACCGCTCCAAGATCATGTTCTACTTCACCGCCGACGGACGGGTGGACTTCCGGGAGCTGGTCAAGGATCTGGCAGGCATCTTCCACACCCGCATCGAGCTGCGCCAGATCGGCGTGCGCGACGAGAGCAAGATGATCGGCGGTCTGGGCATCTGCGGTCAGCCTTTCTGCTGCAGCCGCTTTTTAAAGGATTTCCAGCCCGTTTCCATCAAGATGGCCAAGGAGCAGGGACTTTCGCTGAACCCCACCAAGATCAGCGGTGCCTGCGGCCGTCTGATGTGCTGCCTTGCCTACGAGGAGAGCGCCTACGAGTACCTGAACAGCATCATGCCCATGGTGGGCAGCACGGTGCGCACCCCGGACGGTCTGGGCACTGTGCTGGAGGTGAACCCGGTGTCCGGCTACCTGCGGGTACGCTGCGGCACCGAGAGCCTTGCGCCCCGGTACTACAAGGTGGGCGTGTGCGAGTATGTGAGCGGCGGCAAGCGCCCGCCCCGCCGTCCCGACCCGGACGATGATTACTCCGGCGTGCGCAACCCCGCTCCGGTGGTGGCAAGCTCCGACGACGAAAAGCGCCCCGCCTGCCCCCGCCGCCGCGCAAGCGAGAAGGAATGAGTGTCCGGGCAGTTAGTATTATAAAACTAACCAAGCTTCGTGATTTTCGCTAAAAATCTCCGGCAATTTTGGCTATAAGTTAGGCCGTGCTTTTGTGCAACCCCACAAAATATTTTATTTTGTTGTTGTGGCAGCACGGTTAGTCTTGCCTTTTCCGGCCTGCTTTGTTAGAATGCAGACAAGGATACAAATTCCGGGGGGCGTGCGTGGCCGTGCCAAGGTACGTTTCTTCATAATTACATCGGCACGGGATAAAAAAGGAGAGTTTATTATGGCACACAAGGTTTCTGACGCATGTGTTGGCTGCGGCGCTTGCGAGGGCGCTTGCCCGGTTGGCGCTATCACCATCGAGAACGGCGCTGCAGTTGTGAACGCTGATTCCTGCATCGATTGCGGTGCTTGCGAGGGTGCTTGCCCCACTGGTGCAATCGCTGCTGAATAATCAGTAGTTTTTGCTGAAAACGCATCAAAAAGGACTGCTGCACATCTGTGCAGCAGTCCTTTTTTGTGGTATCATAAAGTAAATTCATGAAAAACGCAGTTCGGCGCGTCCGCAGACGCGCCGAACTGCTGAATCAAAAACATTTTTCCGCTGCACATGGCCAAAGCACACGCGGCGGCCATTCCTGATCGTCCACCGCAAAAGAGGCACTGCACAAAATGCTGCGCAGCCGCCCCCTTTTTGTTTCATGCACAAATTCCGCAGGAAAATACCCTGCATTTTTTGGAAGGGAAACGACACACTGTCTATGGAACATTCTACGGAAGTTTTGTATAATAGAACTATGGTCTACTGCACCCCGGCGCACCGGTTCGGCTCGGATGCGCTGCTGCTGGCACGCTTCTGTGAGCCGAAGCGCAGCCAGAAAGCCGCAGACCTGTGCTCCGGCTGCGGCATCGTGGCGCTGGAATGGCACGACCGGGGGCACCGCGGCCCCTGCACCGCGCTGGAATTGCAGCCCGAGGGCAGCGCCCTGCTGGCGGCAGCGGTGGAAGAGCAGCAGCTCACCCACATCACCCCCGCCTGTGCCGACCTGCGCACATGGCGGCAGGACGAGGGGCAATTTGACGTGTGCGCGTGCAATCCCCCTTATTTTACCGAGGGGCCGCAAAGTAAAAACGCCGCCCACGCCCTCGCCCGGCACGAAAACACCTGCGCTTTGGAGGATGTCTGTGCCTGCGGCTTCCGGCTTTTGAAGGACGGCGGGCGGCTGGCGCTGTGCCACCGCCCGGAGCGGCTGGCCGAGGTGCTGGCTGTGCTGCGCGCCCACCGGCTGGAACCCAAGCGGCTGGCCTTTGTGAAGAACGCCCCGGAAAACGCCCCGTGGCTGTTCCTTGTGGAAGCCCAGAAGAACCGCAGGACCGGCCTGCGGGTGGAGCCGGACGTGCTCATCCGCGCCGGAGCGGCGCTGTACGGACGATAAATTCAGGAGGTAATTATGGCAGGAACTCTCTACATCGTGGCGACCCCCATCGGCAATCTGGAGGATATGCCGCCCCGGGTGGCTGCCACCTTTGGCGCGGCCGACTTTATTGCCGCCGAGGACACCCGCGTGACCATGAAGCTGCTGAATTATCTGGGGCTGAAAAAGCCCATGGTCAGCTACTACGAGCACGCCTTGCAGAAGGGCGAAGCCATTTTGCAGCGCATCGAGGCAGGGGAGAGCTGCGCCTTGTGCAGCGACGCCGGAATGCCCTGCGTGTCCGACCCGGGCGAGGTCATTGTGCGGGACGCGCTGGCGCGGGGCATCAAGGTGGTGCCCATCCCGGCCGCTTCTGCCTGCGTTACCGCACTGGCAGTCTCCGGGCAGGACACCTCCCGCTGGGTGTTCGAGGGCTTTCTGCCGGTGAACCGCAAGCAGAAAAAGGAGCGTCTGGCCGAGCTTTTGCAGGAAAAGCGCACCGTCATCTTTTACGAAGCGCCCCACAAGCTGCGCACCACGCTGGACGATCTGACCGCCGCCTTTGGCGCAGACCGCAGCATTACCCTGTGCCGGGAGCTGACCAAGCTCCACGAGGAGATCTGGAAAACCACTCTGGGCGAAGCCGTGGAGCACTACCGCGCCGCCGAACCCCGGGGCGAGTATGTACTGGTGATGGCGGGTGCACCCGCCGGTGCCGCCGAGGAAGAGGAGCTGACCCTGGAACAGGCGGCGCAGCGCGCTTTTGCGCTGACCATTGAGGGCTTCAGCGCTTCTGCCGCCGCCAAGACTGCTGCACAGGGCACAGCCTATTCCAAGAGCGAAGTTTACAAGCAGCTGCTGTTGTTGCAGCAGGCTACCGAATGAGTATAGAGGAGGATATCTTTCCGTGACAAAACTACTGGTCCTGAGCGACAGCCACGGCGCGCGTGACGCCATTAAGCGCATTTTGAACAAAGAGCAGAACAACGTGGATGCTGTGATCTTTTTGGGGGACGGCCTGCGGGATCTGGAACAGGCGCTGGCCTTTTTCCCTCATCTGCGGGTGTACTCCGTGGCCGGCAACTGCGATTACGGTGCGCTGGAGCCGCTGGACGGCTTGGCGGGCTTCGATCAGACGGTGGTTTTCTATACGCACGGTCACATGTACGGTGTAAAATACGATTTGGATACGCTGGCGGACGCTGCCGCCGCCCGGGGCGCAGAGGTGGCGCTGTTCGGCCACTCCCATATTCCCCACGCGGAGCAGCGGGGCAATGTATTTTTGTTCAATCCCGGCTCCTGCGGGCGCTGCTACACCGGCCCGGACACCTACGGTCTGCTGACGCTGGAAAACGGCGCAGTGACCGCCTATGAGCACAAAGAGGTACCCAAGCAATGAGCATCAACGAGGTGCGCTATCTGCCGGAATGCGGCAGCACCAACGCCTATGTAAAAGAGCATTTTGAGGAGTTCGGCCCGGTGGCGGCGGTATATACCGAAAACCAGACCGCCGGGCGCGGGCGGCTTGGCCGCAGCTGGGTAAACGCCGAGGGCAAGGCGCTGTACTACACAGTTGCCATCAAGGAGCCGCTGGCACAGCCTGCCACCCTGCCGCTGCTGGCAAGCCTTGCGGTGCGCCGCCAGCTGCAGCTGCGCTACGGCGTGGACTGCCAGATCAAGTGGCCCAACGACCTTTTGCTGAACGGTAAAAAGATCGTGGGCATCCTGTGCGAGAGCGTGAGCTACGGCTACCAGCAGCAGGGGCGCGGCATCTTGTGCGGCATCGGCATCAACCTTGCCCAGCCCCAGAGCTATTTTGACGCCGCCGATCTGCCCCACGGCACCTCGCTGGCCTTGCAGGGCGCTGCGGTGGATCTTTCTACCGACCCCGCATGGCTGGCGGAGGGGCTGACCGATTTTGGCTTTGACCGCAACCTGTACACCTTTGCCCGGGACGGCTTTGCGCCCTTCCGGGAGGAATACAAGGCCGCCTGCGTCAATCTGGGCCGCCGGGTCACCTTTGACCTGCCGGACGGCAGGCAGGGGGCCGGTGAAGCCGTCGATGTGGACGAAGAGGGCCGTCTGGTGGTGCGCACCGACAGCGGCGAAGTGCACGTTTTTACCGGCGAAGTATCGGTGCACGGCATCTACGGGGCCGTGTAAAAGCACTCTTTATCATAAAATATCACCGCAGGGAACTGATGAGGGCGCAGGACAGCCGCGATAGGTAAACCCTCTCAGTCAAAACCTGACGGTTTTGTCAGCTCCCCGAAGGGGGAGCTTTTTTGCTATCCTCCGGACAGGCGCGCACACTGTTAAAAGGCATTCTTTTCCTGCAGAACTGTTCTTCATGTGCGCACAGTTTTGGAATTATATGGAAATTTTTCGCACGCTTTTGCCCAAATTTCCCGCAAAATGCTTGAATAAACGAATTTTTTGTAAATTTCTTGTGTACATTTCCAGTTGCCAATTCAGTCATACTTTAGTATAATAGAGTACGTGCCAGCGCGTCCTTTTGGATGGGATGCGCGTGTTTAGGAAATCGGAAAACGGACAGCACAAGCGCCCTGCCCCAAAAAGCAAGGCGCTTGTGCTGTCGCAAGGAGAGCAAACATGAAAGATCAAGAATCCTTCAAGCCGTATA
>OLXZ01001226.1_pt1 | contig 11074 bp, 10 predicted proteins | sample 1673901 | NCBI WGS metagenome assembly OLXZ01 (sample SAMEA103958131, study PRJEB25191) | human gut metagenome | reverse complement strand
GAATTTACCGCATATGCTGTAACCACGCTAGTGCTTGCAAGCACTAATGCGGCAATGATCGCCAATTTGTTTTTCATGATAAATTCCTCCGTTATTTATTTTTCAACAGTGACAGTTATTTTTGCAACCGTATCGACCATTGCTTTTTCACCTGATTGCGGATCATAACTTAAAACTCTGAAATTTGCGTCTGTATAAGTGCCTTCACTAAGTTTGTCCGCCTCGCCCTCAAGCAAAGGAAGCGTTTTAAGCTGATTACCTGGTTTTATAGTACCTGAGCGTGCGATGATCTCACCATTTACCTCGATACAAAGCACGATATCCTGAGTTGAACTGCTTGGATGCTTATAACTAAAATAAGCTGTTTTATCAGAAAGCTTGATATTCACTGTATTTTCGTATTCAAGAGAAATTCCTCCGCCACCCTCAGGCACATCAAGACTTCTGCTGTTGTCCTCCAAAGGTTCAGCATTCTGCTCTGTCTGCTGAGGTGCATAATCAGGTACTAGAGATTTTGTTTCTGGCTTTCTGAAAAACACAGCCCAAATCGTAATGCCTATGCAAAACATCATGCCCAGAATAAGTGCAGCTATTATGATCCTTTGTTTTTTTGCTTTGTTCTCATTATTCTCCATCATTTTCCTCCTGCTTGTGCATTAGCCAGACATTCCTGCTAAATAGCATTAATGTTCACAATAATTGTACATTGTTATTAACAAAAAGTCAACAACATTTGCACAAGTGGTAAGAATAATGCACAAGCGGTAGTTCTTTTGATACATATGGCTTTCATTTTTTGACAGTTCAAAATCCCCGTGACCGTTAAAGCACAACAAAAACGATAGCTCTCATAATAACACCGTTACTTTTTTATTAATAGATAATACTTGAAATCTTCGGGATAATATAGTATAATAACTTTATATGTTGTTATCCTGATAGGAAAACTCAGGCAGAAGGAATGGTGATAGTATGAAAAAAGGAGTTATCTCTGTGAACTCAAATGCAGAGAAAACTATTATCGCAATGACGATATCCGTTGTTCTTGCCATTATTTTTGACGGCAAAAAGAAAAAGCCTGCAAAGCGCAAAAGCTTTGCTCAGCGTGTTTCAAAGCACTATAAAACTATTGACAATATAATGCTTATGACAGTTGCAAAGGACGTCAAGAAAAAAGAGCAGGAACGTGCGGCTCTTAAAAAGAAAAATTCATACAAGACCAAGCTCCGTGACCTTGAGATACAAGACGCTGAGTTTATTGAACTGTAGGTGATATAATGACGGAATATTTCAAGCGTTACCGCAGTTTTGTTGCAAGCTGTCTTGAGGATAAAGACTACGACTTTGCAAAGCTCCTTGATTATCACAAAGAGCATATCGCTTTTTTTCAGCACGAACGGCTGATACATCTTATCGTGACTGTGCTTTTTGCACTTTGTACTGTCATGACGTTCATTGCCATTGCAGTTTGGCAGGTCATGATACTCATACCCCTTGCCATTGCGTTTCTCGTACTGCTTGTGCCTTATATAAAGCACTACTATTTTCTTGAAAATCAGACTCAGCTTCTTTATAAGGACTATGACAAAATATACAGACGAGTACATAATTTTGGACTCGACAACGAGAAAGGCGTGAAATAATGGAGTACACAAAATACACCAAGGAGCAGTGGAAAGGCAGCGTCATAACCTCTCCCCTGCCACCTACTCTCGTTACCTGCGGCAGTATGGATAAACCCAATGTGTTCACAGTTGCGTGGACAGGTATTCTCTGCACTCAGCCGCCTGTTACCTACATCTCCGTCAGACCTGAGAGATATTCCCACGAGCTTATCACTCAAAGCGGTGAGTTCGTCATAAATCTGCCGACCAGAGAGCTTGTGAAAGCTGTGGATTGGTGCGGTGTGAAAACCGGCAGAAAAGTGGATAAGTTCAAGGAAATGCACCTTACCGCAGAGCCGTCCGCAAAGGTATCGGCACCTTTGCTGGCAGAATCACCTGTGAATATCGAGTGCAAAGTAAGAGAGGTCGTGAGCCTTGGAACGCATGATATGTTCATTGCTGACATTGTGGGGCTTGACGTTGCAAAAGAATTGCTTGACGAAAAAGGAAAGCTTTGCCTTGACAAAGCGGGGCTTCTTGCCTACGCTCACGGAGAGTATTACGGTCTTGGCAAAAAGCTTGGCACGTTCGGCTACTCAGTAAGGAAAAAGAAAAACAACAAAAATAACAGAAAAGGAAAATAGAGTTATGAAAAAAATTCTCACAGCCGCAGTTGCACTGGCTGTATGCTATAGGCTCAGACCTATCAAAGCGTACGCATGGAGCGGCACTACTCACGAGGACATTGTGAAAAAATCACTTGCACTTCTTGAAAAGGAAAAGAAACAAAAGCAGGTGACATTCTATAAAGACTATCACAGCGAGATACTCAAGGGCTGCACACAGCCTGACGAGGAGAACGATATGGACAAAGGTCATGGCAAGCATTATTACTCCTGCGTTAATCCAAAGGGCAAGGAGCTTCCTGAAACTAACGGCTATTACCGCAACCGCTTTGGTGACCTTGCAGTGAGCGCAAGAACTTGCCTCGAAGAAAACTACACCGCCGCAGTATCTCTTTACAAAAGCGGTGACATAAAAAACGCCATGCGTGTTCTCGGCAGAGCCGCACATTTTATTTCAGACATGGGATGCACTGTTCACGTTGCAAACATGAAATATCAGGACAAGGCAAACAACGTGCATTACGCTTTTGAGAAGCACGTTTCCACCACCTGCACAAGACACACAGCCGACAGCTTCGACAAGCGTCTGCTGAAATACTACGGCAAGGATAACTTTGGCGAGGCTTCAAACAAGCTTGTAAAATACGCAGGCAAGTTCGTTGACACCATTTCTCACCTTGACCCAAGAGCTTTTGATGACGTTGCAAAGAACACTCTGCCGGTCACACAGCAGAATGTCACAGCGCTTCTTCTGAAATTCTATGACGATTGCACCTCTGACGCAGGGAATTACATACTTGACGGCAAGGCTTACACATTCAAAAACGAGATATCAGGTCTTGTACTCACTGTTACTCCTAAGGGATTGCAGCTTGAAAAGCCTGACAAGGAGCTTGAACAGAAGCTGACGGTCTGTCTTACAGAGGACGGCACATTCGGTTTAAAGATAGGCGACGGCGGATATGTAAACGCTTCATGCAAGGGATATGACTATCTGAAAATAGACGGCAAGCCTGTTCAGTTTAGGGTCACTGCGCTGGGAAAAAGACGTTTCAGAATATCCACTGAGTCCACAGACTATGTAAAGGTGCTTGCAAACTCAAAGGGCGGAAAGCTCTCCTTTGCTGACCTTGAGCCTGAAAACTCAGCTCAGATTTGGATACTTAACTAAAGATCACAACACAAAAAAAGGCAGACTCATCGTCTGCCTTTTTTTATTGCAAATTATGTTTGCGTGTTATTATGAAGTTTGTCAACAGGAAATATGCCAAAATATATGCGAACTGATACATTGTCATAAACACAAGTCTTAGGTTGAATGCCACTTCTGTATCAGGCAAGCGTGACGTTGGCATAAAGAGCATATTCCACAGAGAAAGGTCGCCTGCCAGATTGCTTATCATCGAGGATAACATATTGCAAGCGAAGATTATGGCAAAGCCTACAAGAACTTTGTGCTTGAAACAGTTTGAAAGAGAGATAACAAAGTATAAGAATATCTGCAAGCCTGCAAACAGCGTCAGAGTATACAAGCATATCAGAAACGAAGTGAGCGGTTCTTCAGCAAAGCCGTTGCCCAAAGCGTTTATAAAATCTCCCACAGAGTCAAGATACTCTGTTGGGTCGATAAGCAACAGCGAAAGCACAAAAACGATCATGCTTGCCGCCGACCATATAACAGAAGAGATGAACTTTGTGAAAATGTGATAATATGGCTTGACAGGTATTGTCAGCATAAGATAGCCCTCGTCAGTGAAAAGGGTCTTGTGAAAGTTCGTCAGCGATATGGTAAAACCCACAGTGAACAAAGCCCCCACGGCAATACCATAGGCAATGCTCACAACAATGAATATCATCAAAAAATTAGGGCTTTTAACGCTCTCACCGTAACGGAGCATAAGAGAAAATATCAGTGCAACTATCATATATCCCAACACAAGAGGGAAAAACTTTCTTGCCGAGCGTTTAAGCTCATATTTCAAAAGCTTGCCTAACATCTGTACACCTCCCTGAAAAGCTGATCCACAGACTTGCCGGTTTCGTTATGGATAGCGTCAACAGATTTATGCAGCCTTAGCATACCGTTTTGTATCATTACTACGTCGTCAAGGACAGGTTCGATATCTGCAATAAGGTGGGTGGAAATTACCACAGCCGCCCGCTCGTTGTAATTTGAAATTATGGTGTTGAGGATATAATCTCTTGCCGCAGGATCAACGCCTGCAATTGGCTCATCAAGAAGATAAACGTCAGCCTCACGGCTCATAACAAGACAAAGCTGCACCTTTTCTTTTGTACCCTTTGACATTGTCTTGAACTTTGCCGCAGGGTTTATCCCCAGCCTGTTCATCATGTCCTGAGCCTTTGCTACATTGAAATTGCTGTAAAAATCCTGAAAAAACCTAAGCATTTCATTGACCTTCATATCGTCAGGTATGAAATTTCTGTCAGGCAGATAGGAAACCACTTTTTTAGTTTCCACGCCAATAGGCATTCCGCATATGAGTATATCCCCTGCCGTAGGTTTTATAAGTCCACAGCAAAGCTTGATAAATGTTGTTTTTCCGCTTCCGTTCGGCCCTAGCAGACCGATAATTTTACCCCTCTCCAGCGCAAGATCAAGATTGCTCAGCGCTGTAAAGCTTCCATACTGCTTTGTAAGCCCATAAGTCTGCAAAACAGTTTCCATGCTGTCCCCTCCTTTGTAGCAAAAAGCAGCAAGACTTTAACACGCCTTGCTGCCGCATTATTATCTTTCTTCACAAATAAGCTTGATCGCAGTTCTTTCCTCACCGTCGATCAAAACGCTTGCAAATGCAGGGATACAAATAAGATCAATGCCCAATGGTGCAAGATAGCCCCTTGCGATTGCTATAGCCTTGATTGCCTGATTGGCTGCGCCTGCGCCCACTGCCTGTACCTCAACTGCACCGCTGTCACGGATAACGCCCGAAACTGCTCCTGCCACCGAATTAGGGACAGACCTTGAAGAAACCTTTAGAATTTCCACTTGAATACCTCCATAAGTAAATTCAAAGAATTTACCCCACTTATTATACACACTATATTATACTACATACATAATAAAATTTCAAGCTTTATTAATACTTTTCGTTATTATCGCTTAATAACACGCTGTATATTTGTTGCTTTTCCCGATTTTTCATCAAATTTTACCACAACTCCGTTTATAAAGCAATCGTTTGTGCTTTCTGAAAACCTCACAGGGGTGCGATATTTGAACTTATTTATGACTATATCACTGTCTACCCCAAGTACGGAAAGCTCAGGGCCTGTCATTCCAACATCGGTGATATAGGCCGTATGTCCGCCCAAGATCGTTTCATCAGCCGTCTGAACATGGGTATGAGTGCCAAGCACAGCAGTGCATCGTTTTTGCAGATAAAAGCCCATAGCCTTTTTCTCAGAAGTTGCCTCCGCATGAAAATCAACGATTATATTAGGCGTATCAATGCTTTCAAGAAGCTTGTCAACATAGTTGAAAGGATTTTCCACTGCTTCCATATACATCGTTCCCATAAGATTTACCACGGCTATCTTATAAGGACACATATCGATATAAGTCACACCATGACCCATAACGCCCTCAGGGTAATTGGCAGGTCTTAAAAGTTGCTCGTTTGTGTCATAAAGCTCCTCAGCCTCACGTCGTCTGAAAGAATGATTTCCTGTCGTTACAACGTCAGCCCCCATGTTGAGAAGCTGTCTGTAAGACTGCGGTGTGATACCATTGCCCTGAGCAGAATTTTCACCGTTCACCACGGTCACATCTATATCATATTCACGCTTCAGCTTATACATTCTGCTTTCAAGAAAATCGCAGCCACTTTGTCCCACAACATCTCCGATAAAAAGTAAGTTCATTTGCTATCTCCGTTCTATACTGCATTTTACAGTTACCCTTATTATACACTATCCTTACTGCAAAATCAAGCAGACATCACAAAAAAAATCAGACGCTTTTACACGTCTGATCTTCCATATCAATTATCGTCAACTGAAATATCATCAACTATCTCAGGAGTATCCTGGATTTCTGGTGTTTTATCAGGTTCGCCCATAAACTCGCTTTCTGTAAGCTCGCCATTCATAAGCTTCTCAAATGTTGCACCGTCAACCTTTTCATACTTCATAAGATACTTAGCCACAACATGAAGCTTATCCATATGCTCGTTGAGTATCTTTTCAGCGTCAGTAAATGCACTTTCAATAAGAGTTCTTATCTCATTATCAATCTCAGCCGCAACGTTATCGGAGTAGCTTGGTGTATTAGTGTAATCCCTGCCAAGAAATACTTCATGATCGCCCTGACCGTATACAACAGGGCCAAGATTGTCACTGAAGCCGTAGCGTGTTACCATGTTTCTAGCTGTGGAAGTAGCTCTCTCAAGGTCATTTGAAGCACCCGTTGAGATATCGTCAAGAATCAGCTTTTCAGCAACACGTCCGCCAAGAAGAACCACGATATTTTCGTACATCTCGTTCTTGCTAACATAAGATTTATCCTTGACAGGCAGGCTCATTGTGAAACCGCCAGCCTGACCTCTAGGTATGATAGATACCTGATGAACTTTATCCTGTGATTTGCTGTAGTATGTGCAAAGCGCATGACCGCCCTCGTGATAAGCGGTAAGCTTCTTTTCGTCCTCTGTGATGACCTTAGACTTTTTCTCAGGACCTGCCACAACCTTTATAGAAGCTTCCTCAAGCTCATCTTTTGTGATAGCCTTTTTATTCTTTCTTGCCGCAAGGAGCGAAGCCTCGTTCACAAGGTTTTCAAGGTCTGCACCTGTAAAGCCTACAGTTGATTTTGCAATAGTTTCAAGGTCAACGTCAGGAGCGAGCGGCTTATTTCTTGTGTGAACTTTCAGTATAGCTTCTCTGCCCTTAACGTCAGGATAGCCCACAAGTATCTGTCGGTCAAATCTGCCCGGACGAAGAAGTGCAGGGTCAAGTATATCACGTCTGTTTGTTGCAGCCATAACAATAACAGAATCGTTATCCTCAAAGCCGTCCATTTCAACAAGAAGCTGGTTAAGGGTCTGCTCACGCTCGTCATGACCGCCGCCAAGGCCTGCGCCTCTCTGTCGACCCACTGCGTCGATCTCGTCTATAAAGATGATAGCAGGAGCGTTTTTCTTAGCCTGCTCAAAAAGATCTCTTACTCTTGAAGCACCGACGCCCACAAACATCTCAACGAAGTCAGAACCTGAGATTGAGAAGAATGGAACTTTTGCTTCGCCTGCAACGGCTCTTGCGAGAAGCGTTTTACCTGTACCCGGAGGGCCGAGGAGCAGAACGCCCTTAGGTATTCTCGCACCGATCTCGGTATACTTCTTATTATCACGGAGAAAATCAACGATCTCCTTAAGTTCTTCCTTTTCCTCGTCTGCGCCGGCAACATCCTTGAAGGTAACGGCTTCGCCATTTGGAACGCCAAAACGTGCATTTGCGCGCGTAAACTGCGCCATGGCGTTCGGACTGCCGCCGGAACGGTTCATCAGAATGAACCAGACGAACAGAAGCGCAATGCCAACAATCAAATATGGGAGAGCGGACCGCCAGACGGAAGTGACGGCGGGAAGGTAGTTGTAGGACTTGAGAATGCCGGATGCACTCTGTGCGGCAATAGTTTCGTCGAGGTCCTTGTGGAATGTCTCAATGTCGCCGATTTTGGCGGCTGCTGTGCCTGCTTGCTCTGTGCCGCTGCCATACAGAGTCATGGTCAGCGTATCGCCCTGCAAAACGAACGACTCGACCCGTTCGGTTTCAAACAGGTCGAGCACGTCGGAATAAGCAAGCCTGCCGCTGTTCTGCGTGAGCAGGGACGAAGAGATCACCACAAGCACCAGCGCCAGAATTGCGATCAGAACGATTGTCTGAACGGTTTTGGGCTGTTGATTCACGGGTCGTCTCCTTTGGAAAGAATAGAATAAGAGGTCAGCTTACTGATCCTGATAGACAGAGGGCTTCAGAACGCCGACGAACGGAAGGTTCCGGTAATAATCCTCGTAATCCAGACCGAAGCCGACAACAAACGCGGGCGGAACGGTGAAGCAGGTGTAATCCGGCTTCAGATCGACCTTGCGGCCCGTGGGCTTGTCGAGCAGCGTGCAGATCTTGATGGACGCGGGCTTGCGCTCATGGAACATCTCACAGATCATCTTGAGCGTGCTGCCGGAATCGATGATATCCTCCAGAATGAGCACATGACGGCCCTCGATATCATGGTCGATATCCTTGCGGAATGTCAGCTTGCCGGTGGATTCCGTGCCGCCCTCAAAGGATGTGATGCACATGAAATCCTCCTGCACGGGAATGCTGATGGCATTCGCCATTTCCGCGAAAAACGGAACGACGCCCTTGAGAACGCCGACCAGGATCGGGCACTTGCCGCGATAGTCGTCTGCGATCTGTGCGCCGACTTCCTTGATCCGCGCGTGGATCTCTTCTTCGGAGACCAGTACGCGCTCAATGTCCTGCAGCATGTCAGACTTGTTAATCATACATCTAATCCTCTTTCTCTGTTTCTTCGATTGTGATGATGACCGCGCGTTCGCCCGGAGCCGCGGCGCGGCCCAGATCGACGCCGATCCCATAAACGCCCAGAACACCGGATGCGTCAGCGGCCACCGGCATGAGCGCACGTCGTGCTGCGGGGACCTTGCGGTCGATCAGCAGCTTTTTGAGCGTTTTCGTGCCGCCTGCCGTGCGCATGACGTCATGCGCCTGACGCGGACGGATCGTGATCCGGGGAGTTTGCTCTATGGTATCATATTTGACTGCAAAAGTGGAGAGGGTTTTTGCTTTTTCCTGAAAATTTTCTTCGATCCGGCATTCGACGCGCAGCCCGAGCGCCGGGATCAGCACTGTCTCGCCCGGCGAAAGTGTCACGGGTGAAAAGGAAGCGGCAGGGGAGCGGTCCGTCAGGTACAGCCGGTCGTATTCCAGCCGCGCGGCAAAGCCGCCCGGCAGCGAGACGGAAGCGGAGGGGCACGAAGCGAACAGCAGCCGGTCGACCGCGTCGATATGCCGCTGCGTCAGCTTGGGCGCATGGATCGATCCGAGCAGCAGCCGGACCGCGCGGGTGCGCACGGCCTCCGGCCAGACGGAAAGCGCGCTGCGGCTGACGCCATTTGGCAGTTGGGCGGCCTGAAGCGCCTCGCGCGCCCGCGTATCAAGATATGCGTCATCCTTACGGAGCAGCGCGCAGGTCCGGAAGACGGTCTGTGCGACGGCGGGGTTTTCCTCCCGCAGAAGCGGGATCACGCGCTGGCGCAGCCGGTTGCGCCGGGCGTCCGGCAGGAGATTGGTGCTGTCAGTCACATAAGAAAAGCCGTGCTCAGCAAGATACGCCTCGATCTGCGCCCGCGTGCAGACCAGCATCGGCCGGATGAGCCGTCCGCGCTTCGGCGGAATGCCGGTCAGTCCGGCAAGGCCGGTCCCGCGCGTGAGGTTCAGGAGCACAGTCTCGAGATTGTCGTCCTGCGTGTGTGCCGTGGCGACAAGGCCGGGGAGTGTGTCAAAGAACGCGTAGCGGAGCTTGCGCGCAGCCTCTTCCAGAGATTCATGCGTCTGCGCCGCCCGCGCCTGCACGTCGCCGCCGCCCGTGTGCAGCGGCACGCCGAGCGAGGCGCACAGCTGCCGGACAAAGGCCTCGTCGCGGTCGGATTCCGCGCCGCGCAGGTGATGGTTGAAGTGCGCGGCCTCTACCCGGATGCCGAGCGTGTCCTGCAGTGACAGCAGCACGTGCAGCATGCTCACAGAATCCGCGCCGCCCGACACTGCGCATACGACCGTATCGCCGGGCTCCGTCATCCGCTGCGCCTGCATCCAGGCGAGGACCTCAGCCCTCATGCTTCCACTCCAGATCGGAGAAGGTGAAGAACTGCGGCCGCCACTGCAGCTTGACCGTGCCGGTCTCGCCGTGGCGGTTTTTGGCGATGATGCACTCGGCAATATTCTTGTCCTGCGTGTTGGGGTTATAATATTCGTCACGGTAGAGGAACAGGACGGAGTCGGCGTCCTGCTCGATGGCGCCGGATTCACGAAGATCCGAGAGCATCGGACGCTTGTCGGTTCTCGATTCATTGGCACGCGAAAGCTGGCTCAGGCAGATGACCGGCACGTTCAGCTCCTTGGCCATGATCTTGAGCGCGCGAGAGATATCGCTGACGATCGTCACGCGGTTATCGCCGGATTTGCCGGGAGCCGCGGCGGTCATGAGCTGCAGATAGTCGATCAGGACCAGCCCGAGGTTATCGAGCCGGCGGCACTTGGCATTGATCTCCGCGACGGTGATGGCGGGGTTGTCGTCCACGCGGATGTCCGTCTGGCTGAGCGCGGAGGAGGCGATGGAGAGCTTGCTCCAGTCGTCGTCTTCCAGATGGCCGGTGGTGAGCTTCTGGTTTTCCACGAAGCTTTCCGTGGACAAAAGACGCATGACCAGCTGCTCCCGCGACATTTCGAGCGAAAAGAAAGCGACGGTCTTCTCATACGTCTTCGCAACGTTCAGGCAGATGTTGAGCGCGATCGCCGTTTTGCCCATGCCGGGGCGGGCCGCGATCAGGATCAGGTCGGTCTTGTTGAGGCCGTTGATCTTGCGGTCAAGGTCGTGCAGGCCCGTGGACAGGCCCGGGATCTCGCTGCCGGAGGCAGCCAGCTCTTCCAGCCGGTCATAGACGTTGATCATGACCTTGCCGATGTGCTGCAGACTGTCGCCGGTGTTGCCGCGGCGCAGGGAATAGATCTTCTTTTCCGAGACCTCCAGCATCTCCTGCGCCGTGCCGACGCCGTCGTAGACCATTTCCGTAATTTCTGACG
>OLXZ01001224.1_pt1 | contig 11113 bp, 7 predicted proteins | sample 1673901 | NCBI WGS metagenome assembly OLXZ01 (sample SAMEA103958131, study PRJEB25191) | human gut metagenome | reverse complement strand
AACAATCTTCCGATATGTTTACCCTTTTTCCGCATTTTTTAATATAGTTCGTGACCTATTCCTTTGGAAACGTCGTCCGTCTCGATCCGATTTTCTCGAACGGTTATTCCGATCTGACGGCCATGCCCCGGGAATTCGCCAATCGCTACCTCAATCCCGGCGATGAACGACGGACCAATGTCCCGGTTATCGCCAGCACGCGACAGAATAACGATATTTCCAATCTCTATGTCGCGTACAGCGCCTACAATTACTCTGATGTACGGGTCGCCAAAGGCGATTTCATCCGCATGAAAGAGATTTCGCTCTCGTACGATTTTCCGCAATCGGTCTCTTCGAAATTGCGCATGAGCGGATTGTCGCTCAAATTCCAGGCAACCAACCCGTTTTTGATCTATTCGGACAAAAAGCTGCAAGGCCAGGATCCCGAGTTTTTCAATACGGGAGGTGTTGCAGTACCGATGCCCAAACAATTCACGCTGACGCTTCGTGTCAGCTTCTAAACCCGCTCCGCCATGAAAATCAAACAACTGATATCACGCATAATGCTTCTCGGCGCCGGTTCGCTCACACTCGCTGCCTGCAACGATTTCCTCGACGAACTGCCCGACAACCGTACTGAGCTCGATACGCCGGACAAAATCAACCGGCTGCTCGTGTCGGCCTATCCTTCACGCAGTTTCACCCGCATGTGCGAAATCGCATCGGACAACTGCGACGACATGGGAGCGAACAATCCTAACACCAGCCTGCTGCTGGAGCACAACAGCTACTGGATGGACATGAACGAGGCCGAGAACGATAGCAACAAAAATACCTGGCAGGCCTACTACTCCGCGATTGCCGCAGCCAACACCGCTCTGGAAGCGATCGAAAAACAGGGTACGCCCAAAGAATTGCTTCCGGCCAAAGCCGAAGCCCTGCTTTGCCGGGCCTATTCGCATTTTTGCCTCACGATGCTCTATTGTCTCCCTTATCATCCTGAAAAAAGTGGCGAATACCTGGGAGTCCCTTACATGGAAGCTCCCGAAACGACGCTCAATCCGGTTTATCACCGGGACAATCTCAAGGAGGTATATGAGAAAATCGACCGGGATATCGAGGAGGCGCTTCCTCTGGTCAGCGACGCAAACTATGCGGTTCCGAAGTACCACTTCAACCGCAGCGCCGCCTATGCCTTTGCCACGCGCTTCAACCTCTATTATCTGAAGTGGGAAAAGGTGGTCGAATACGCCTCCGAGGTCCTCGGCAGCGCCCCTTCGACCGTCATGCGCGACTGGGCTGCAGTCAAGCAGCTGGCCTGGGACGGTTCGGTCCGCACCCTCGACTACATCAGCGTTGGACACTCGTTCAACCTGCTGATGATTCCCATGGTGACCGGTAACGGATCGCTTTTCAACGCCTGGAGCAACTCCGGCGCACGCTTCACTCACAACTACCGCGTCGCCAAGAGGGAGACCTACCGCGCGAAGCGGCCGATGGGCGGTCCGTGGGACCGGTGGAAGGACAACTGCATCGAAAAGGTCTACCAGCATCCTCCTTTCATTTGGCAGGACAACGATGTCAACAAGATCTACATGCCCAAATGGCCCAACCAGTGGGAGGTAACCGACCCGGTAACCGGCGTAGGAATCGGTCGTTCGACGATGGTGGCGTTCACAACCAATGAAACGGTGTTGAGCCGTGCAGAGGCCTATGTCCATCTCAAGGAGTACGACAAGGCCGTTGCCGACCTCAATGCCTGGATCGGCTCTTTCTATCTGGTCGGACAGAACGGCATCGAATCTCTGACCCGCGAACGCATCGCCGAGGTCTACGGTGATCCGTCATCGGATCGATACATCGCCGAATACACCGCTTTGGAGCCGACATCGCGCAAGCCGCTCCATCCCCACGGCTTTACAGTCGAGGCTGGTGAACAGGAGCACCTTATTCAGACCACGCTCTTTTGCCGCCGCATTGAGACCATCGCCGACGGACTGCGTTGGGGGGACATCAAACGCTACGGCATCGTGATTGATCGTTTCGACGACTCGGCCTACAACGATGACAATACAACCGGATTCACTGTTGCGGCCACGCTCGGCGAGAAAGATCTTCGACGTGCGCTCCAACTGCCTCAAGAGGTTATCACAGCCGGATTGGAGGCGAATCCCCGCAATGAGAATCGTCCTGACCATCCGTTCTGCCAATAACCAATTCGCCAAATATTTATATTGAATTATGCAACCGACAATCATATCCCTGTTCTTGCTTCTGCTTGTCGCAGGCGCAACGACCTCATGCGACAAGGACGAACCGGACGGCAAAAGCATCTTTGTCGATCCCGCCGAGGAAAAGACCGAGTTCGATTTCTGGCTCGACCGGCACTATACGGAACCTTACAACATTCGTTTCGAATACCGCATGCCTGACCGCGAAACCCACTTCAACTACTGGGTCTCGCCGCCGCCCGTGGACAAATCGATCGAGGTGGCCAAACTGATCAAATACTCGACGCTTGACGCCATGGCGGAACTGATGTCCGATCAGAAAGATCCATTGCTCTTCGCAAAGAGTTATTTCCCGCGGGTACTCTATTTGGTGGGCAGTTTTGAGATCAGCAGCACCGGGAACACCGTGCTGGCATCGGCTGAAAATGGCCTTCAAATTAATGTTCTCGGCGTAAAATTTTTCGACCGGGAAAAGGACAGCGAACGAATCGCCGGAACGATGCTTCACGAGTTCATGCATATCCTCGATGGTACATATCCCGTACCGAGCGACTACGATACCATTACGCAAAGCGATTATGTGGGTGACAAGTATGCCCAAAGCGGTAATGACTACATGGAGCTGGGCTTCGTTTCGAAGTATGCACGTTCGAGTCCCGCAGAGGACATCGCCGAAACGGGCGGACGCCTGATCAGCATGAGCGAGGAGGAGTGGGAGGCAATGCTCTCCTCGATCGAAAGCGCGGACGGCCGCGCCAAAATCGAGAAGAAGCGCTCTATTCTCATCGCATGGCTCCGCGACGATTTTGGCGTGGACGTTGCGAAGTGGAGCGACATCTACCTGCGCCGTCTTTCCGAACTCGGAGACATCGACTGGACGAATCTTGAAGATTAAACTGAATGTATGAAAAAGAGAATCAATATATTACTGCTGGCTGGGCTGTTATTCTCAGCCGTTGCATGCGACGATTCGGAAAATAACTTCAGCGAGTCGACCTCGACCCGGATCGAGCAGACGCTTGAACGCTACAAATTCGCATTGCAGGCCGGGAAGACATGGGTGATGGAGTATTTCCCTGACGAGAATCTCGGTTATGGCGGTTGGATTTATATCGTCGAATTCCAGGATGACCGTATGGTTAAGGCCTGGTTCGAGGGGAGCACTTTCGTCGAAGCCGACCCGCTGCGGACGGAATCGGAATATCGGGTCGAATTCTCGACCGGTCCCATGCTGAAATTTGCAACCCATAACGATTATCTGCATTTCTTCTCGTTTCCCGGAGACAACGGCGCCGGCTACCAAGGATGGAAAGGAGATTACGAATTCACGTTCATGTCGCTCTCTCCGGCTTTCGATGAAATCATTCTGCGGGGCATTAAAACCGGCAACCGGATTCGCATGACGCCGCTTTCGGGACAATACACGCCGGAGAGTTACCTCGAAACCATCCGCAGCAGCCAATTGGCGATCACCGAGACCGAATTCAAGGTAATGGCCAATGGCGAACAAATCGGGACACTCACGCGGCCCAACGCGACGCTGACGACCAATTTCCGGCAATATGCCGCCAGCAAAGTTTGGTCGTTCCGCTACAGTTATCGCCAACAGGCCTTCGACGATTATGGACGGCCGAAGGTGGACGAACATGGGAAACCGGTCTACGAAACGGTCGAAGCCAATGATCCCGTCAGCGTCATCTATCTGCCGGACGGCATCATGCAGTTTTACGCCCCCTACACGTTCCGGGGTGAATTGTTCGGACTCCCGAACCAGACGGTGCAAACCTTCAAATGGCAATTGGGACCTACCTCGGCATCGGATTGTTACGTTTGCACCGACTCGTTTCTCGACATCAAATTGGTTCCGTGATCCTTAAGAAATGTTTATTCGGTCCGGATGCCGTCTGCCGGCTCCGGACCTTTTTCCTTTAAAACCGATGAAACACTTCTCTTTCTTTCTGACGCTCCTCCTGCTGACGGCCTGTACCAGAGACCCGGAATCCGGCCCGGCTCCCGGCGTCGGACAAACCCCGATGCAGGAGTTTTACATACCCGGCGTATTCCGTATTAAGCTGCGCGAAACAGCAGCCGAACTCGACACCCGTGCCTTTACCCGCAGCGGTTCCGGCTCGGGAATCGCTGCATTCGATGCCGCCGCCACCCGTGCCGGGGCAACTGCCGTACAGCGTGTCTTTTCCAATGGCGACCGTTTCCGCGAACGCCGCCGCAGGGCCGGACTTCATCTGTGGTACGACGTTCATTTCTCCGGGGCGATTTCTGTCGCCGAGGCCATGGAACGCTTCGGCCGGGTGGACGAAGTCGAGTGCATCGAACCTGTTCCGCGTATGGTTCCCGCCGGGGCGACGGTCTCGCAAGCTGATTTCAGCCGCACCTCAGGTTCGGACAATGTCGCAATCCCCGGATTCGATGATCCGCTGCTGGTCAATCAGTGGATTTACCACCGGGTGGGCGCTGCGGTCGGATCGACGGCCGTGGCCGACCTCAACATTTTTCCGGCATGGAGCGTCAGCACCGGACATAAAGACGTCGTCGTCGCCGTGGTGGACGGCGGCATCGACTATACGCATCCCGATCTGGCAGCGAATATCTGGCGCGACGGACAGGGCGCCTGCGGCTACAACTTCTGCCGCCATAATACGGAGATCACTCCCAGCAGCCACGGCACGCATGTCGCAGGTACGATCGGCGCCGTCAACAACAACGGCATCGGCGTCTGCGGCATCGCGGGGGGCGACGGAACGCCCGGAAGCGGTGTGCGGCTGATGAGTTGCCAGATTTTCGACGAACCGGGACGCGATGCCGCGACGATCGAGGAGATCATGGTCTGGACGGCCGACCATGGGGCCGTCATCAGCCAGAACAGCTGGACTTATGTCCCCGGTCTTCCGGACTTGTCGCAGTCGGGCAAAGCAGCCATTGACTATTTTATCAAGTATGCCGGGTGCGATGAGAACGGCAATCAGACAGGTCCCATGAAAGGCGGCATCGTCATTTTTGCCGCGGGCAACGACGGCATTTCCGACCCGGTGTTCCCGGGAGCCTACGAGAAAGTGGTGGCCGTAGCGTCGCTGGGCATCGACGGCCGTAAGGTCGCCGGGTCCAACTACGGTTCGTGGATCGATCTCGCGGCTTTGGGCGGCCATGCTACCGGCGACGAACGATTTCGCGTTTTCAGCACCACGACGAACGGCGGTTACGGTTACTCCGCAGGAACCTCGATGGCCGCGCCACAGGTTTCGGGCATTGCGGCCTTGGCTGTCGCCGCATTCGGTGTGCAAAGACCGGGGTTCACCAGCGAGAAATTGCGGGAAATACTCGTGGGTTCGGGCCGAAAGCAGTTTACGGAAACGATCAATCCCGAGTATGCCGGAATGCTCGGTAACGGACTGGTCGATGCCGAATACGTTCTTTTCCATGATACCCGGCCGGATCCGATTGACGAACGTACGATTGCAGTTTCGGGATACCGCACCCATGCGGAACTGTCGTGGCGTGTTCCGCGATGCTATCTGGAGCGTCCGGTCTCATCATTCGACGTTTACATCGACACCCGGACATTTTCGGCCGCTACGGTCGACGACATTCCTGCTACGGCCGTCAGACACACTTTTGCTTCCGATGCGAGTCTCGGTGAAACTTTTGCCTGCCGAATCGAGGGGCTGGAACCGCGGCAAATTTATTGCTTGGCAATCGTCGGCCGAAGTCCGTCGGGCGTTCCGTCCCGCCCGGCCGTCATCTCCGTTCGGACCGGAGAAAATACCCCGCCCGAGGCAACCGCTTCCATTCCGAACCTCTTTCTGCAAAGTGACGACAAAGCGGGCAGGAGCATCGATCTTCAACTTTATTTTGCCGATGCCGATGCTCCGGGCGATCGGCTCTCCTACTTCGTTTCGCCTTCCGCGGAAAAGGTCGTGGAGTGCCGCGTACAGAATTCGGAACTGCTCGTACGGCCCTGCGCCGCGGGCTGCACGACGCTGACCGTAACGGCAAGAGACCTCGACGGCGCCGCGGCGACTTCGGAATTCCAGGTGATCGTCGACGGTACGGGCGTTGCGATGGAGCTTTTCCCCAACCCATGCCGTGATGTACTCAACGTACGCATTCCGGACGCCGAGGGCGATTTTCCCATCCGGTTCCACAATGCGGCGGGGCAGCAGGTGCTCGCTACGCAGGTTTCGATCCGCGCCAGCGACAACGGTAACACGGGGCGCATCGACGTATCCGGGCTTTCTCCCGGGACTTACAGCTGCACGGTCGAGTGCCGCGGCCGCAAACTCAACAGCCATATCATCAAACGATAACCGCAAACACCATGTCTATCTGTCAATCAATCAGATACTTTTCCGCGACATTTCTTTTCGCGACAGGCGGTTATGCGGCGCAAGCCCAGACCTCTGATGCCGGGATCATGCCGTTCCTCGGCCTGGAAACCAATGCCCGTACAGCCGGTATGGCAGGGGCCGCGACAGCAGTTACGGACAATCCGTTGGCCGTTTACGCCAATGCCGCGTTAAGTCTCATCGGCGAACGACATGCCGGAGGCACTCTGTTCTCCGGACCTTGGAATACGGCTTTCGACAGCGCCAATGTGCTTTACGGCGTGGGGGGATTTTATACTCCCGACTCGCGGAACGCCCTGTTGGCCGGAGTGCGTTATTTCCGCGGACCTTCGGTCGGGTTGACCGACGAACAGGGATTTCCCGCCGGAACAGCCCGTCCGCAAGACCTTTCGGCGGAGGTCGGCTACGGCCGTCGGATCGGCCGGAATCTGGCGTTTTCGCTGACGGCCCGTTACGTCCGTTCCGATCAGGGATTCGGGGAGAAACCGATGCAAGGCGTCTCGTTCGATATCGGTGCGGCCTATCGCGGGACGCTCCGCGCTGTGGAGGGTGCCCGCTGGATCGTCGGGCTGCGGCTGGCCGACATCGGCCCCGATGTGAAAGCCTCCGACGGAGAGCGCTGTGGCCTGCCGATACGCGGGTCGCTCGGAGGTTCGCTCCATCTGCCTTTTCGCTCGAACCACATGCTCTGCGTCGCCCTCGATTTGAGCCACCAGTTCCGGGGAGGGATCACCGGTCTGGCTGCAGGGGCAGAATATACCTTTTTTCGGCACGGTGTCGTGCGTGGCGGATACCACTTCGGTCATAAGAACAAAGGCGCCGGCAATTACGCTTCGTTGGGTTGCGGATTCATTGCAGGCCCCGTGCGGTGCGACGCCGCATGGCGCTTGGGCAGCGATAGATTCAACCCGCTCAACGACACGTTTCTCTTTTCGGTCGGATTTCTGTTGTAAACGGCGGTCGGCATCCATACGAAAGCAGCGGCATCTTCCGATGCCGCTGCTTTTTCCGTTGCAGGTCTGCTACTCGTCAATCCGGATGCAGCGGATCGCCGCACCTCGGTCGGAATAGGTGTTCTGTGACTTGCAGGTAACACTCCGTTTGGTCTCATCGCTCGGGAATCCGACATCCGTTACGAAAGCTCCGACGTGCCCCCATGGGTTATAATCCGGTCCATCGACATAATAGGTAGCACAGGAACCTCCCCACGTATTTCCGTTGCAGGAGCCGTCCGAATTGTGCCAGTGCTGCGCACCTCCCGTCAGCGGAAAGAACCACTTGCCGTCCAGCCAGACACCGCGCCCGGTCTTCGAAACGTCGACCGCAGCGTTAGGTTTTTCATTGTCGGTCAGCGCCATCCAGGCCTGCTTGCTCATCACCTTCCAGCCCCGGGGACACGGGTCGTAAATCGTCTTTACCCCGTGCGCATCCTTCGACGGATTGCCCCAGGCAGCCAATCCGGCCTTATCGGTCAGGTAATTTTCATTCTTGTAAAGCCAGAGGTGGGGGTTGGCCCGGCCCAGGTCGAATGCATCCTGCGACACATAACCCGTTCCGAGCGCGGTGTTGATGTCGATAGTGACCGTCGCCTTCGTATTGCCGATAATCTGATGATGTGCCTTTCGGCCCCATGCTTCGAAAGTCCCTCTGTCCAACGCGGGAATTGGCGTATAGGCCGGAGCGAACCACAATCCGGTCATGTAATAGGCATTGCCGCTCATATAATCCGGCAGACCCGGGAACGGATCTTTCCGGCCCCACTGGTAACAGTTGCCCGAGGTCCAGGCCAGGTTGACGGACTCCTGCTGCTGGTTAGGCTTGATGTCGGCCTGCGACCAATCGATCACGGCGCCCAAATTGCGGCCCATGAAGGTATAGCCGCCCTTTACGATGCAATTCTCCGCTGCATCGGGGTCATAGCCCTCTGAGAACACGATATTCCAGCTCCAAAGAACTTCTGCATTCAAGATGCGGTTATCCGCGTCGGCCTCGATCTGGTCGTAGTTAAGTTCTTTGTCAATGGCCACAATCACCACATTGCCGTTGACGAATGTTTCGGGCGTATCGAAATGGATATAGCCGTCCTTCTTGAGCTTCACACTGTTGAGCACCACGGGAGACGCCTGTATCCACGGCAGATAGCTCGTCTGCAAACAATTGTACCACAGTACGAGGGCAGCTTTCGGTTCGATTTTGAGATCCTCCTCCGTGTAGGAGAGGTCGCCGCAAGTCAGCGCCTTGCCGTTACCTTTCACGTCGGCACGGAAGCGATAGAATGTATTGGCCGCATTGACATAATAGGTGTTGGCTGTACCGTCTGCGCTCAAATCGATGACGGGAAGCGCATCCTCAGGGTCGAGCGTAGCTTCCCCTTCGACAACCACCGTTTTGCCTGCGGGAATACCTCCGTCGGACGGAGCCTTCACGGTGGCGAAGATGTACTCTTTGCCATTGACGAGAGCGACGGCTTCGAATGTTTCACCGGCATGTCCGGGTGTTACGACCAAATGCAGCACCAGTGCCTCGGTGTCGGACGTATTGCCTGAACAGTCGAGTCGCACGGCATTGGAAACCACAGCTTCGGAGACGTTCACTTCACCCGTGCGCAGATCGACCGTGGCGTTTTCCATCGATACGGCGGCATTTTCGTTCGAGACGCAACGGAAAATCACGCCCTCGAGTTTTGCCCGCAGGTCGGTCGTCAGCCGGATTTCGAGTGCTGAAAAAAGATGCTTGAATTGCAGGTTGACGGCGTTGTCACCCTTTTTGATCCCGCACGTAACGGCATAGAGAAAATCATGGGCTGCCAAAGTCGCCAACGGATCGCTTTCCGAACGAGTCTGCACAGCGGGCACCGACACCGGGACGGCCGTTACATCGACTGCGGCTCTGTCCGTATAGGGATAGTAGGCATAGAAATCGTGATCGGACGTTTCATCAGCCCAGCGGATCACATTGAGCCGGGAAGCAGCTGTAAAATCGCTCGTCGCTCCCGACACAGCCGCCTTGTAGGCGAAATTGGCTCCCAGGTTCTTGCCGCCGGACTCGGCGAAAAGGCCGATCAGATCGTTTTTGACCCAGTTCACCCGGAGCGCTGTTTCCGTATCCTCATAGGAGGTCCGGACTTTGGGACCGACAGTTGATCCCGAGAAAAGGATCTCGCCCTCCTGCGGTGTCGGCGACATGATGTCGCCGTTTCCGGCGCATGCGACCGTCAGCAAGGCGGCCAACAGAATTATATAGTTTCGTTTCATCGTGTTCTAAATATTTTAAGGTTACTCCCAGCCTTCCCATTTGTCGAGGTCATCAATCTGTCCGTCGCCGTCAGTTGCATTTGGATCGAAGAGTGCTTTGTCGACGGCTTTCTTAAGGATTTTCTCCATTACGGCATAACCTGCCGCACTGGGATGCACACGGTCGTCCGGTGTCCAGGAGTATTCGAGTTTCAGTCCGTTCTGATCGTCTTTGAGCGCAGAATGGTAGTCGGCATAAACGAAGCCCCTCTCTTCGGCATACTGTTTCAGCAGCCTGTTTAACTCGACAACACGCTGTCCAAGATCGGCATGAGCGGCATTCCATTCCTCGCTCTGCCACCAGATCCGGTTGGCCGGGGGCGTCGAGCCAATGACTACCTTGAAACCTCTTGCAGCGCCTGTTTCGGCCATCAGCCGGATGTCTGCGAAAACTCGTTCTATCGAGCAGGGCTGGCCGTCGTTTTCAGCCAGGTCGTTAACCCCGCAGGCGATAACCACGCACGCCGGATCGTTGACAATTACGTCGTTGTAAAAACGCGCGCTGATCTGGAGCGAGGTCTGACCGCTGATGCCCTTGGGCAGGTAGTCGTTGTCGGAAAAGAAGGTCTTGTTGTCGGTACGTCCCTGCCATACTTCCGTAATGGAGTTGCCGATCAGTACGGCTCGCGGACCCTCCAGACGCCCTTTGGGCATTGCCGTCGTCTGCTCGCGAACGCAGCGCAGCTGGTAGCCGGCTCCCGTATACGAGTTGTAGGACGAATATCCGCCCAGGCCACCCTGGACCGGGTAATAGTTGCCGCTGGCGCTGGAACTGGTCAGCACGAGCATCTTGTTGGTGAGCGAACGGATATGGCTGCCGTTGAAGGCTGACTGCCGCTGTCCGGTATAGGGGAAATAGAGATCGTATGCACGGGAGTAACGCCCGAACGGTTTTTCATCGAGTTCCGCAACGTTGCCGAGGGCGAAATCGAGGGCTTCGGGCGGCGCCACTTTCCAGCCCGCGGGACACGGGTCGTAAATGCTCTTCAGATTGTCGCCGACGTATTCGCTTCCCCACAACCAGAACCATCCGGTCTGATTCTCAGCCGAACCTGTATTATTGAACCACGAATAGGAGGGGGTGTGCCAGTTGTCGGCCTGAACGCCGCTGACCTCTTTGGCCATCCAACGGTAGGGATATTTCACAGACAGGGCAACGGCGTCGTCAACAGCCTTGTCACCCACGGCATAGGCGTTATTTGCCCCGATCTTGCCGAACATCATGTTCCGAGCGCCCCAACTCTCG
>OLXZ01001217.1_pt1 | contig 11153 bp, 8 predicted proteins | sample 1673901 | NCBI WGS metagenome assembly OLXZ01 (sample SAMEA103958131, study PRJEB25191) | human gut metagenome | reverse complement strand
GTCACTTCCCGCCCGCTAAGATCACCTAACTTCTATATTATAACATATTAGTATATAAGTTTCAACAAATTGTCAAAAAATATTGGTATATTTTAATTTTTTATCTACATTTTCCGACATTAAAAATAGCGGTGCAACTCAAAGCACCGCTATTTTATTTACGCTATTCCGTTTTGTCATCGGTTTTCTCTGCCGTATCCTCCTGAATTATCGGCATTTCTACTATCGCCTTGAACATATCTCCGTCTATTTCGATATTGAAGATACCACCGCAGGCTTCCGTGAAGCTCTTTGATATGGATAATCCCAAACCGCTTCCGCCGTCTGTTCGTGACTTATCCCCTCGCACAAATCTTTCAAGTATCTCTTCTTCCGTGAAGTTTATCGGCGTTGCCGAAATGTTCTTCTCGGCAAATACTATTCTGTCCGCTTTTTTGTACACATCAAGGAATATCCTTGTGCCGTCCATAGAGTAATTCAGAGCGTTGTCAACAATGTTTTGGAACACTCTGTAAAGCTTGTCGCCGTCGCCCATTACCATTGCGCTGTCGGCATTTATGTTTATCTTTACTATCTTGCCACTGTCAGCTATCTTGTCCTCTGCATCTGCGATGCACTGATTTAACAGCATCACAAAATCAAGCTTTGTTAGGTTTACATCAACGCCGCTTGTGGCTTTTGCTATGCTGAAAACGTCAGACACAATGCCTTTGAGCTTCTGCGCCTTTTTATCAAGTATCTTCACATAGCTCGAAGCTTCATCGTCAAGATCCATTTTCTTAAGCAGGTCGATATAGCTGATAATGGAAGTCAGCGGTGTTTTCAGGTCGTGTGAAACGTTTGTCACAAGCTCTATTTTCAAACGCTCAGACTGTATCTGCTGCTCCACCGACTCTCTCACCTTATCCTGAACTGAGTTGAGTTTTTCAGATTCAGCATAAACCGGCGAAGTTTTTCTTATCTTGCCCTCATAAGGCTTTTCTTCTCCAAGGCTGTCTATCTGTTTGCTGAGCTTTGAAAGCTGTGAGAAGTCACGGAGCATTGATATACACAGAACAATTTCTACCGCCAACAAAATTAACATCGTCAATCCACTAGACATCACAACAAAAATTCCAACGAATATAAGTATGAACTTCCAAGTAAGCTTTATTCCAAGCGGAAGTCCATGAAAATAGTGATACAGTGATGTTTCCTTATACTTGCGCCATAGGAACTTACATAATCTGCAAATAAGGCTTTCTTTGAATATGCTTCTTGTCTTTATCTTGCCAACAAACTCCATAAGCGAGCCGAAGCCTGCAAAATATGCCAATGCAAACAACGCTACAGCAAGTATATTTCTGAAAACGGAATTAGCCAAAGCATTGTCAAAAATATTTTTTGTGATGCTCACATAATAATTCCAGCAGGTGCCAAATACAAAAGCAAATGTAATAGCCAATGCCATTAGGATAAGGTAAACTTCCGTTGGCACTTTTTTTAGAAAATTGCCTTGCTTCCAGCGTTCGACGCTCTCAGGCTCTGCATTATATGCACAGATCAGGAGCAGATAGCACACAAGCATAAATTCAATAACGCCAAAAACGATCACAAAAAGCTTTGCACGATACATATCATTCAAAGCCTCGGTGTATTCCTTTTCCATTGCCGTAAGCTTTTCAGCTTTCGGTGCAAAGAATACCGTTATACCTGAATCGTCATTGTCTGTCGCTTTGTAATCAGGCAGGTCATAGAGGTTTTCACATTTCGCCCATGTGTTTCCGTAATCGTCCTCATAATAATATATGCCGTTGTCATAGTCATAGTATTCATTGCCGTCATCAGTGTCATAATCGTCACCAATTTCTTCATCTTCAAGCCTGTCGGAATATTTCAGACCGTTTTTCAAATCAAGACCTTTAATAACATTATATCTTGAGTCTACATTATAGAAAGCTATTGGATCATAATTGCCGTAATTGTAAAAATATCTGCCGTAGTTATCATAATAACTTCCTCCTACGGGCACAAGATTGTCGGCATAAAACTCTTCTGTCACATTATCCTGATACTCCGCTGTATTGTAATAGTAGTCAACTATCTGTCCTGATGAAGTTCTGTCGCTCATTACCTCGTTATCACGGCGGAGTATATAGTTTTTGTGCGACGATTTAAAAGCTTTTATCTTATCCGTTTCACTGTCATAATTTTCTATATCTTTTATATTTGACAGATATCTTGTTTCGCCATTTTGAGTAATCCCCACATAGTAATCAAACTGACTATCAATAAGCTGGATACCGCTTTCTGTTTTTTTGTATTTATAGCGGTTGTAATCAAGATAATTCAGATAGTCATTGAGCAGGTGTCTAGGCTGAGTGTAATTTCGATCCTCATCAACATATCTGAGATAAGCTGAAGCTGTAACGCACAGTTCCTCATACATTTCATTGGAAGCCAGCTTATAGCTTTCTGATTTAAGATAAGACTTACTGCTGCTGTCAGCATGGCTGTTAGCATAAAGCACCAAAGACAAGCAAAAGCCGCCTGCAATAACGCAGGCAAGCACAAATGCTATAATTCTCATCTTTTTAGCTGAGAATATCTTAAACCATTCTGCCTGCTCAAATTTTCTCGATTTTGTAGCCAATTCCCCACACCACCTTCAAGTATTTCGGCTCTCTAGGGTTTATTTCTATTTTCTCTCTGATGTGACGAATATGTACCATTACCGTGTTTTCAACGGCATAAGCGTCCTCGTTCCACACTTTTGAATAGATCTCCTCGGCAGAAAATATCCTGCCTGCGTTTTTCATAAGAAGCTCAAGAATTTTAAGCTCCGTGGCGGTGAGCTTGACAGGTTCTCCGTCAACCTTTAAGCTTTTTGCCTTAGTGTCAAGCTCCAGACCGCCTATTTCTATAATATCCGTTTTGTTTGCCGTGTCGATAGCGCCAAGCTGCATATATCTTCTCAGGTTGCTTCTTACCCTTGCCACAAGCTCCATAGGGTTATAAGGCTTTGTTATGTAATCGTCAGCGCCCATTGAAAGCCCAAGCACCTTATCTGTATCCTCAGATTTAGCTGAAAGCACAAGTATAGGGATATTCTCTGTTGCCCTTATTTTCATCATTGTAGAAAGTCCGTCCAGCTTAGGCATCATGACGTCAATGAGTATAAGCTGTATGCTATTCTCAGTGAGCTTCTCCAAAGCCTCAAGACCGTCATAGGCTTTTATTACCTTATAGCCCTCCATTTCAAGCAGCTTTGCGATAGCTCCCACTATATCTTTATCATCATCTACAACAAGGATTACAGGCTCCTTTATCTCCATATCGGCACGATCCTTTCTTTTACGTTTATTATTATAAGCCACATTCTTTAAAAACAGCTCAACATAATTCTTAATTAAATCTTAATGTACTCTCTGATTATATCACATTTTTTCTGACATTACAACAAAAAAAGACGGGCGAAATAAATTCCGTCCGTCTTTATATGGCAAGTTGTATTACTTATTCTTTTCCAAATATGCGTGATACTGATCGTTGAGAGTTTTAAGTTCTGAATCAACAGTACCCTTATACTGCTCTTTGAGCTGTGTCCACGTATACTGTGAGCCATTCTCATCTGTCTTCATAACTGAAGTATACAGATAAGGAATAACAGCTTCCTTAGTATCATTTGTTGCAGCGTCATTATCTGACAGAGTTGTGGAGATACCATAACCAGGGTCAAATATCTTAGTGAACTTGTCTGTAACAAGGTCAACGTAAGCTACGTTATACATATCTTCTGTCCAGTTAGGATTGTTTACAAAGAACTTCTCCTTCTCGATATCCTTATATGTATCCTGAGTATAAACTATCTTTGCACACTCGAGCCAGCACTTCATAGCGTCATTCTTTGTCGAACCCTTTACCCACATATACGCATTCATGTCGATAGTTGTATAAAGCGTATCAGAGTTAGGATCCTTTGGCATTGGAACTACGCCCCAATTGTCGCCGTCCTTTGGTGAATGTGTACCGGTAGAAGCCCATGGACCCATTGCATAGAAGAGGATATTCTTCTTGAATGCGTCGCCTGCCTGTCCTACCCAATCAGGATAGTACATACCATTCTTTGCGATATCATAAAGCATATCAGATGCTCTTACAAAGTCAGCGTCGTTGAGATTTGAAACATACTCGTCCTTATCAGCGTCATATGTGATAAGAGTCTTACCTGTTGACTGGAAGATAAATGGTGCAAACCAACCGTTTATGCCGTATCTCTCCTCGTCAGCAGCAGCGCCCTCAACATATTCTGACATCATGTCATACCATGCGTTCCAATCCCACTCGCCGTTCTGATAAAGCTCATATGGATCATCAAGACCAGCAGCGTCTATCATAGACTTATCATATGTGATAACAGAACCTGGCAGGAAGTTAATAGGTGCAACAAAGTGCTTGCCGTTGAGAGTGAACTGCTCTGCAACGTCCTTGACATCGCTCCACATAGCACTATCGAAATCAACGATATCATCAACAGGCTGGAACATTTCCTTGATACAGTTTGCAGGGAATGTCATAGACTGCTCATACCAGAACATATCCGGTGGATTGTTAGACATAAGTCTTGCTGCGAGCTTATCATACTTGTTCATTGATGATGTCTGAGAATACTTGATCTTACCGCCCTTTTCCTCAAAAAGAGTAAGGTCGGTTCTCTTTTCCGGCTCTTTCTTAGTTGGGTTTATGTCAAAATAAGAAAGCCACTCCAACTCCTTTTCCGAACCATCAGGGATAGTAGCAATATCGTCGGTGCTTGCTACCTTTACCTTATCAACATAAGAGCTGCTTGAATCGCCGCCTGATGAGCTGCCGCATGAAGCTACGCTCACTGCTGACAAGAGAGCCATTGCACCGACAATAACACGCTTGGAATTTTTCATTATATATAACCTCCGTAACAGATCGTTTTCATTAGAAAACGTTTCCTTGATTCTTACAAAGCTATTATATCACTGAATGTAATCGTTGTCAACAAAGTTACAACCACTGTTACATTCTTTTAAATACTTTTGGTGATTTCAACAAATAACCATTCATTTTTTTGGTGATTAAGCCCACAGCATAAAAAAAGCGGAAACCACATTCAGCCGTTTCCGCTTCATATAAAATACGATATCTACGCTCTTACCAGCTTATTGATTCGTTTTGCTCTGGAATACTTCGCCACATAACGCCTTGTATCCTTACTGATAACACCGCTGAGAGCAAGCAACGCTATAAGGTTTGGCAGTGCCATAAGTCCATTGAAGATATCAGCGATCGTCCAAACGGCAGAAACCGTCATATATGGTCCGATAAATACAGCGAGGATATAGAGATATCTGTAGACCATGACCACCTTCATGTTGCTGTTAAAAAGATATTCCATACATCTTTCACCGTAATAGTTCCAGCCAAGGATAGTTGTGAAAGCAAAGAACACAAGACAGACCATAAGAATAAATGCAGGTATCATTGACGGCAGGAACGAGAAGCCGTTCTGGAAAGCGTGATTTGTGACCTCAACGCCCTCAAAAGGCTTGCCTGTTACTGGGTTGATAGCCTCGTAGCTTCCCATCATTACGATAGCAAGACCTGTCATAGTACATACAACGATAGTGTCGATAAATGTACCACACATAGAAACAAGACCTTGTCTTACCGGCTCTTTTGTCTGAGCGGCTGCGGCTGCGATAGGTGCCGAACCAAGACCTGACTCATTTGAGAAAATTCCTCTGGCAACACCCTTTTGTATAGCAATGAACATTGTAGGAAGAGATCCGCCTGCGACAGCCTTGAAGCTGAATGCCTGTTCAAAAATAAGGGCAACAGCGTGAGGAAGCCTCTGAATGTTTATAACAATAAGTGAAAGACAAGCAACTATATAAACGACCGCCATAAAAGGCACAACTACCTGAGAAACACTTGAGATCCTCTTTATGCCTCCGATAATAACAAGTGCGGCAAAAATAGTTATCAAAAGTCCAGAGATTATAACAGCCCATGTATAGTCAGTACCAAAAATATTCACTGTATGTTCCTTTTTAGGATCAAAGAAAGCCTGAACTGCCGATGAGATACCATTCACCTGAGAGAAAGTACCGATACCAAAAAGACCAACGCAAGCGCCAAAGAACGCAAATACCTTTGCAAGCCACTTCCACTTCTTACCCATGCCGTATTCTATGTAATAGAATGGTCCGCCGCAAACGTGTCCGTCAGCGTCCATACGTCGGTATTTGATAGCAAGAAAGCCCTCGGAAAATTTTGTTGCCATACCAAGAAGAGCAGCTATCCACATCCAGAGGAGCGCTCCAGGTCCGCCTGAAAGCACACCAATGGCTGTTGCAACACCGACGATATTTCCCGTACCTATGGTTGCGGAAAGTGCGGTGCAAAGTGCTGCAAAGCTCGATATTTCGCCTTTGCCACCATTTTCGTTCTGAAACATAAATTTCAAAGCCTTTGGCAGGTGGAATATCTGAAGAAGCCTTAGCCTAAAGGTGAGGAATATTCCCACAGCCATAATGAGTACGATAAGCGGTATGCCCCAGACATAGCCATCTATCGTTTCAAGTATTTTTGTAAATTTCTCCATGCCCTAAAAAATCCTTTCTTACAGAAAATAGGCAGTTTTTACGGAAAAACTGCCTTATTTCTCCCCTATCTATTTTTACGAAAGTAATTAGTCGCCTGTGGACTCTCTTAAAATTATCCTGTGGTCAACAGTATAATAATGATTATCCTTAGTAGTCTTATTCATGTTCTCAATAAGCTTTGCCACAACAAGCTCGCCCATTTTTGAGCAAGGCTGTTCAACCGTTGAAAGCGTAGGGATTATCCACTCACACATGGATATATTGTCAAATCCCATTATGGCGACATCTTTGCCCACATCAATGCCCATATCTATTGCCTTGTGCATTGCAGAGATAGCAAGCAAGTCTGACACAGCGAAAATCGCCGTAGGCTTCTCAGCAAGTGCATTGAAATATTCAAACGCTCTGCCTCCGCAGTCATAGTCATAGGACTCTTTATAGATATATTCATTCTTTATCTCTATGCCATATTCTTTTAATGCTCTTATATAGCCGTTCTCTCTTGCAGTGGAGGAGATAGCCGAAGAGTTCGTTCCGATAAAGCCTATCCTTTTATGACCCTTTCTGATAAGAGCAGCGACAGCGTCAAACGCAGCCTGTTCATCGTCAACAGCGACAGTAAGCACATTTGCGCCCTCCACGCCCTCACAGCACAGAGCAACGTTATAATTCTCTGCGAGCTTATTAAGCGAAGCTGCGTCATACTGAGTGCCAAGAAGGATAACACCGTCAACAGTTCTGTTAAAAAGCATATTCATCTGCCTTGTTTCAGCGGTCGAGGTTGAATAGGAAACTGCAGTTATGATATCGTAACCAACTTGTCCTGCATAATCCTGCATACCCATGACTATCTTTGAATAAAGTGAATGTTCAGAGGTCGGCATAATTACAAGAATAACATTCGTTTCGCACTTTCTAAGATTTCTTCCCAGAAAATTCGGAGAATAGTTGAGCCTTGCAATAGTTTCATTGACTTTTTTTGTTGACTCATCTGATACGTTACAGCTTCCGTTGAGAACCCTTGACACTGTCGCCACTGAAACACCAGCTTCCTTGGCAACATCTTTTATTGTAATGCTCATAGATCTTATCCTTTCTGCGACAGCATACCGCTGAAATAGTCATACCATTATCAATTATAACATATTTTGAACAATTCTCCAATATACATTCCTAACAAAATTGTAAACGTTTTTTAGGTTAATTTAATTAAGAAGCAGACTAAATGCTTGAAAAAGGAACAGTGATATGCTATAATATCATAAACGAATGATTTTTGAAAGGAAAATACGCAATGCTCCATGGTTATTTTGATATACCCACATTTCACTATTTTGAAGAAAAAAACACCTGGTCTGGCAGCAATTACACCAATTTCAGCTACCGCATAGACCCTGTTCTTGGCGATGAAAAAGAGCTTTATGTCAGAGTATGGTACGGCACAAAGTGCGTCACGGAGGTAACAGACTTTGTGGCAGAATATCATGAAGAATACTCTGAAAAGGGTCTTGAAAACGTTCTGGCAGACCTGACGAAAGAATTTGAGAAATTCAAACTCATCAGAAAAGAGCTTTAGCAACAAAAAGGCGAACACGGTTTCTCTGCATTAGCAGAAACGAACTGTGTTCGCTTTTATTTTTTTGTTATCAATACCACTCGTTTTCCTGAGTATTATAAACGTCAGCAGAAGAATCCGTCTCCATCGGCGTTGTCATAGCGTCAGCCGCAGATGAAGAATCCTTATTGTTCACAGGCTTCTCAGGTGAGATAAGCTGCTCAGACATAAGTCTTTTGCCACTTTCATCAACAAGACCAACATCAATAGCTGTCTGAACTATACCATCAGCAATAGCTTGTCCATACTCAGTAAGGTGTTCGTCAAAAAGCTTATTGTCGATATCCTCGGTTATAAATCCAAGCTCCACAAAACAGCTTGGCATAACAGTGTCGGCATTTATGTAGTAGTTTACACCGGAATTGCCAACGTAGCCATACTGTACTCCTCTATTTTCAGATATACCTACCTTTTCAAGACCATCAAGTATATTCTGTGCAAGCTTTGTGTCATATTCAGGCTCAGAATTGTTCACCCAAACCTCAACGCCCGAAATATCACCGTCATAGCTGTTCCGGTGAAGTGAAACATACATATCAGCCTTGGCGTTATTTGCCTTTGCACATCTTTCGTCAAGCTCAAGGAAAGAGTCATCATCTCTTATCATCACCACATTGACGCCGTATTTTTCGAGATATTTCTGCACCTCAAGTGCGACCTTTAAGTTATCGTCTTTTTCATATCTTTTTCCTGAGGCGTCAGTTGTGCCGCCGTCATAATCACCGTGACCTGCGTCAACACACACTGTAAAGTCCATATTTGAATATTTCGCAGGCTCGTCTTTTTTATCCTCAGCAGAAGAAGTGTCCTCCTTCACAGCAACAGAAGATGTATTATTCAATACCTTGTTTGTTTTTTGCGTATCGTCTCCTTTGATCTTTGATACTACCAAGGCTGTCAGCTTTACCAGACCAGTCACAATGCCGATAAGTATTATCAATGCAATAATAATTCTGTTCCAGTATATTTTTTTCTTTTTCACCCTTCTGACAGGCTTTCGTCCGTAGATCTGTTCAAACTCCTCATCTGAAAGTGTATTCATTAGATCAAAGCTCCTGTAAAAAATTTATCCATTTTAATTATACCACACGCTCAACATTATTTCAAGACTGTTTGTTACCATATTGTAAGAATTTCGTTACTTTTAACGATTTTGCATATCACAAGTCTATTAATATACGCTATCTGCACAATAAAAAAGGGCAAGCAAAGACTGACACAGCCTTTGTTTACCCCATTAAGCTCTTATTTTATTCCACCAATGTTCTCTCGTCACAATATTCGCAAACAAGCGTTGTGCCGTCGCCTTTGAACCAATGTGGCAGATACTTTTCGTGTTGAGTGATACAGTTAGGATTTGAACAATCAATGTGCTTATGCACTCTGCCCTTCATAAGCGGCTGCGAAGCACCATCGCCGTTTATAACTGTAAGTATAAGTGCCATTCTGATATACATACCGTATTTTGCCTGTTTGAAATACATTGCTCTCGGGTCGTCGTCCACCTCGATAGCTATCTCATCGACTCTTGGCAGAGGGTGAAGCACTATAAGGTCAGGCTTTCCCATTGAAAGCTTTCTTGTATCAAGTATGTAATTTCCGCTCTGAGCCTGATACTCCTCCTCAGAAGCAAAACGCTCTTTCTGTATTCTTGTCATATATAGCACGTCAAGCTCACCGATAACCTCTTCAAGGTCGGTAACTTCTTTGTACTCCATGCCTGCCGCTTCAAGGATATCCTTTACATACACAGGCAAAGCAAGCTCAGAAGTTGAAACTAATATGAACTTATTGTTTGGAAAACATACCATTGCTTTAATAAGGGAATGGACTGTTCTGCCGTTTTTAAGGTCACCGCAGAAGCCTATGGTCAGGTTATCAAGTCTGCCCTTTTCTTCTCTAAGTGTAAGCAGGTCTGTAAGTGTCTGTGTTGGGTGGAGGTGTCCACCGTCGCCTGCGTTGATAACAGGGCAATCAGCAGTGAGTGCCGCAGCCTTTACCGAGCCAGCGGTAGGGTGACGCATTACCATGATATCAGCATAGCCGGAAACTATCTTTGTAGTATCCTTGATATTCTCTCCCTTAGCAACGGAAGAAGTGGCAGGATTGTCAAAGCCTATTATCGTTCCCCCAAGACGCAGCATAGCGGTCTGGAAAGACATCTGCGTTCTTGTTGACGGCTCATAGAAAAGAGTACCCATTATCTTGCCCTTGCAAGCCTCGCTGTAGGCGGCAGGATCCTGAACTATCTTATGACCGAGGTCAAGAAGTTTCAGCCACCAAGATACGGGATAGTCATTAAGATCAATAAGATCAAGTCTGTTTTTTTGCTCACTCACATCAAACACCCTCTCAAATATTCAGACATACATTATGCCGCACATTCCTTGTACGGCATTTTCTTTATTATATCACATCTGTTCCATTTTTTCAAGTACATAGCCCATATTATTTGAGCAAATCAAAATTTGTTTCATCTGCAAACTGGTCGCAGTCATACATAAATAATATCTGGTCATATGCACTCGTATCTGCCACGTCAGAAAGGGTCTTGCCCTCCTCTTTGAGCTTGTCAGGGTCTACCAAGGTTATCTCGCTGTAGTGTGGGGTAAGAAACGGCACAAGGGTATTGGCATAGCTTCCTTTGATGATAAGAAGCTTTGGTGCGTCCTCTGCAGTTGTCTTGACCGTTGCCTTAGTAAAGTTGTCACCTTGCAGGAAGATAGCCGTTTTATCTGCTGTTTTCAGTGCAGATCTAAAATAAACAGATTTTGAGGTAAGCACCTGATCTTCTCTGTAAAGCTCCACAGAATCCACAGTGGTCTTATACTTTGAACGGAAGATGTTCACTCTGTCTGCGCCTATGCTGTTATAGCAAAGTTCACTGTAAAGTCCCCCATAATAAGAATTTGAGGTATATT
>OLXZ01001214.1_pt1 | contig 11171 bp, 7 predicted proteins | sample 1673901 | NCBI WGS metagenome assembly OLXZ01 (sample SAMEA103958131, study PRJEB25191) | human gut metagenome | reverse complement strand
CTTATTACCGGCGTGCTGCCGATAATACTCTTTGTCGCCCTGGGCCAGTACCTCTATAAACGCCTTATGAGCCAGGCCGGCGGCAAGGATTCGCTCATGTTCGGCGGAATGGGCAAGAGCAACGCCAAGGTATATATCCAGTCCACGGAAGGCATACACTTCAGCGACGTTGCGGGTGAGGACGAGGCCAAGGAAAGCCTCGCCGAGGTAGTGGATTACCTGCATAACCCCACTAAGTACAGCGAGGTGGGCGCTTCCATGCCTAAGGGCCTGCTGCTTGTGGGCCCTCCGGGCACCGGCAAGACCATGCTCGCAAAGGCTGTTGCCGGCGAATCCAACGTGCCGTTCTTCTCCATATCCGGCTCGGAATTCGTAGAAATGTTCGTCGGCATGGGTGCGTCGAAGGTTCGAGACCTGTTTGAGCAGGCCAAGGAAAAGGCTCCCTGCATAGTGTTCATAGATGAGATCGACGCCATAGGAAAGAAGCGCGACGGCCAATTCGGCGGCAATGACGAGCGCGAGCAGACCCTGAACCAGCTGCTCACCGAGATGGACGGCTTCGACAGTAACAACGGCGTAATAATCCTCGCGGCTACCAACCGCCCCGAGTCGCTCGACCCGGCGCTGACCCGCCCCGGCCGTTTTGACAGGCGGATACCCGTAGAGCTTCCCGATCTAAACGGCAGAGAAGCTATACTGAAGGTTCACGCACGCAAGATAAAGGCCGATCCCGACGTCAATTACCATGTCATAGCCCGCATGACCTCCGGCGCTTCCGGCGCGGAGCTGGCGAACATCATAAATGAGGGTGCGCTGCGCGCCGTCCGCGGCGGAAGGAAAACTGTCTCACAGGCAGACCTTGAGGAGAGCGTGGAAGTCGTCATAGCTGGCTATCAGAAGAAGAACGCCGTGATGTCCGACAGGGAGCGCAGCATAGTGGCATACCACGAGATAGGCCATGCGCTTGTGGCCGCATTACAGTCCCATTCCGCCCCCGTGCAGAAGATAACCATTATCCCCCGCACCTCAGGCGCATTGGGCTATACCATGCAGGTAGAGGAAAACGACAGATACCTGCTTTCCAAGGAAGAGCTTGAAAACAAGATAGCTACCCTCACAGGAGGCCGCGCCGCAGAGGAGGTTGTTTTCAACGAAGTCACCACCGGCGCTTCCAACGATATAGAGCAGGCCACAAAGCTTGCCAGGGCCATGATCACCCGCTACGGCATGAGTGAGGACTTCGGTATGGTAGCAATGGAGACCGTCACCAACCAGTATCTGGGCGGCGACACCACGCTGAGCTGCTCCGCCGAGACCCAGCGGGTCATAGACCAGAAGGTAGTGGATATGATAAAGAAGCAGCATGAGAAGGCTGTGAACATGCTGAAGGAAAACCGCGAAAAGCTTGAAAAACTGGCTCAGTACCTCACCGAGAAGGAGACTATCACAGGAGAGGAATTCATGAAGATACTGGATAGCTTTAAGGAGGCGGCGGTATGAAATATGAGCACAGATACCTTTTCGTAGAGATACTGGAGGGCGTGCTGCTGGTAATGCTGGGCGTGGCTACCATGCTGCGCACCGAACAGGTGCTGGACAGCCTTACGCTGATATTCGGCATACTGGCTGTCATAACCGGCCTCGCGGACGTGATGTTCTACATACGCCTTGAACGGCACACAGGCTTCCGCCCTGCGGTATCACTGGTTTCCAGCATACTCAGCATAATGCTCGGCAGCGCCCTCATCGCGCACCCCAACGTGGGCACGAGAATAATGCTCATCATATTCCCGATATTCATAATCGCCCACTGCATCGCCCGCTTAACCCACCTGAACATCGTGCGATACGTGGCAGGAGAGGTGAGCTTCTGGCTCACTCTCATATCAAACGCGGTGGGATTGATACTGGGCGTAATTCTGCTGTTTGATCCGGCCCTGTCTGCGGCGGCGCTGGGAGTCATACTGGGCGTAGATCTGATACTGCTCGGAATCGAAGCCGTAGTGTTCGCCATAGATTGCTATTGCAGGCTGAAGTAACGAACTTAAATAAAAAAACAAATAGGGCAGCCATATCCTCGTTGGAAATGGCTGCCTTCTTTACTTTTGGGAAAATTGTTATTTTACGGTTCGGCGGCGGGTCTCGGCGTGGGCTGCGTATACGGTGTGGCCCGGCTCTACGGATTCCGTCAGCCATACGTTACCGCCTATAACGCAGTTGTCGCCAATTACGGTATTTCCGCCGAGTATAGTCGCACCGGAGTAGATGACCACGTTATTGCCTATATCGGGGTGGCGCTTTATGCCCTTTACCGGGGTGCCGTCCACGTTGGTGGGGAAGCTCTTTGCACCAAGAGTAACGCCCTGATACAGCTTAACATGGTCGCCAATGGTAGTGGTTTCGCCTATTACCACGCCTGTGCCGTGGTCTATGAAAAAATATCTGCCTATGGTGGCGCCGGGGTGTATGTCTATACCGGTATTGCGGTGGGCTATCTCGGTCATGAGACGGGGAAGTATGGGCACCTTCATCTTGTACAGCTCATGGGCAATGCGGTATATGCTTATTGCCTCAAAGCCGGGGTAGGCAAGCATTATCTCCTCAACGCTTATGGCCGCAGGGTCCCCCTCATAGCCCGCCTGGGCGTCAGTTTCCAGCGCTGCCTTGATATCCGGCAGCGAATCCACCAGCCTGTCGGAAATTTCCTGATAATTATCCGGCAGTACCCGCATTACGCAGTCCGCAACGGCGTTGCGAAGGCGCGCGCCATTGCCCAGGTTGCATCCGAACATATTGGGGTACATGGCGCTGCGCAGAGTCTGCAAAAGCTCTGCGGTCTGCTCCATAAGTCCGGCATAGCTGCCGCAGGAGGAACAGCCGTTCTGCCCGCACATGCAGCCGCCGTAGCAGAGCGGAGAAACAAAATTATCCTTCATTACAATCTATCCTTTAAAAAAACGTTTATAATTCCTGATGATTACCTATCTTTGAGGTAGGATATTAAGTTATTATAGGTTTTTTCAGCATACATGTCAATAGCGGTGCAAACCCCAAAATCCCGAAGGGGCTTTTGATGCTTTTCAAGATTGATGCTGTCCGGTGTTTTCCGCTGACAATCTGTTGCACCGATGCGTTGAAACAACGCTCGAATTATGGTAATATAATTATTTGATAGGGACGATTCCGAACTTAATCATTATATGCCGGCGAAAGGGGAACAGCTATGACTATAACAAACGATATCCGCTATATCGGCGTAAACGATCATGATATAGACCTGTTTGAGGGGCAGTATATCGTGCCGGAGGGCATGGCATACAACTCATACGTGATAATTGACGAAAAGATCGCCGTGATGGACACGGTAAGCGCCGATTTTGGAGAGGAATGGCTTGCAAACCTGGAAAACGTCCTCGCGGGCAGGAAGCCGGACTACCTGATAATACACCACATGGAGCCGGATCACTCCGCAAACATAGATAAGTTTATAAGCGCATACCCCGAGGCCGCTGTCGTGGGCAACGCAAAGACCTTTGAAATGATAGACCAGTTCTTTGGCAGGAGTCTCTGCAAAAACAAGCTCGCAGTAAAGAACGGCGATACGCTGTCTCTGGGCAGGCATGAGCTGACGTTTTTATTCGCTCCCATGGTACACTGGCCCGAGGTGATGATGAGCTATGACGGCGCGGATAAGGCGCTGTTCTCGGCAGACGCCTTCGGAAAGTTCGGCGCGCTGGACTGCCAGGATAAGGAATGGGACTGCGAAGCACGGCGCTATTATATGGGCATAGTGGGCAAATACGGTATGCAGGTGCAGGCCGTGCTCAAGAAGGCGGCGGCGCTGGATATAAAGACCATATGCCCTCTGCACGGCCCGGTGCTCACGGGCGATCTGAGCCATTATATGAGCCTTTATGATATATGGTCGTCCTATGGCGTGGAGAGTGAGGGGGTTTGCATAGCCTATACCTCCGTATACGGCAACACAAAGCGGGCAGCCGAGCTGCTGGCGAAAAAGCTGGAGGAAAGGGGCTGCAAGGCGGCGATAAGCGACCTTGCACGCTGCGATATGGCGGAGGCCGTTGAGGATGCTTTCCGCTACGGGAAGCTGGTGCTGGCCACTACCACTTACAATGCGGATATTTTTCCGTTTATGAGACAGTTTATCGACCACCTTACCGAGCGCAATTATCAGAACCGAACCCTTGGCTTCATCGAGAACGGTACATGGGCGCCCGCCGCCGCAAAGATCATGAAGGCCATGTTTGAGAAGAGCAGGAATATCAACTATATCGACAATACTGTGACGCTGCGCTCAGCAATGACTGAGGAAAACGCCGAAGCGATAGAGAGAATGGCCGAGGAACTTTGCCGGTAAACAAACTGTAGATAAACGCAATGGACGCTCATGCCGGGCGTCCTTTTGTTGTATCGTTTATCAATCGGTAAAAGAGATTATAGACCGCCTGTAATCAGATGTTTGAATTTAACGGAAACAGCGCTACATGCTATAAAGTATAATTTTTATGGAGGTTTTGTCATGTCGATATCCCTTGATTACGCACTTGAACATAAGAATGACCCCGCAGTGCTGTGCTGCCGCGCAGAAGCAGGTACGGTGCTGTCCGAGCACAACCTTGAGGATCCCGCCATATTTGACGACCTGGTGGATTCCAACCTGCTTGACCTCACCGGCGCGCTGAAGATAGGTCAGGTGCTTGGCGCAACGCTGAAGGAAACATGCGATTCCCTGATAGCCCTTACCTCCGACAAGGTAGAGGGTGCAAAGGAGGGGACTGACGAGCCTGCTGCCGAAGCTTCAAAGACAGAGGACGCCGCAGCCCCCGTTATCGGCGGCGACGTGGAAGGCACTCAGGTGACAGTTTCCGGCGGCATACTTACCATAAACATCAAAGAGGGCAAGGGCATTCATATAGAGCTGCCCGTGTGACGATTTTGAGAGAACAAAGCTGAAAAATGTCGGCACGCCTGAAAAAAAAGGCGCGCCGGCTTGTTATGTATCGGAAAAATGAAATCGACAAAACCGATAATTGCACGATTTAGACAATAATATAACAAGTAATGCGAAAAATGCAGGAATGATACAATTAAAATGCTTGACAGGCCCGAAAGAGCCGTGATAAAATGCATAAGTAAAATTGATACAGACTTTGTGTCTGCAAATATTTTTGAATATCAAAAGCATATCTTTTATCGGTTGACAGTTCCGGAAGAGATCGCAGCGCAGAAGATACGCGGCGCCGAAGGGGAAGCAGAAACTCTCAGGCAAAAGGACCGGATCTTGACGATGCTCCGAAAAGAACGGCATTACGCCGTGCGCCGAAGGTGCAACTCTTTATCGCCCACAGGCTTAAAGGGGAATCTCTCAGGCTACACTACGGAGGCACAAAATTCTCACCAAGGGGAAGTTTGTGCCTTTTTAAGTGTTCAAAAAATAACGCGGATATTTGTCTCAAAAGCAACGCCAAATCAAAAAATCATATATCAAAACAGGAGGAAATTTTATGAGCGAACTCAAACGTACTCAGCTGTACAACGCCCACGTTGCGGCGGGGGCGGATATGGTGGACTTCGGCGGATGGGAAATGCCTATACAGTACCCCACCGGCATAGTAGCCGAGCACCTGTACACCCGCCACGCGTGCGGGCTCTTTGACGTTTCCCACATGGGCAGGCTGCTTATCGAGGGCCCCGAGAGGATCGCCTTTTTGCAGCATGTGCTTTCCAGCAACGTAATGGCGCTGGATATCAAGCAGGCACAGTACGCCATAATCCCTGATGAAAACGGCAGCGCCATAGACGACGCGTATCTTTACAAGTTCAATGAGGAGAATTTCCTGTTGGTGGTAAATGCCGCCAACACCGAAAAGGATCTTACCCACCTTCTGCCAATAGCGAAGGAATACGACTGCACCATAACCGACATATCCAAGGACTACGCCGCGATAGCCGTTCAGGGCCCAAAGAGCAAGGAAATAATGCTTACCCTCACAAAGGGCAAGGCTGTAACCGAGCCCATGAAGAACGCGCTGAATATAATAGAGCTTGAGGGGCATAAGGCATGGATAGCCAAGACCGGCTACACCGGCGAGCCTCTGGGCTATGAGGTATACGTAAAGAGCTGCGACGCAGAGTGGCTGTGGAACCGCCTTGTAGAGATGGGCGGCAGGCCCGCGGGCCTTGGCGCCAGAGATACCCTGCGCCTTGAAGCCGGCCTTCCCCTGTACGGCCACGAGATGGGTAAGGGTCCCGATGGCAGCAATATGCCTATATTCGCCGTGTCTCTCGCCAAGTTTGCCGTAAGCTTCTCAGATCAGAAGGGCGATTTCATTGGCAGGGCGGCACTCACAAGGCAGTCGGAGGCCTTTAAGAAGATAATGAACCGCGACTTCTCCGGCATGGACGTTCTGCCCAAGCGCATAATGCCCATAACCCTGCTGGATCGGGGCGTAATGCGCGCAGGCATGGAAATATACCGGAACGGCGAGCTCGTGGGCTGGGTCACCAGCGGCACGATGGTGCCATATTATCGCAGCGAGGGCGAAGGCTTGGCAACCGTAATAACCGACGAGACTGCCAAGCGCTCCATCGGAATGTGCTATATCGCCAGCGACGTGCTGGAGGACGACAAGGTGGAGATAGACGTGCGCGGCAAGCGGCTCAAGGCAGTTATACCTCCGTATCATATGAGGGTGGACGCTCCTCCTTTTGCACGCCCGATAATCTACGGCTATGAGCCCGCCCAGATGGACGTCAAGGTAGACGACAGGGCAAAGAAGGCCGTCGAGCTCATATTCGACGCAACCCACAACCACGAATGGCGCCAGCGCCAGTGCATCAACCTGATACCCTCCGAGAACAGCGCCAGCCGTGCGGTACAGCTCCTTTGCGCCTCCGACCCCGCCTTCAGGTATGCGGAGCACAAGAAGGTAAAGTCCTTCTACGATCAGGACATCTTCTATTATCAGGGCACCAAGTTCATAGACCGCGTAGAGCAGCTTCTGGTGGAGCAGATGAAGGAATACTTCAACTGCACGGAGGTAGAGACGAGGGTCATCAGCGGGCAGATGTCCAATATGGCTACATTCTCCGCCCTCATGGACTGGAAGAACCGCCTTGACCGCAAGCATACTCCACAGCGCCTGGGCTATGTGATGAATAACCATATAATCAAGGGCGGCCACCTTTCCGCTCAGCCCATGGGCGCCCTGCGCGACTATATTGCCATCGACCCCGTTACCGAGCGGCATGCCATAGTGAACTTCCCGGTATGCGAGGACAATATCTATAAGATAGACGTTGAGGAAACCAAGAAGCTTATCGACCAGTACAGGCCTGAGCTGATAATCTTCGGCAAGTCCATGGTGCTGCATAAGGAGCCCGTGGCGGCTATACGCAAGTTCGTGGACGAGCAGAACATACCCACCACCATAATGTACGATATGGCTCACGTTCTGGGCCTGGTGGGCGATTACTTCCAGAAGCCCTTTGAGGAGGGCGCCGAGATAGTCACCGGCTCCACCCACAAGACCTTCTTCGGCCCCCAGCGCGGCGTGATAGCTACTAACTGGAAGAAGGAAGACCTGAAGTACGGCCTCTGGGAGACCATCCAGAGCCGCGCCTTCCCCGGCAGCGTATCCAACCACCATTTAGGCACCCAGCTTGGCCTGCTGATGGCCGCATACGAGATGAACACCTTCAAGGCCCAGTACCAGAAGGCGATAATCGAGAACGCCAAGCACTTCGCCAAGGCCCTGAAGAAACAGGGACTGGACGTTGCGGGCGACCCAGAGATCGGCTATACAGAGACCCATCAGGTAATAGCCTCAGTAGGCTACGGCATGGGCCCCGAGATCGCGGAGCGGCTGGAGCGCAACAACATAATCGTCAACTATCAGGCTACCCCCGATGAGGAAGGCTTCACCGCCTCCGGCGCGCTGCGTATGGGCATGAGCGAGATGACCCGCTTTGGCTTCGGCTTTGAGGAGTTCGACAAGCTGGCAGAGCTGATGGCAGACTGCATACTGCGCGGCAAGGAAGTAGGCGACGAGGTAACAAAGCTCCGCGGCGGCTACACCAGGATGCACTACTGCTTCGACGATGAGGAAATGCTCAACGCCTTGGAGAGCTTTTCCGCAAAGATAGGCCTGTAATAAGGCCGTAAGACCTAAGACGACCCGCCCGGGACTTCCGGGCGGGATGAAACAACAAAACATATAGAATAGTTTAACGGAGGTATTTAAAAAATGAATCATCCCAACGAGCTCAGCTACTCCAAGTCCCATGAATGGGTAAAGATGGATGGCGACACCGCCATAATCGGCATTTCCGATTTCGCGCAGGACGCCCTTGGCGACGTGGTATTCGTAAACCTGCCTGCAGAGGGCGACGACGTCACCGCCGCCGAAGCCTTTGGCGACGTTGAGTCCGTCAAGGCCGTATCCGACCTGATTTGCCCCGTTACCGGCAAGGTTGCAGCCATAAACGAAGAGCTGCTGGATTCCCCCGAACTGCTCAATTCCGATCCCTACGGCGCATGGATAATCAAGGTCGAGGGCATCACCGACAAGGAAGAGATGCTGGACGCGGCGGCATACGAAGAGTTCTGCGCACAGGAGGGCTAAATAATGGGCAGCTACGTTCCATCTACAGAGGCGGAACGCAGAGAGATGCTCAAGGCCATCGGTCTTGCGGATTACCGGGAGCTTTACCGCGATGTGCCTGAGAAGATGTATCTCGACGAACCGCTGAACATACCAGAGGGAATGAGCGAACTGGAGGTCAGCAACGCCATATCCGCAATGGCGGCCAAGAATAAGGTATTCAAGACCGTTCTCCGGGGCGCGGGCGCATACGACCACTACATTCCCAGCATAGTGAAATACATTCCCACCAAGGAGGAGTTCCTTACCGCGTACACCCCCTATCAGGCCGAAATGAGCCAGGGCGTATTGCAGAGCATATTCGAGTATCAGACCATGATATGCGAGCTCACCGGCATGGACGTTTCCAACGCCTCCGTATACGATGGCGCTACCGCCGCAGGCGAGGCTGCCGCCATGTGCCGCGACCGTAAGCGCAGGGTGACGCTGGTTTCCGGAGCTTCCCACCCGGATACCATAAACACCGTACGCACCTACTGCTACGGCACAGGCGATGAGATGCGCATCGTACCCATGAAGGACGGCAAGACCGATATGGCCGCTCTCCGTGAGATGCTCACCGAGGACGTGGCCTCCGTATATATCCAGCAGCCCAGCTTTTTCGGGCAGCTTGAGGACGCGGCGGCAATAGGCGAAATGGTACATGCTGCCGGAGCAATGTATATAATGGGCTGCAACCCCATAGCGTTGGCAATAATGAAGACCCCCAAGGACTGCGGCGCGGATATAGCGGTAGGCGAAGGTCAGCCTCTCGGTATGCCGCTTTCCTACGGCGGCCCATATCTCGGCTTTATGGCTACCCTCACAAAGCACATGCGTAAGCTGCCCGGCCGCATAGTGGGCCAGACCACCGACAGCAAGGGCGATACAGCATATGTGCTTTCACTTCAGGCCCGCGAGCAGCACATACGCCGCGAAAAGGCCAGCAGCAACATCTGCTCCAATCAGGCTCTCTGCGCGTTTACAGCAGGCCTGTATATGGCTACCATGGGCCCCGACGGCATGGCGGAGGCGGCAAGGCAGAGCATGGCGAAGGCGCACTACCTCGCGGCGAAGCTCTGCGAGATACCCGGCGTGCTGCTTAAATACAAGGGCGATTTCTTCCATGAGTTCGTCACCGAGATGCCCCGTCAGGACGAGGTGCTGAAGGCTCTTGAGGACGCGGATATACTGGGCGGCCTGCCCGTGGAGGACGGCATAATGTGGTGCGCTACCGAGAAGGTAACGAGGGCTCAGCTTGACAGGGCCATAGAAGTAGTTAAGGAGGTGCTTGCGTAATGAAGCTGATATTCGAAAAGAGCGCGCCCGGACGCAAGTGCTCAATACTGCCCAAGTGCGATGTGGAGACCGTCGAGCTCCCAAAGGAGCTCCGGCGTGAAGTAAAACCCGCGTTGCCCGAAATGAGCGAGACCGACATTTCCCGCCACTATACCGAGCTGAACCACCGGGTACACGGCGTAAACTGCGGCTTTTATCCTCTGGGCTCCTGCACCATGAAATATAACCCCCGCATTGACGAGGAGATGGCCGCGCTGCCAGGCTTTACGGCCATTCACCCACTCGCCCCCAGGCACACCACCGAAGGCTGCCGGGAAGTGCTCGACACCATACGCAAGTACCTTTGCGAGGTCACCGGAATGGCGGATATGACCTTCCAGCCCTCCGCAGGCGCCCACGGCGAGTTCACCGGCGTGCTGCTCATCAAGCAGTACCACGACAGTCGGGGGGATACCAAGCGCAACAAGATAATCGTTCCCGATTCCGCCCACGGCACCAACCCCGCCACGGCGGCGATGTGCGGCTATCAGGTGGTAAATATCGCCTCCGCCCCCAACGGCTGCGTGGATCTCGAGGCGCTGAAGGCAGTCCTTGGCGACGATACTGCCGGCCTTATGCTGACTAACCCCAATACGGTAGGCATATTCGATGAGAACATACTTGAGATAACCCGCCTCGTACACGAGGCAGGCGGCCTCTGCTATTATGACGGCGCAAACCTCAACGCGGTAATGGGCGTTGTACGCCCCGGCGACATGGGCTTCGACTGCATACATATGAATCTGCACAAGACCTTCGCAACGCCTCACGGCGGCGGCGGCCCGGGCGCAGGCGCGGTCGGCTGCAAGGATTTCCTTGCGAAGTTCCTGCCCCACAGCGCCATGATGGAGGGCGAGGGACATATCCAGGTACGCGGCTTTGCGGGCAACTTCCTCGTGGTAGTAAAGGCTCTTACCTACATAATGACTCTTGGCCGCGAGGGCATACCTGAGGCGGCGAAGAACGCCGTGCTCAACGCGAATTACCTCATGCGGAGGATACAGGGCACCTTCGAACCCGCATTCGACCGTATATGCATGCATGAGTTCGTGCTCGATCTTTCCGGCTTCAAGAAGGAGACCGGCGTTTCCGCTCTGGACGTTGCCAAGTCCCTTATCGATTACGGCATGCATCCGCCTACAATGTACTTCCCCATGATAGTGCACGAGG
>OLXZ01001206.1_pt1 | contig 11275 bp, 14 predicted proteins | sample 1673901 | NCBI WGS metagenome assembly OLXZ01 (sample SAMEA103958131, study PRJEB25191) | human gut metagenome | reverse complement strand
CGCCGGTTCTACTTCGCCCGCTTAGGAGAGTATACCGCTTCAAACGGTTCAAAACAAATCGTCTTTGTGCCGCCTCGGACGAAATAACCCCAACAGCACATGAACGCTCGGTATAGCGGTCGGGGACAAAATATGGCTTAATCCTCAACCCTGTAGGTTCGATAGCATATAATCGGGTACTCCTTGAAAACGCTGTACCGGCACTACTTTCATCTGCGATATTCCGCCGGCGTCATTCCCGTCTGTCGTTTGAACAGGCGGGTAAAGTATTGGGGATACTCGAATCCCAGCTCGTATGCAATCTGGCTTATCGGGCGTTCATCCAGTGCCAGTTTGTCTTTCGCCGTCTCAATCATTCGATTCTGGATATGTTTTCGGGTATTCATACCCGTTTCGCGTTGAAGCACGGCGGTTAGATAGTCGGACGATAGATTCAGTCGGTCGGCAAAATATTTCACGGTCGGCAACCCGTTTTTCGAGAGGGAATCGGAATGGAAATAATCGCGGAGCAGTTTCTCGAACCGGCTTACGATATCCATGTTGTCCCGATGCCTCATCTTGAACTGCCGGTCGTAGAATCTGCGGCAATAGCTCAGCAGCAAGCCGATGGAGGCACATGCTATTTCAGGTGTATGTTCGTCGATGCGTTGTCGAAGCTCCCGTTCGATGTGACGAAAAATACCCAACACATGTCCGATTTCCTCTTCCGACAGGTGCAACGCCTCGTGGAGTTCATACGAAAAGAATACATAATTTCCGATGTCGTGCCCCAGTGCCGTACCCCGGATGAAATCGGGATGCACCATGACGGCCCAATTGTCCTCTGCCGGCCGGAACGGTTCTCCGTACTCCTGAAAAACTACCGTCTGTCCCGGGCTGGTAAAGACCAGCGTACCGTCCGAGTAATCGTACATGTTACGACCGTATTTCACACCGCACGATGAGTTTCCTCGGGCAGAGTGCTATGACATAATAGTCCTGCTTCCAGCCTTGCGGATGGCTGTATTCGGCGATTTGCGAGAAGTCGACAACAGAAATCAACGGATGATAGGTCTTGACTCCGATGATGCGGTTGAACTCCTGCGGTGTTTTGCAATGTATGATTCCGTTTTTGTCCTTCATTCGGCAAAAGTAATGTAAAATGCGGATTATCGCATCATTATCACGGATTCATATCACACAAACACGGATTTGTTTATCCTGTATGTTTGGCATAACCGCTACATTTGTCGAAAAATAAATGAAAATCCGCATGAAACGAATCGAACATCAAAAAACGGCGTCGCCGACGACCGTATTGCTTTTTTCGGGAGCCATCGTGCTGCAAATTGTCGGCATGTCCCTCTTTCCGCTGACGACCGGCTATACGAAGTTCTGGCCCACACTGGCCTCCATTCTGACCTTATTGCTCGGCTCGTTGCTTTTTTGCCGGATGCTTTACAAAGGTGTCGCGCTCAGTTTTCTGATACCGTTAGGTTCAGCAGTCATGCCGCTTGTCGTGAGCATGCTGGGAATATTCGTGTACGGGGAAAGTGTATCGGTATTGAAAATCATGCTGCTTGTCGTGGCCTGCGCCCTGATAGGCATAGCAGGTAAAATGAAATAAGCAGACATCATGGACAGCCTATCTACAACCACAATCGGACTATTTTTGATTGCAACGATGTTCTCTCTGGGGGCAACGGCAATCTGGCCGCGGACACAGGGATTTACCCGACCGATACCGACGGCTCTGTCTATACTGATGCAGGTGATATGCCTCGTATTGATGAACCGCATTATCGATTCGGGAGTCGAGTTGAGCTTTCTCATACCGCTCAACGGGGCATTTTCACCGCTCGTGATGATTTTCGTCGGCGTTTTTCTCTACAAGGAAAAGGCGTCAGTTTGGAAAATCGCTGTCTTGCTGACAGCGTGTGTGCTGATTGGTTTTGCAAACTTTTTATAAACAGGAAATAATGAATAGCGAACAACATACTACAGCCAAAGTCTGGCTGATTACGGGAGCATCTCGCGGCATGGGACATGCCATTATGGAGGCGGCGCTCGCCGCCGGGCATTGCGTGGCGGCGGTCTCGCGCAGCGGAGAAATAACGACGCATATCGAAGACGGGGTAGTGCGGCTGCTTCCGTATGCGTTGGATGTGACGAATCCCGAACAGGCGGCGTTCGACCGGATGGCCGAAGCGGTCGTGAAGCGCTTCGGACGCATCGACGTATTGGTAAACAACGCCGGTCACGGACAATTCACCTACTTCGAGGAGTCGGACGAGCGGCAGATTCGTGACGTATTCGAGACCAATCTGTTCGGACTGATGCGCGTTACCCGTGCCGTTTTACCGGTCATGCGCAGACAACATGCCGGACACATCTTCAATGTTTCGTCCGCTGCGGGATATTCGGGTGTCGGACCATCCATTTACCACACGAGCAAATTCGCCGTTACGGGGTTCTCCGAGGCACTTGCGTTCGAGACGGAACAATTCGGCATCCGGGTTACGATCGTCGCTCCCGGCCTGTTCCGCACGGATTTCATGAATTTCAATTCCGCCTATCATCTTCCCGCACGACCCATTGCGGACTACGACGCATTCCGGGAGCGGATGAGCGGTTTCGTGAAATACATGAACGGTCGAGAGCCGGGCAATCCCGAAGTGTTGGGAAGACTGGTCGTGAAAGCGGCCGACAGTGAAAATCCGCCCCTGCATCTGCCCGTAGGTGCGGATGCCATCGAGACGCTCGAAACGCACCACGAGGCACAGCGAAAGGATGTCGAGGCATGGCGTGAGGTGTCCTGCGCCACCGCGTTCCCTCCCGAAGAGTCTGAAGTCGATACGCAGGCGTTTTTTCAATGAATCGAAGCATGAAGGGTGGAAAATCCGAAGGCATGAAAAGCAGGATACCCGATTTGCAAAACACAAACCGGAGTTGTCTGAAATTTAGTTGTCGAATCGGTTAATTATGAATAAGAAATCCCTTATCCGCACCATCTCGCAGGAACTCGACCTGCCCGTGTCGCAGGACAGAATCGCCAGGATTCTCGACAAAGGGCGGTTCCTGAAATCCAAAGACGGGACACGGTTCATTTCCGCTTCCAGTCTTTCATCGGCACTCTCCGCTGTCAGAAACAACAAAACAGCGGTCATTTGCGGAATAAAAAGAATCATCAAGGAACTGAAAATATAGAAGCGAGAAGATTATCCAATTTAGAACAATATTGGTGCATGAAATATCCGAACTATAAAAAAGCCGCTTGAACAGCAGATTCAAGCGGCTTTTTCTGTGTTTCAGGAAGCTGTCATCCTATTCCTGAACTCTTTCGGTGTACACCCTTCCTGACGTTTGAAGAAGCGGACAAAATGCTGCGGATGCTGGAATCCCAGCGATTCAGCAATCTGCTTGATTGTTCCTGCCGGGTCGAGCATCCGCTCTTTGGCAACGGCAATCATTTTCAGTTGGATATACTCCTGTGCTGTTTTCCCTGTTTCCGACTTTACCAAATCTCCGAAATAGTTGGGCGAAAGGCAAATCTTGTCGGCGAAATATTTCACGGTCGGGATTCCTTCCCTCGCCGCCGTATCCGAATAGAGGTAATCGTCCAGCAACCGCTCGAAACGCGCCAACGCATCGTGATTCATATCCTCGCGGGTGATGAACTGACGTTCGTAAAAGCGCATACAGTAGTTGAGCAGCACCTCGATGTTGGAAATAATCAGCGATTTGGAGAACTTGTCGATGGGATGCTGCAACTCACGGACAACCTTTTCCATATAATCTTGCAAGATGATACGCTCCTCTGTCGAAAGGTGCAAAGCCTCGTTGGAAGCATACGAGAAAAACGAATACTGCTTCATCTTCTGCCCCAGTGAAGTGCGATGCAGGAAATCGGGATGGAACAGCAATCCGATGGCTTCCGGTGCAGGGCCGTCTTCCAGCCGATGGATACCTACCGTCTGACCCGGAGCGAAACTCACGACCGTTTCGTCGTCGAAATCGTAGACCGTTTTTCCATAGTTGATAATGCAACCTGTCGCCTTTTTAAGGAACAACGCATAAAATCCCAGCGTCATCCGGTGCGTCGGTTGCGGCACGGAGCCGTCGAAATGCACGATGCCGACCAACGGGTGGCGTGTCTCGAACCCGAAAAAACGGTTATACTGCTCGATGGTGTCCGCTTTGATTATATCTTCCGTATTCATAATTCTATAAATGCTTTTCTATCATATCCTTATTTTCAGTACAAAGGAAATACATTTTCCCCGATAATAAAAGCGTCATAGAGCAAAACACGTAATTCGGGTACTTTTACCCGTAAGCCGGGTACTTTATTGATTATCATAACGAAACGTTTCTAACAAAACCCGTAATTGGGGTACTTCTGTCCGTAAGAAAGGTACCGGCGAGCTCGATACGAGCTCCTATTTTTGCATCGTATAAAATAACAGTTCAAAATCAAGCAAATATGAAACGGATAGTAATTACAACCATGACGGTGTTTGCCTTCTTCGCTTCGGCCGTCGCACAAAACCAGAACGAGCGTGTTCCAGCAAAGGGATTCGCCATGTTCTCCGCGGAGGACACCTTCCATCCTTACGAGTTTACCCGCCATGCTATCGGCGACAACGACATTCAGATTAAAATCCTGTACGCCGGTATCTGCCACAGCGACCTGCACGCCGCATGGGACGAACAGCAGGAACAGGGATTATACGCTTCTTATCCCATGATTCCGGGACATGAAATCGCCGGACGAGTGGCGAAAGTCGGCAAGAATGTCACGAAATTCAAGGTCGGCGATTTGGCAGGTGTCGGCTGCATGGTCAATGCCTGCGGTCACTGTTCCTCTTGCGAAATGCACAAGGAGCAGTTCTGCGAAAAAGGTACGACCTTTACCTACAATTCCAAAGACATCTACCACGACGGCGAAATGGCGATGGGCGGTTACTCGGACAATATTGTGGTAAGCGAGAACTTTGCTATCAAAATACCTGCAAACGCCGACCTGAAACGGGTCGCCCCGCTTCTGTGCGCAGGTGTGACCACGTGGTCACCCATCCATTTCAGCAACGTCAAGAAAGGCGACAAGGTGGCGGTTGCCGGTTACGGCGGACTGGGACACATGGCTGTTCAGTATCTGGTGGACTTGGGAGCCGATGTAACCGTGTTCGACCGCACGGAAGAGAAACGTGCCGATGCTGCCCGGATGGGTGCAACACGCTATGTGAATGTGAACAATCCTGAAGAGATGAAAGGACTTCGCAACACGTTCGATTTCATCATCAGCACCATCCCTGCCAACTACGAGCCGATACAATATGTCGCCATGCTGAAAATGGGCGGCGAAATGGCTATCGTTGGGCTTCCCGACAAATCGACGCTGAATATCGCAAACATGGCTTTCCTTTCCCGGCGCAAAGTGTACGGTTCGCTTATCGGCGGCATTAAGGAGACGCAGGAGATGCTCGACTATTCGGTAGCGCACGACATCTATCCCGAAGTGGAAATCATCGAGGCGAATGCATCCGAAATAGATAAGGCTTGGCGCAATGTAGCCGACGGAAAAGTGAAGTTCCGCTATGTAATAGACATGAGTACGATAAAATAAGGGGACGTAACGATGAACGAGATAATAGAAAGAATGCGGCGCAGCGAGCGGATTACGGAAACGGATGCCGACTTTCCCCGTTTGTGCGGGGAGATCGAGAACACGCGACGTCTCGTCGGAGAACTCAACACGGGCTACCATTCGCACGACGAGGTGCGGGCGCTGCTCGAACGCATCTGGGGGCAGCCGCTGGATGCCTCCGTGCGTATGTTCCCGCCGTTCTATACGGCTTTCGGCAAAACGACCCATGTGGGCAAAGAGGTGTTCATCAACTTCGGTTGCACCTTCCTCGACCAAGGCGGTATCACGATTGAAGACGGCGTATTTATCGGGCCGGGAGCCAAAATCCTCACAGAAGGTCATCCCGAAGAACCCGAACTCCGTCATACGTTGCATACCGAACCGGTCGTTATTCGCCGCAAGGCGTGGATTGGCGCGGGAGCGATGATACTTCCGGGCGTTACAGTCGGCGAGAACGCCATCGTCGCCGCCGGAGCTGTCGTGACGAAAGACGTACCCGACAACGCTATTGTCGCCGGCGTACCGGCCAAAGTATTGAGAAACATAAAAACCGATTATCATGAATAAGAGTTTTACTGCGCTCCTTGCTATTGTGCTTCTGGCGGGAGCGGCCTGTCAAAGAACAAATAACGAAAAGGATATGAAAGAATTGAATTTAACCGCCGAGTGGGACAAGACATTCCCCAAAAGCGACAAAGTGAACCACAGCAAAGCAACATTCACCAACCGTTACGGCATCACGCTGGCGGCCGATATGTATGTGCCGAAAAATGTTGCCGGCAAGCTGCCCGCCATCGCCGTCTGCGGTCCTTTCGGGGCGGTCAAGGAACAGACCGCCGGACTTTATGCCCAGACGATGGCCGAACGCGGATTTCTGACCGTCGCTTTCGACCCCTCCTACACCGGCGAGAGCAGCGGCGAACCCCGCTATGTGGTGTCGCCCGACATCAATACCGAAGATTTCTCGGCTGCCGTCGATTTCCTTGCGACCAACGATAAGGTCGATTCCGAGCGGATCGGCATCATCGGTATCTGTGGCTGGGGAGGACTGGCTATCAATGCCGCAGCAGCCGACCCGCGCATCAAAGCAACCGTAGCTTCCACAATGTACGACATGAGCCGCGTGAATGCCAACGGCTATTTCGATGCCGATGACAGTGCCGAAGCACGCAATGCACTCCGCAAAAAACTCGCGGCACAACGCACGGAGGATTTCCGCAACGGATTTCCGAAGCCGGGCGGCGGCGTTCCCGACACCTTGCCTGCCGATGCCCCGCAGTTCTTCAAGGACTACCACGCCTACTACAAGACCCCGCGCGGCTATCACCCCCGCTCGCTCAACTCCAATCAGGGACGCAACGCGACGGAAGCCATCCCGTTCATCAATTTCCCATTGATGAGCCGTGCGGACGAAATCGAAAATGCCGTGCTGATCGTTCATGGCGAGAAGGCGCACTCGCACTATTTCGGTGAAGATGCGTTCAAGAGACTGAAAGGTGATAACAAGGAATTGATGATTATTCCCGGCGCAAGCCATACGGACCTTTACGATAATTTAGCCGTCATTCCGTTCGACAAAATGGAGGCATTCTTTCAAACCAATCTCAAATAATAGGACAATGAAAATGTGGTTATTATCTATGATATTACCGTGTATGCTATTGACAACAAATGCTTGCAGTCCGTCAGATGAACCGATAAAGACTGAAGAACCGACGCCCGTTCCTGACCCAGAACTGGAACCGAATCCAGCCCCAACTCCGTCGGATGTCCGTGCTTTGGTGGTCTATTTCTCCTGCACGAACACGACAAAGGGCATTGCCGACCGGATTGTCGAGGCGATCGGTGCAGCGACCTGGCGCATCGAGCCCGAAACGGCTTACACGTCCGAGGATTTGAACTACAATAATTCGTCCTCCCGTGCCAACCGCGAGCAGAACGACCCGTCGGCACGCCCCGTCATCAAGGGCAAATGCGAGAATCTTGCCGATTACGATGTAGTATTTCTCGGTTATCCAATCTGGTGGGGCAAGGCTCCGAAAGTCATTTTCACCTTCCTCGAAAGCCACGACCTTACAGGCGAGACTGTCATTCCGTTTTGCACCTCGCACTCCAGCGGCATCGGGGCGAGCGACACCGATCTGCATCGTCTGGCTGCCGGAACAGAATGGAAACAGGGGCGGCGGTTCAGTGGAAACGAATCGAAAGAAACAATCGAAAAATGGATTAAAAGTATGGATTTGAATTTCAACGACAATACGAATACGGGCATATTCGACCTCTCGAAAGGTACAAACGGCAATGCCCCGACAATAAAGTTAAGTAGCGGCTACGACATGCCGATAGTCGGACTGGGAACTTATAGCCTGCACGGGGCAACCTGTATCAATTCTGTGAAATCAGCGATAGCCTCAGGATTCCGCAAATTCGATACGGCATCCGTTTATGGCAACGAAGAGGAGGTGGGACAAGGCATCCGAGAATCGGGTATGCCGCGCGAAGAGATTTTCGTGGCGACCAAGCTCTATCCCAACCAATATTCCAATCCCGAAGCGGCTATCGAGGAATGTTTGCGAAAACTCGACATCGGGTATATCGACCTCATGCTGCTGCATCATCCCGGCACGGACGACGTGAAAGCATACAAAGCGATGGAAAAACAGGTGGCAGCAGGCAAAATCCGCTCAATCGGTGTGTCATGTTACTATGTCAAAGAGATTGACGAATTTCTGCCTAAAGTGAACATCAGGCCGGTATTGGTTCAAAATGAGGTTCACCCGTATTATCAGGACACGGAGGTAGTAGAACACCTCCATGACCTCGGCATCGTCGTCGAAGCATGGTATCCCCTCGGCGGGCGCGGACATCAAAAGGAGCTGTTGAGCGACCCGGTGCTGTCCGAAATCGCAGCCAGACACAACAAGTCGGTAGCGCAGGTCATCCTCCGATGGGACTTGCAGCGGGGCGTGGTCGTCATTCCCGGTTCGAGCAATCCCGACCATATCAAGGAGAATATCTCGATTTTCGACTTTTCGCTGACCGATGATGAAATGGCACAAATAGCCGCGCTCAATAGAAACGAGAAGCACGACTGGTATTAAAATAAAATCCCATGAAGAAAGTAAAGATAACCGTATTGCGCTCCACTTTCAACGAAGATTTTGCCCGCGACTATGGAATGCCGGGACTCCAACCATGCTCCATAATGAAAGAAGGACAGGTGTTCTATGCCGGATTGGGCAAGCCCGAAGGGTTCTGCGACGGTGCGTGGCGCACCATTCATCCATACGTGTTTGCTCTTGCCAATGGTGCGAAGCATTTCTATTTCAATGATTGGGTACGTCTGCCGGGTGTTGCAATTACATGCTGCAACGACGGTCTGCGTCCCGTCTTTTTCAAATTGGAAGCAACCGACGAGGAGGTTGAATCCCCCTTTATATCAAAATAAACGAAAAAGTATAAGACAATGAAAACAAATCTCAGTTATGACCAGTACATTCCTACCCGTATCCTTTTCGGGTCAGGACAGTTGAATAACCTTCACGCTCAGCCTATGCCGGGCAAACGGGCGTTGATCGTCATCTCCAACGGCAAGTCCACCCGCGACAACGGCTATCTCGCCCGTACCGAAGAACAACTGCATCGGGCAGGCGTGGAAACCGAAGTATTCGACGGCATCATGCCCAATCCGACGGTCGCCAACTCCGTAGCGGGAGCGAATGCCGCACGTGCGTACAATGCCGATTTTCTCGTGGCATTGGGCGGCGGCAGCGTTATGGACTGCTCGAAAGCCATTGCGTTGCTGGCAACCAACGAGGGCGATTTATGGGATTATGTAGCTATAGGCTCCGGCAAGGGACAACCGATACAAAACCGCCTGTTGCCCATCATCGCCATTACGACCACCGCCGGCACGGGATCGGAAACGGACGGCTGCGGCGTCATTACCAAAGAGGAAACCAATGAAAAGGCATTTATCATGCACCCGTCGCTTTTTCCCGCCCTCGCCATCGTCGATCCGGAGTTGATGCTTTCCGTGCCGCCTCGATTTACGGCCTTTCAGGGTTTCGATGCCCTGTTCCACAGCGTGGAGGGATTCATCGCAGCCAGTGCCAATCTCGCCAGCGATATGAACGCACACGAGGCAATCCGCAACCTCGCCCAATACCTGCCGCGTGCCGTGAAGGACGGTTCCGATTTGGAAGCCCGTACCCGTGTTGCATTCGCCAACACCCTGTCTGGAGCCGTAATGACGCTCACGCTGTTGACCAGCGAACACGGGCTGGAACACGCGCTTTCCGCCTATCATCCCAATCTGCCGCACGGAGCCGGATTGATTATGATCAGCAAGGCATATTTCAGCTATTTCGTCCGCAATCACGGCTGCGACGAGCGTTTCGTCGAATTGGCTCAGTTACTCGGTATGCCCGATGCAACACAGCCCGAAGATTTCATTACGGCACTCGTCCGCTTGCAGGAAGCCTGCGGGGTGGCGGACCTGAAAATGTCCGACTATGGTATCACGCCCGATGAGTTCGAGACTTTTATGCGTAATACGCGCGATGTAATGGGCATCATGTTCACGGGTGACAGGGTGCAGATGTCGGACGAAGACATAGTACGGATATTCGCTGAATCCTATAAATAACCGGCAATGAGTGATGAAAAGAGTATGATCCGCCGTGAAGCACTCAAAAAGATGGGTGTAGTAGCGGCAGGGATAGGACTGGGCATCGGCGGCGTAAATGCCGCCGATGTGCTGGAACTATCCGAAAAAGAAGAAAAGCATAGAAAGATGAAAGTGTTGGCAATCAATGGCAGTTCACGCAAGGACGGCAATACGGCGGATATGCTGAATCTTGTATTGGGCGAGCTGGAAAAAGAGGGATACGAAACGGAACACATACAGTTGGCAGGCAACACCATCAATCCATGCAAAGCCTGTTTCGCCTGTGCAGGAAAGAAGAATTGCGTGTTCGGTGATGATATTTTTCAGGAACTCTACCGGAAAATGACCGAGGCCGATGCCATTATCCTCGGTTCTTCAACCTACTCGGCTGATGTTTCATCCACGCTGAAAGCGGTTATCGAGCGTGCCAGCGTAGTGAGCGACACCAATCCGGGAATGTTCCGGCACAAAGTAGGCGGTGCGGTTGCCGTTGCCAGGCGTGCCGGAGCCATGAACACCATCGACACGATCAACCATTTCTTTCTCAACAAGGAGATGTTCGTCGCGGGTTCAACCTATTGGAACATCGCCTATAGGCGTCTGCCTGGCGAAGCCATGAAAGACGAGGAAGGCGTCGCCAATATGAAGAACCTCGGACAGAATATCGCGTGGATTCTAAACAAAATAAAATAGATGCATCTGCCAAAAATATAAACAAGTAAAATGACATGAAAGAACAAAGTAAAAAGTCTTCTCTTTTTTTGAAGAGAAGCAACACCGAACCCACTTCACTACCGAGCAGGATGTAGCAGAGGAATTGTTTGAATTACTTTCCGAAGCGAGAGAACTCTATCTTCAGGATGTGATTGTGGATGGCAAGCGGTATAGTCGCTATGTGGATGACTTCATAAACAGTCACCGGTACATCAACTGCAACAGTGCAATTTGCCGAAACTGCCACGAGATGAACATCCACATCG
>OLXZ01001195.1_pt1 | contig 11382 bp, 10 predicted proteins | sample 1673901 | NCBI WGS metagenome assembly OLXZ01 (sample SAMEA103958131, study PRJEB25191) | human gut metagenome | reverse complement strand
TGGTCGCAGCCATGTGACAGGTTCTACAAATACGGGGGCGACCCCGGAACAGAAGGAATCTGACTGCGGAGAAAGAGACAAATCTCTGCGCGTTTGTCCTTTTGAATGAATTTTCAGGAGGATTTTTTACCCATGTGTGGAATTATTGGTTATGTGGGCCACCAGCAGGCGGCCCCGATTTTGCTGGACGGACTGGCCCGGATGGAATACCGGGGCTACGATTCCGCCGGTGTGGCGGTGCGGTCCGAGACAAAGGGGCTTCAGGTTTATAAGTCCAAGGGCCGCCTTCAGGTGCTGTCAGATATGATCCACGGCGGTGCCGATGTGGAGGGAACGCTGGGCATCGGCCATACCCGCTGGGCCACCCACGGCGAACCGAACGATATCAACTCCCACCCGCACGTCTCCCAGAACGGCAAGATCGCCGTCGTCCATAACGGCATCATCGAAAACTATCTCGAGATCCGCGAATTTCTGCAGGAGAAGGGCGTGCAGTTCACCTCGCAGACCGACTCGGAGGTCGTCGCGCAGCTCATGGAATACTGCATGGGCCTGCCCGAGGTCTCGACGGTCTCGGACGCTCTGTACATGGTCCTGCACCGGATCGAGGGCGCGTACGCCCTCGGCATCCTCTGCTCGGACGATCCCGATCATGTCTATGCTGCGCGCAAGGACGCACCGCTGCTCATTGGCTTCGGTGAGGGCGAGAATTTCATCGCCTCCGATGTGACGGCACTTGTCAAGCACACGCGCGACATCGTGTATATGGAGGACGGCGAGGTCGCCATTCTGGGCCGCGACGGCGTGCAGGTCTATAATGCGATGGAACTGCCCATCGAAAAAGAGCACCATCACATCGATTGGGAGATCTCTGCTGCGGAAAAGGGCGGGTATGAGCATTTCATGCTCAAGGAGATCATGGAGCAGCCGCGCGCTATCAAGTCCACGCTCGACCCGCGCGTGAAGGATCACCGCGTCGTGTTTGACGAGCTGAAGATGACCGACGAGCAGCTCATGGGCTTCAATAAGATCATGATCACGGCCTGCGGCTCGGCGTTTTATGCCGGCCAGGCGGGCAAATATGCGCTCGAAAAGCTCACGCACATCCCGGTTGATGCCGACCTTGCAAGTGAGTTCCGCTACCGTGATCCGATCGTCGACGAGCACACGCTCATGATCATTATTTCGCAGTCCGGCGAGACGGCGGATACCATCGCCGCCATCCGCGAGGCGCAGTCCAAGGGCGCGTATGTGCTCTCGATCGTCAACGTCGTCGGCAGTACGATCGCCCGCATCTCGGACGATGTCATCTACACCTGGGCAGGCCCGGAGATCGCCGTTGCGACCACGAAGGGCTACACCACGCAGGTGTCGGTGCTGTATCTGCTGGCGCTCTATCTGGGCGAAAAGCGCGGCTGCCTGAGCAGGGAAGAGGCTGCCAAGCTCACGGATGACCTCATGATCCTGCCGCAGATGGTGCAGCGCGCCATCGATCTCAACCCGCAGATCGCGCAGCTGGCCGAGCGGTACAAAAACAATCCGTCCCTGTTCTTCATCGGCCGCAATGTGGACTACGCTGTCTGCATGGAGGGGTCTTTGAAGCTCAAGGAGATCTCCTACCTGCACTCGGAGGCCTATGCTGCGGGCGAGCTCAAGCACGGCACGATCGCGCTCATTGAGGAGAACCGTCTCGTCATCGCCGTCGCGTGCTACGAGCCGCTGTTTGACAAGACCATGAGCAACGTCAAAGAGGTCAAGGCGCGCGGTGCGCGCGTGCTTGGTGTGGCGCTCGAGGGCAATCGCGCCATCTATTCCGAGGCGGACGATGTGATCCTCGTACCGCGCATGGACGACCTGTTCGTCGTCCCGGCGGAGATCGTGCCGCTGCAGCTCTTTGCATATTATGTCGCAAAAGCCAACGGCTGCGCGATCGATAAGCCGAAAAACCTCGCGAAATCCGTTACTGTCGAATAAGGAGAGCGTCATCCATGCCGAATCAGTCTGTCATCGTCCTCGATTTCGGAGGGCAGTATAACCAGCTTATTGCGCGCCGCGTGCGCGAGTGCAATGTCTATTGCGAAGTCAAGCCGAACACCATGACCGTGGATGAGATCCGCGCCTTTGACCCCATCGGTATCATCTTCACCGGCGGCCCGCAGAGTGTGTACGCCGAAGGTTCGCCGCAGGTGGATCCTGAGATCTTCCGGCTCGGCATCCCCATCCTCGGCATTTGCTATGGCTGCCAGCTCATGGCACAGTATCTTGGCGGGGAAGTGACCGCCGCCGGGAAGGACACCGCGCGCGAGTACGGCAAGACGCAGACCTGGTTCGATACCGACTGCCGTCTTTTCCGCGGCCTGCCGGAGCAGAGCATCACGTGGATGAGCCACGGCGACTATATGGCCAAGGTGCCGGATTCGTTCCGGCTTGTGGCGCATTCGGATGCCTGCCCGACGGTCGGCATCTGCGATGAGGCGCGCGGCTTCTACGGCGTGCAGTTCCACCCCGAGGTCAACCACACCGAGTATGGTCAGGCCATGCTGCGCAACTTCCTGTATGAGGTCTGCGGCGCGACCGGTGACTGGACGATGGGCGACTTCATGCGCAAGTCCATTGAGGACATCCGCGCCAAGGTCGGCGACGGCAAGGTGCTGCTGGCGCTTTCCGGCGGCGTGGACTCCTCCGTTGCGGCGGCGCTGCTGGCTGAGGCCGTCGGCAATCAGCTCACGTGCATCTTTGTCGACCACGGTCTGCTGCGCAAGAACGAGGGCGACGAGGTCGAGGCCGCGTTCCAGAATTGGGACATCAACTTCGTGCGCGTCAACGCGGAAGAGCGTTTCCTCACGCGCCTGAAGGACGTCTCCGATCCGGAGACGAAGCGCAAGATCATCGGCGAGGAGTTCATCCGCGTCTTTGAGGAAGAGGGCAAGAAGATCGGCTCGGTCGACTATCTGGCTCAGGGTACGATCTATCCCGACGTGATTGAATCCGGCACAAATGTCGCTGCCGTCATCAAGAGCCACCACAACGTCGGCGGTCTGCCGGACTTTGTGGATTTCAAGGAGATCATTGAGCCGCTGCGCCTGCTGTTTAAGGACGAGGTGCGCGCGCTCGGCCGTGAGCTCGGCCTGCCGGAGTATCTGGTCATGCGCCAGCCGTTCCCGGGCCCGGGTCTGGCCATCCGCTGCCTCGGCGCGGTGTCCAAGGACAAGCTGGACATCCTGCGCGACGCGGACTTCATCTTCCGCGACGAGATCGCCAAGGCGCACCTGGAGCAGACGATGAATCAGTACTTCGCGGTGCTGACGAATATGCGCTCTGTCGGTGTTATGGGCGACGGCCGCACGTATGACTATACGCTCGCGCTGCGCAGCGTCACGACGACGGACTTCATGACCGCCAACTGGACGCGCATCCCGTATGATGTGCTCGACCGTGTCTCCGTGCGCATCGTCAACGAGGTCAAGGGCATCAACCGCATCGTCTATGATATTACGTCCAAACCGCCCGCCACGATCGAGTGGGAGTGAGTTTTTGAAACTCCGAACCCGTTGCGGCACAACGATTTTGCGGTTTTATATCTCTCTTTTGATAACGATTTGATAACGCTCCCCATAGGCCGTATCATTCTGTATCCCCAGTGGATTGCGGGTAAAGAATGTTCTTTTGCGGCTTATAAGTGAGGACAACCATATTAGAAAGCCCTTACCGATGGCAACGTCGGTAAGGGCTTTTGCTGTCTATTCATCAGTATCGGGGCTATCTTTGAGTGCATCCACCAGGAAATCACTCAATTCCTGTGAGGGAACTTTTGCCCACCGCAGGGTGGTGTCGTACTTGGGGTAGTTGTACCGCCAGCGGTCATAGTCCTCCCTGGTGATCTCCCCGGCCTCCAGCTTCTTGGCCTGCTCCGCCCAGGCGGACAGCATATCAAGCATATTGGCATAGGTCTTGCCTTTGGATTTGTCCAGACGCAGACAAACCTCGCCGTCAATCTCCCCAATAGTCAGCCCCCGAATATCCTCCAAAGCAAAGAGGGTGTGCATCAGGCCGATGTCGGTATCTATGTCAGGGACGGTCAGGGCATCAGGGGAAATATCAAAGAAGTCAGCCAGGGTCTTTGTCAGGTCGGCCTTGGGGGTGCGGCTCCCGGTTTCATACTGTGCCATACGCACATCGGCGGAGCGTTCCGGGAAACCCACCACCATGCCAAGATACTTCTGTGTGATGCCCTTCATGTTGCGGAAGAAACGAATACGTTCACCAATCGCCATAACTGCCAACTCCAATCTATGTAATGGGGACACTTGAAGTATAACAGATATGTTTAGACCAGTCAAGAGAAAAATAAATAAATTTGTTTATATTTTCTCGTTGGAAGGTCTTGACATAACGGAATAGAGTTAGTATAATAGGACTACGTTAAGCAAATAGCGTTAAATCAAAAGAAAGGAGGAATCCATATGGAGAACAGATTCATCCGGGCGGAAGAAGTTGCGGACGAGCTGGGTGTATCGAAGCCCTACGCCTATAAACTCATCCGGCAGCTCAACGAAGAATTGAAGGACAAGGGCTTCATCACCATCGCAGGGCGGGTCAACCGCCAGTATTTCAACGAACGGCTCTACGGGGCCAGAAAGGAAGGGAACTAAATGCCAGTCTTTAAGGACGAAGCAAGAGGAACATGGTACGTCATGGTGCGGTATCAGGACTGGACGGGGGAGCGCAAACAGAAGTGCAAGCGTGGCTTTGCCACCAAACGGGAGGCCCAGGAGTGGGAGCGCAGTTTCCAGATGCAGACCTCCGGCGACCTGGATATGACCTTTGAAGCCTTTACCGAGCTTTACACCAAGGATATGAAACCCCGGCTCAAGGAGAACACCTGGCTGACCAAGGAGAACATCATCCAGAAGAAAATTCTGCCCTACTTTGGCAAGCGGAAGATTAGCGAGATCACCACCAAGGACGTGATCGCATGGCAGAACGAGTTGCTGGCCTACCGGGACGAGAAGCGCAAGCCCTACTCGGCTACCTACCTCAAAACCCTGCACAACCAGCTTAGCGCCATCTTCAATCACGCTGTCCGCTTCTATGAGCTGCGCTCCAATCCCGCCGCCAAGGCTGGGAACATGGGGTCAGAGGAACGGAAGGAAATGCTGTTCTGGACGAAAGCGGAGTACCAGAAGTTTGCAGATGCCATGATGGACAAGCCCGTTTCCTACTACGCCTTTGAAATGCTCTACTGGTGTGGTATTCGGGAGGGGGAACTGCTGGCCCTGACCCCGGCAGACTTTGACTTTGAGGCCGGGACGGTGAAAATCAGCAAGTCCTATCAGCGGCTCCACGGCAAGGACGTCATTACCACGCCAAAGACGAAGAAAAGCAACCGCACCATTAAAATGCCCAACTTCCTCTGTGACGAGATGAAGGATTACCTGGGGATGCTCTACGGTATCAAGAAGAAGGAGCGCATTTTCACCATCACGAAAAGCTATCTCCACCATGAGATGGACAGAGGGGCGAAGTCGGCAGGGGTCAAGCGTATCAGAATCCACGACCTCCGGCATTCGCACATCTCACTTCTGATTGACATGGGCTTCTCCGCTGTGGCGATTGCTGACCGTGTGGGGCATGAGAGTATCGAGATCACCTATCGCTATGCCCACCTGTTTCCGTCCAAGCAGACGGAAATGGCAGACAAATTGGACTTTGAAAGGATGGGAGCGTAATGTCAGCTAAGAATTTGGACACTCACAACCGCTGGAGGAACAAGACCGTGGCCTTCCGGGTATCCCCGGAGGAAAACAAGCAGATTGACGCCGCTGTGCGGCTCTCTGGCCTGACGAAGCAGGACTACATCACCCGGCGGCTCTTAGACCGGGCCGTGGTGGTGCAGGGCAATCCCAGGGTCTACAAGGCCCTGCGTGACCAACTCGCCGCCGTCCTGGGGGAACTGCGGCGCATTGAGGCCGGGGGCGACGTGGGGGATGAACTTCTCGCCACCATTGACCTTATCTCAGTGACGCTGGGCGGCATGAAGGAGGATTGATAGATTGATGGATTCCAGAGAAACGAAAAGGACTGTCCCGGTTCCGTCTGTTGGCGCAGACGGGGAACAGCCCAATTCTCAAACAACTACCCAAAGTATAGCAGAGGAAACGGCTGAAAACAACCCCCAAGAGAAAGATTTAGAGGAAATGCTCCGGGATATGCGGCGCATGAACGACCCAGCCTACCTCCACACAGTTTCCATGAACGACCTTTACCAGAACATCTACCAGAGCAGACCGCCCGTAATAGACGGTCTGCTCTACCCTGGGACGTACCTCTTTGCGGGAGCGCCCAAGGTGGGCAAGTCGTTCCTGATGGCCCAGCTTGCCTACCATGTCAGCATGGGCCTCCCCCTGTGGGGCTACCCTGTCCACAAGGGGACTGTCCTCTATCTGGCGTTGGAGGACGACCACCGCCGCTTGCAGGGGCGGCTATACCGAATGTTCGGCACAGAGGGCACCGACAATCTGCTCTTTGCGGTCTACGCCAAACAGCTTGGCGTTGGCCTGGAGGAACAGCTAAAGAAGTTCGTCCGGGAACACCCGAACACCAAGCTGATTATCATTGACACCCTCCAGAAAATCCGGGAGGCTGGTGGGGATAAGTACAGCTACGCCAACGATTACGAGGTGGTGGGTAAGCTGAAACGCCTTGCCGATGATTGCGGCGTCTGCCTCCTGCTGGTACACCACACTCGAAAGCAACAGGCAGATGACAAATTCGATATGATCTCCGGCACCAACGGTCTGCTGGGAGCGGCGGACGGGGCCTTTCTTCTTCAAAAGGAGAAGCGGACAGACGGCAGCGCCGTTCTGGACGTGGCCGGGCGTGACCAGCAAGACCAGCGATTCTATCTTACCAGGGACAAGGAACGGCTGATATGGACGCTGGAGCGTACGGAAACGGAGGCATGGACAGAGCCGCCCGACCCGGTGCTGGAGGCCATAGCCGCCCTTGTGACGGCGGAGAAGCCGACCTGGGGTGGTACGGCCACCGAGCTGGTAGCGGCGCTCCAGACCGACATGAAGCCCAACGCCCTGGCGATGCGGCTAAACGTCCGGGCCGGGAAGCTGCTGATAGACTACCACATCCGCTATGAGAACAGCAGGAGCCACGCCGGGAGAAGTATCAGCCTGACGCTGGAACCGTCCCAGGCGTGACGACCGTGACGGCTGTGACGGCTTTTTTGAGAGTGGCGGCGGTGTCTGAAACATCGTCACGGTCGTCACGGCTGTCACGGGGAGCAGCAAAGTTTAGGCGGGGTGCAGGGTGCCCTTTTCAAAGGGCGGCCCTGCTGGGGGAGGCAACCGCAGTTGCCGGGGGCAAAGCCCCCACACCCCCTCGGAGAGCCCACGACACTTTGCAGACCGAAGGGATGAAAGTGTCATAGTGGGTTATTACACTTCCTGCAGGAAGTGCCTCCCCCGAACCCCCGTCCTCTTTCAACAACCCAACATCTGAAACAGGAGGATTTTTGCCTATGGCGAGAGGCGACGGTATTGACCGTACCAACGCAAGAAATATGAGGCTGACCGAAACCAAGATCGGTAACACCCAGCAGCACAACGAGCGTGAGAAGGATTCCTATGTCAATCAGGACATTGTACTGGAGCGGACGCCGCTCAATGTCCATTTCAAAACCCCGTCTGCCGGGTATCGGGAGATGTTTGCTCAAATGGAGGCCGACGGCGTGATCTCCACCCGTGGCATCAAGGAGGATGCCTTTCGATACGGTGAGTTGGTCTTTGATGTAAACTCCGCTTACTTCTACAATCACGGCGGGTATGACTTCGCAAAACAATTTTACACCGAAGCCTATAAAGCCGCAATCAAAATCGTGGGCGGAGAGCAGTATATTTTGTCGGCGGTCATGCACGCTGACGAGCGCAACCGGGCCATGTCCGAGGCGCTGGGGGAGGACGTGTACCACTACCACCTCCATGTGGTTTATATCCCGGTAGTGGAGAAGGAGATACGCTGGACAAAGCGGTGCAAGGACAAGTCCCTGGTGGGCAAGGTCAAGGAAACGATCATGCAGGTGAGCATGAGCAAGAAGTGGGCGTCCAAGCCCATTCTGGACGAAACTACCGGGGAGCCGTTACGCACAGCTAAGGGCAAACCCGTTCTACGAAAGTCGTACAGTGTCCTGCAAGATGATTTCTTTGAGCATATGCGCTCCGCTGGCTATGACGATGTAGAGCGTGGGGAACGTGGTAGTTCCGAAGAACATTTGACTGTTACGCAGTTCAAGACGGAGCGTGAGCAGGAACGGCTTGCACAGCTTCAAGAGGTGTCGGCGCTGGCCCAGGTTGAGGCCGACAAAAAGAATAAGGAGGCAGCATCAGCTGAGAAGAAAGCGGCCCAGGCCAGGGCTAAGCTGGACGATGTAGCGCCCTTGCTCAAGGGCATGGAGAAACTGGCGGCGGACTTCTCCGACGACCCGGAGCGGACGCTGCCGGAGGCGGGGCCGCTGGAATCGGCCAAGTCCTACCGGGAGAAAAAGGCCAAGCCCCTTTGGGAGAAGATCGTCAAGGTGCTGCGCTCCGTCTACCGGGCCTACTTCGACCTCAAGAGCAAGTTTGAGCGGTTGCAGAGCGCCTATGATCGTGAGGTCAGTAAGAACGGCTCCCTGTCAGCCAGGATTTATGAGGTTTGTGCCGAGAGGGACGGCTTGAAAGGGCAAGTCAGGGACTATGAGCGGGTCAGACGGGCCATTGGCCCGGAACAGGCGGACAGGATACTGGAGGCAGCTTACCAGCAGGAACAGGTCGAAAAGGAGCAGAAATGGGGTGCAAGGTCAAAAATAAGGGTAGGCGCACGATAATCACAAAAAATGGAGGTAATTTCATGGAAAAGTACATCTTTGACGAGGGCAACGGTCTGTGGTATGAGTTGCAGAGGGACTAACAATATTCGGGCGTGTGCGGCGGAAATCGTGGACACAGAAATTATTTGCGCATGAGGCCCCAAATCGGAGGGTGTCCCGGTGAATGCCCTCCTGATTTATTTGGGACAGCGGGTAAAAACTTCTTGCATTTTAGAGTGTGCTATGCTATACTGCTGTCATCCTGATTTGAGGAGTCTATTCAACATGCGGCAAGGTATTCTTAAATAAAATTTGATAATGGGCACAAAAATAATTGCCCCTTGCAGGGGCTTGGTTTTTGTACCCAATTTAAGAATGCTTTTGCCTTTTTATCAAATATCGTGACGGATAACGGCTCATGTTAGCTGAATGCGTTTCTATGTATCCGAAGTCATGATCCCCAGCGGTAAAAGTATTTGCCGCTGGGGATTTTTATGCCCTTTGGGGCTGTAAAGGGAGGACAATCACATGAAAATAATCAATATTGGAATTCTTGCCCATGTAGACGCTGGAAAGACGACCTTGACGGAGAGCCTGCTATATGCCAGCGGAGCCATTTCAGAACCGGGGAGCGTCGAAAAAGGGACAACGAGGACGGACACCATGTTTTTGGAGCGGCAGCGTGGGATTACCATTCAAGCGGCAGTCACTTCCTTCCAGTGGCACAGATGTAAAGTTAACATTGTGGATACGCCCGGCCACATGGATTTTTTGGCGGAGGTGTACCGCTCTTTGGCTGTTTTAGATGGGGCCATCTTGGTGATCTCCGCTAAAGATGGCGTGCAGGCCCAGACCCGTATTCTGTTCCATGCCCTGCGGAAAATGAACATTCCCACCGTTATCTTTATCAACAAGATCGACCAGGCTGGCGTTGATTTGCAGAGCGTGGTTCAGTCTGTTCGGGATAAGCTCTCCGCCGATATTATCATCAAGCAGACGGTGTCGCTGTCCCCGGAAATAGTCCTGGAGGAAAATACCGACATAGAAGCATGGGATGCGGTCATCGAAAATAACGATGAATTATTGGAAAAGTATATCGCAGGAGAACCAATCAGCCGGGAAAAACTTGCGCGGGAGGAACAGCAGCGGGTTCAAGACGCCTCCCTGTTCCCAGTCTATCATGGCAGCGCCAAAAATGGCCTTGGCATTCAACCGTTGATGGATGCGGTGACAGGGCTGTTCCAACCGATTGGGGAACAGGGGGGCGCCGCCCTATGCGGCAGCGTTTTCAAGGTTGAGTACACCGATTGCGGCCAGCGGCGTGTCTATCTACGGTTATACAGCGGAACGCTGCGCCTGCGGGATACGGTGGCCCTGGCCGGGAGAGAAAAGCTGAAAATCACAGAGATGCGTATTCCATCCAAAGGGGAAATTGTTCGGACAGACACCGCTTATCAGGGTGAAATTGTTATCCTTCCCAGCGACAGCGTGAGGTTAAACGATGTATTAGGGGACCAAACCCGGCTCCCTCGTAAAAGGTGGCGCGAGGACCCCCTCCCCATGCTGCGGACGACGATTGCGCCGAAAACGGCAGCGCAAAGAGAACGGCTGCTGGACGCTCTTACGCAACTTGCGGATACTGACCCGCTTTTGCGTTGCGAAGTGGATTCCATCACCCATGAGATCATTCTTTCTTTTTTGGGCCGGGTGCAGTTGGAGGTTGTTTCCGCTTTGCTGTCGGAAAAATACAAGCTTGAAACAGTGGTAAAGGAACCCTCCGTCATTTATATGGAGCGGCCGCTCAAAGCAGCCAGCCACACCATCCATATCGAGGTGCCGCCCAACCCGTTTTGGGCATCCATAGGACTGTCTGTTACACCACTCTCGCTTGGCTCCGGTGTACAATACGAGAGCCGGGTTTCGCTGGGATACTTGAACCAGAGTTTTCAAAACGCTGTCAGGGATGGTATCCGTTACGGGCTGGAGCAGGGCTTGTTCGGCTGGAACGTAACGGACTGTAAGATTTGCTTTGAATACGGGCTTTATTACAGTCCGGTCAGCACGCCGGCGGACTTCCGCTCATTGGCCCCGATTGTATTGGAACAGGCATTGAAGGAATCGGGGACGCAGCTGCTGGAACCTTATCTCTCCTTCATCCTCTATGCGCCCCAGGAATACCTTTCCAGGGCTTATCATGATGCACCGAAATACTGTGCCACCATCGAAACGGCCCAGGTAAAAAAGGATGAAGTTGTCTTTACTGGCGAGATTCCCGCCCGCTGTATACAGGCATACCGTACTGATCTGGCCTTTTACACCAACGGGCGGAGCGTATGCCTTACAGAGCTGAAAGGATATCAGGCCGCTGTCGGTCAGCCGGTCATCCAGCCCCGCCGTCCAAACAGCCGCCTGGACAAGGTGCGCCATATGTTTCAGAAGGTAATGTAAAGATACATAATCGTCAAGACGGCAACAATCAGAAGTTATGGAGGGTAACAATGGAATATAGTAAGGAAGATTTAATG
>OLXZ01001187.1_pt1 | contig 11430 bp, 9 predicted proteins | sample 1673901 | NCBI WGS metagenome assembly OLXZ01 (sample SAMEA103958131, study PRJEB25191) | human gut metagenome | reverse complement strand
ACATGTCGCCAAATCCGAATAAAGCCATAAGGGGCTGCGGCCCCTTATCAACCCCAGGGTTTTTTGACAGGCTGAGAGCGGCTTATGTCCGCTCTTATTTATATTTCGTTAAAAATGAATCAACAAAAATATAATCCGTCAATATTTTGACAATAGCTAAATATAGTCGTTAAGTGTTTTATGAGCCTTAATATATTGTGAAAAATGGTAATTTTGACAAAAAACCAACAAAATAAGGATTTTTTCGCAATAATATATGTACTGAATGTGAATAAATATATTGACTATTTTTATATGCCATGCTAAAATCTTAGCGTGAATAGAAGCTTTATTTACATTCTCTGAAGGTTTTTTGAATTTAAAAGCTATTTATCTTGCAGGAAAAACGTATCAACCACATGTTTTCAATAAAAAAAGAAAGGACTAATTATTGATGGAACTTATCGTAAAAGTAAACTCCTTCCTTAACGGCATCGTAATGGGCTGGCCGGGCATGATCCTTCTGGTAGGCACCGGCGTGTATTACACAATTCGCTGCGGCGGGGTACAGTTCAAGTGGTTCGGCTACATAATGAAGACCACCATCGGCAAGATCTTCGAAAAGAAGGAAGCCGGCGAGGGCTCCGTAACTCCCTTCCAGGCCGTGTGTACCGCCCTTGCGGCGACGGTCGGCACCGGAAATATCGCCGGCGTTACCGGCGCTATCGCCCTCGGCGGCCCCGGCGCGGTTTTCTGGATGTGGGTATCCGCCCTGTTCGGAATGTGCACCAAGTTCGCTGAGGTCACCCTGGCCATACACTTCCGCGAGCGCAACGACAAGGGCGACTGGGTAGGCGGCCCCATGTACTACATCAAGAACGGCCTCGGCAAGAAATGGGTCTGGCTGGGCACGCTGTTTGCACTGTTCGGAATGCTTGCGGCCTTCGGCATAGGCAACATGACCCAGATCAACTCCATAGTTACCTCTATCTCCGGCACCATCAACTCCTTCACCCCCATCAACGTCAACGCTGCTAACCTCATAATCGGCATCATAGTGGCGGCGTTCTGCGCAATGGTGCTGCTGGGCGGCCTCAAGCGCATAGGCCAGGTCACTGAAAGGCTGGTCCCCTTCATGGCGGTGATCTACATAGTCTCCGCATTGATAATCTTCTTTGCACACATAGGCAACATAGGCAACGTGCTCCGCGGCATCTTCGTGGGCGCCTTCACTCCCTCCGCCGTTGTCGGCGGCATTGCCGGCGTAACCATCTCCGCCGCCATCAAACGAGGCGTCGGACGCGGCGTGTTCTCCAACGAGGCCGGTCTTGGCTCCGCTCCTATCGCCCATGCCGCTGCGGATAACGACTCCGCTGTGCATCAGGGCTGCTTCGGCGTGTTCGAGGTATTTGCGGATACCATCGTCATCTGCACCCTCACCGCCTTCGCCGTGCTCATGTCCGGCACTCCCATAGAGTACGGCCAGGCCGCGGGCGCTCCCCTCACCATAGCTGCGTTTTCAACCACCTTCGGCAGGGCGGGCGGCATCATAATCTCCATCGGCCTCACCCTCTTCGCCACCTCCACCATACTGTCCTGGTGCCTGTACGGTACCCGCTGCGCGGAGTTCCTGTTCAAGTCCACCAAGGTCATCAAGCCCTATCAGATCATATTCTGCCTCGTGATAATCCTGGGCGCCGTCACCGAGCTTTCCCTGGTATGGGATATCGCCGACACCCTCAACGGCCTCATGGCTATCCCGAACCTTGTGGGCCTGTTAGGATTGTCGCCCATAGTCATCAAGCTCACCCGCGAATACTTCAACGGCGTGCGCCTGGGCGAGAGCAACAGAAAGTAATAACAACAGAGTTTCGCAGAAGTGGCAAGTCCACTTCTGCGAGTTTTTTTCGGGTTTTGCCTCTCACATTCGTTCCCGGGCGGCAAAACCCGCAGAGAAGAAAAACCTCCGGTTTTTATCCGTTTTGACGTACACGCCGTCAAAGCCGGAATTAACTTAAGGGGCTGCGGCCCCTTAACAACCCTGAGTTTTCTCGAAGCGGCGCCCGCAGCAAAACGCGGGGGCCGCTTCCCGGTTTATTTACACAATTTTTATCGCAAAAAATCTTTTACAGCGGAAAACACTCAAAAAAATTTTGCCTGTCCGCTTATTACGGACTTAAAAAGAAAGGATGAACTTAATATATTTGACAAAAGTGTTGCAAAAGCATAATTTGTGTAGTAACATTAAGGCATTGAAATAACTTATTAGCCATCTGTCCGGTAAAAACATATGTCCGTGTTTTAAGGACATATAAAAAATAAAATAATTTTATTTTCTTTAAAAACATCGATATAAACCACTGCTGTCCGCAAAGCGCGGACATTTGTTTCCGGATAACAAACTTTTCATCTTGCAAAAGGCAGGAAGCTACATTATAATCTTTCTATCGTTTCGTGCCGTCGGCAAAAAACCGATGGTTCAGGCATATAGCTATATGCCATAAACAAAAAAGAAATATAAATGGAGGAAAAAATCATGAAGAAGCTCATAGCCCTGCTCCTTATCGCAGTGCTGGCACTTTCCGCAGCAGCATGTTCTTCCCAGCCCGCCGACACCCAGGCGCCCGCTGAGGGTACCGAGGCCGCCGCTCCCGCAGACGGCGCAAAGGTCGTAAAGATAGGCGTATTCGAGCCCGCTTCCGGCGACAACGGCGCAGGCGGCAAGCAGGAGACCCTTGGCGTTCAGTACGCCAATAAGGTACAGCCCACCGTCGAAATAGGCGGCGAGACCTACAACGTAGAGCTGGTCATAGTGGATAACGAGAGCTCCAACGACAAGGCCCCCACCGCGGCCGCCAACCTGGTTGCTCAGAACGTATCCATAGTCCTCGGCTCCTACGGCTCCGGCGTATCCATCGCCGCGGGCGACGTATTCAACAAGGCCGGCATCCCCGCCATGGGCATCACCTGCACCAATCCCCAGGTCACCAACGGCGTGGAATGCTACTTCCGCATCTGCTTCCTCGATCCCTTCCAGGGCACCGTTCTCGCTAACTTCGCAAGCAAGGAGTTCGGCGCGAAGAAGGCATACTGCCTCTCCAAGCTGGGCGATGATTACTCCGGCGGCCTGTGCCACTACTTCGTAGAGGCCTTCAAGGCTCTCGGCGGCGAAGTAGTTGAGGAGACCTTCCCCGAGGGCAACTCCGACTTCACCTCCTACATCACCACCGCCCAGAACAGCGGCGCTGAGGTATTCTTCTCCCCCGTATCCACCGAGGCTGCGGCGCTGATAATCGACCAGGCCGCGGGCAACGGCATGACCATGCCTATCCTGGCCGGCGACACCTGGGATTCCAACGTCATAACCGGCGCTGCCAAGGGCAAGAACGTAAAGGTCTGCGTTACCACCTTCTTCGATGAGGGCGCAGAGAGCGAGGCCGCCCAGGCCTTCGTATCCGGCATCAAGGAGTGGATCAACAGCGACGCTACCGCCAAGGCCAACAACGGCGGCAACGACATGATCTCCGCCGTGACCGCCATGGGCTATGACTCCTACTTCACCGCCCTCGAGGCGCTGAAGAACGCCGGCTCCACCAACCCCGCCGACGTACTCAAGGCTCTGCCCACCACCACCTATGAGGGCGTGACCGGCGCCATCGCCTTCGACGAGATCGGCGACGCCATCCGCGATTCGGCCTTCGTTAAGGAAGTTGACACCGCCACCGGCGAGTGGAAGTTCGTGGCTATCCAGGGCGTAAACTAAAATTAAAGGACTAAACCCAAGCGTAAGCACCGGGCGGCGGGTAACCGCCGCCCGGATAGTATAAAAACATTTCTCTTTTCCTTCCGCAAAACTCCACCACCCCCGGAGGTATCTTAAATGGATTTTATCAATACTAACCTGCCGTATCTGCTGGCAGGCATATCCGTAGGCGGACAGTACGCCCTTATAGCTATAGGCTATACCATGGTTTACGGCATACTGCGCCTGATCAACTTTGCACACGGCGACGTTTTCATGTGCGCCGGCCTCATAATGATATACGCTGTAACGTGGATGCCGCTGTATATTGCCATCCCCTTCACGCTGCTTGTGACGGTGCTCATAGGCTTCCTCATAGAGCGTGTAGCGTATAAGCCCCTGCGCACCGCTCCCAGAATGTCCGTCATGATAAGCGCCATAGGCGTGAGCTACCTTCTCCAGAACGTGGCGCTGTACGTTACCGGCGGCCTGGCCAAGATGTACCCCACCATACCCTGGATAAGCAATACGGTGACCATAGGCACCGCTACCACCAAGGTAGTTACCATAATCACTCCTATACTTACCCTTGTGCTCGTAATAGCTCTGGTAACCTTCATTCAGAAGACAAAGATCGGCATGGCCATGCGCGCCGTGTCCAAGGACTTTGAGACCAGCCAGCTTATGGGCATAAAGATAAACAACGTAATCAGCGCTACCTTTATAATCGGCTCCTTCCTGGCCGCCGTAGGCTCGCTGCTGTATTTTACAAACTACGCGGCGGTAATACCCACCTCCGGCGCCATGCCCGGCCTTAAGGCCTTCGTGGCGGCGGTGTTCGGCGGCATAGGCAGCATACCCGGCGCGGTAATAGGCGCGTTTATAATAGGTATTTGCGAAAACATAATAAAGGGCCTGGGCTGGACCACCTTCTCAGACGCCTTTACCTTCGCCCTGCTCATAATAATACTCATCGTCAAGCCTACCGGCCTCTTCGGTGAGAAGGCCAACGAAAAGGTATAAGGGAGGGGGAGAGTATAATGAAAAAGCTCAGCAAAAACAACATAATCACCATCGCCCTTATAATAGCCATATACGCCATTGTGTTCGTGCTGGAAAAGGTAATAGATCCCAACTCCATGCTGTTCATAGTGCTCAAAAAGGGCGCCATATACGCCCTGGTGGCGGTTTCCATGAACCTGCTTAACGGCTTTACCGGCCTTTTCAGCCTTGGCCAGGCGGGCTTCATGCTCATAGGCGCATACGCTTACGCAATATTCACTATACCCGTGGAGTACAGGGACGCCGTATATCAGTACTTTGACGGCGGCATAGTCCAGTTCTCAATACCCGTCATACCCGCGCTCATACTGGCGGGCCTCGCGGCGGCGCTTTTCGCCTTCCTCATCGGCCTTCCGGTGCTGCGCCTCAAGAGCGACTATCTCGCGATAGCAACACTGGGCTTTGCAGAGATTATCCGCGCCTTCTTCCAGTGGGATACTCTTGGCCCCGTCACCAACGGCTCAAACCTGCTTAGAAAATTCCCTACTTTCGATTCCACTTTGTTCCCCTTCACAGTAGCCGGAATTTGCATACTGCTCATAGTGCTGCTTATCAACTCCTCCTACGGCCGCGCCTTCAAGGCAATAAGGGATGACGAGATAGCGGCGGAGGCAATGGGCATAAACCTGTTCAAGCATAAGGAGATGTCCTTCGTGATAAGCTCCTTCTTCGCCGGCGTAGGCGGCGCGCTGCTGGCCATGTTCCAGACAACAGTTCAGGCAATGGCCTTCAAGTCGGCCATGACCTATGAGATACTGCTCATAGTCGTCATAGGCGGCATAGGCTCCGTTACCGGCTCGGTGCTGGCCTCCTTCCTGTTCATTGCCTGCTCCGAATGGTGGCTCCGCTTCCTGGATGCCGAAACCTACATAGGCGCGTTCAAGGTGCCTCTCCTTCGCGCCGGCTTCCGCAAGGTGGTGTTCTCAATAATCATAATGGCGGTGGTGCTGTTCTACCGTCAGGGCATAATGGGCGACCGGGAGCTGAACTTTGACAGGATACTGAGGAAACGCCAGAAATTCATCGAAAAAACGCAGAGGGGGGGCAAGTAATATGTCAGAAAACGTACTTCGCCTTGACCATGTTACCATGCAGTTCGGCGGCGTAGTCGCCGTGAACGACCTCTCAATGGAGGTAAACGACAAGGAGATAGTTGCCCTCATAGGTCCCAACGGCGCAGGAAAGACTACGGCTTTCAACTGCATAACCGGCGTATATGAGCCTACCAACGGCATGGTGAGCTTCATGGGTAAGACCATGGTATGCAACCATCCCCAGGGCAAGATGAAAAAGCTGTACACGGGCGACCTTTATCCAGAGTTCAGCCATGTGGTCAGCCCGACTCCGGACCAGATAACCAAGCTGGGCATAGCCCGTACCTTCCAGAATATCCGCCTGTTCAGGAGCCTTACGGTATTCGATAACGTGCTTATCGCAAAGCATATGAGGGCAAAGCAGAACGTATTCACCGCCACGCTGCGCCTCAACGCCAAGGAAGAGAAGCGCATGAGGGATGAGGCAATGGCTCTGCTGAAGGAGCAGCATCTGGAGCACCTGAAGGACGACATAGCGGGCAGCCTGCCCTACGGCCTCCAGCGCCGATTGGAGATAGCCCGCGCTCTTGCTACCGATCCAAAGCTATTGCTCCTCGACGAGCCCGCAGCAGGCATGAACCCGCAGGAGACAAAGGAGCTCACCGAGTTCATCAGCCAGATAAGGCACGAATACAACATACCCATACTGATGATAGAGCATCACATGGATCTTGTTATGGCCATAGCCGAGCGCATATACGTGCTGGATTTCGGCCGGCTGATAGCCTCCGGCACCGCCGCCGAGGTACAGGACAATCCCGACGTCATAAACGCTTACCTGGGGGTGGATGAAGATGAGTAGCCTGCTTGAAATACGCGATCTTAAAGTAAACTACGGCGGCATAGAGGCGCTAAAGGGCGTTTCCTTCGACGTGAAGGAGGGGGAGATAGTCACCCTCATAGGCGCGAACGGCGCGGGCAAATCCACCACGCTGCGGGCCATAATGAGCGTCGTCAACCCCGCCTCCGGAACCATCAGCTACGAGGGCAAGGACATCACCCACGCCGCTACCCACGATATAGTTCAGCGCGGCATAGTGCTGGTGCCTGAGGGAAGGCGGGTGTTCCCGAACCTTACCGTCCTTGAAAACCTGCGCATAGGAGCCTATCTCCGGGAGGACAAGGACGCCATAGAGCACGACATAGAGCACGTGTACAGCCTGTTCCCCAGGCTTAATGAGCGCCACTGGCAGCAGGCCGGCACCCTCTCCGGCGGCGAGCAGCAGATGCTGGCCGTTGGCCGCGCGCTCATGGCAAAGCCAAAGGTTATGATGATGGACGAACCCAGCCTTGGCCTGGCGCCTCTGGTGGTAAAGGATATATTCTCCATAATCCGCCGCATCAATGACGACGGCGTGACCGTCCTCCTCATAGAGCAGAACGCCAACGCGGCGTTGAAGATAGCCGACCGGGGCTACGTCCTCCAGACCGGCAATGTGACCATGACCGGCACCGGCATGGAGCTGCTCAACGATGAGAGCATAAAAGAGGCGTACCTCGGCAAGAAATAAGACACAACACACAAAAGAGCGGCATAAAAACGGATGCCTTCGTAAAACAGTTTTAGTCCCGGCAGTAATGTCTGCCGGGACTGTTCTTGTATAAATTGAAGCCGCATGATATGATGAACAAACCGATAAATCGGGATTTGAGGAGGTGTTCATATGAAGAGAGCATTGCTTTTTATTTTCATGACGGTTTGTGTATTAGGAATGTCCGCCTGCAGCAGCAAAGACGCCATGCCAGAAACATCAGATTCTGCCAGCAATCCGGTTCAGAATACAGATATCAGTAATCTGAATGGAGGAAAAATCTGGTCTGAACAAGATATTGTGTCGATGTTCTCTCTTGTGCAAGAAACAGATTGGGAATACATAGACTGTGTTTTAATTCCAGATCATGCTAGTGACCGTGTTGGTGCAGTACTCTTCCGGAACGATAAGGAGCAAACAAGCAATGTTGCGTTCTTTGATGCAGACGGATACTTTCAACAGTATGGCACATATGCAAGAATGTCTGACGAACCTGATTTTCAGTATCTCGGAGGTGGTGCGGTAACATTTAAGCTGGAAACAGAAGATGGTATAATCTATAACTACACGATCACAATCTCGATCGATGACAGTAATGTGAATTTTAAAGCGGAAGATGATTTGCCAAAATAAATTCAAGTTTGTCAGCTTCACATCGGGTCAACTTGCCCCGAACTTTTACAATTAAATACCCGCCGCCCACATAGCGGCACACCGAGCAGGAAATCTGAAAAAGGTCTCCTGCTTTTTTTCTGCCCAAAATGAGGTGGTAAAACGCCACCCCATCCACCAATTACCGAAAGGAGGGACACGAAATGCCCTGTCCACACAACGAAATCACGATTGTTCAGCGCAGCCAGCGGCAGTCTGCGGTTGCCGCCGCTGCTTACCAGAGTGGCGAAAAGCTGTTCTGTGAATACGACCAGCAAGTGAAGCACTACCCGGAAAAGCGTGGTATCGTCCACAATGAAATCCTGCTCCCGGCAAATGCCCCACAGGAATATGCAGACCGCAATACCTTATGGAACGCCGCCGAAGCGGTGGAGAAGCAATGGAACTCCCAGCTTGCAAGGCGGTGGGTGCTTACCATCCCCAGAGAGATACCGCCCGACCAGTACGCTGTCCTTGTCCGGGAGTTTTGCCAGCAGCAGTTTGTTTCCAAAGGCATGATTGCTGATTTTGCAATCCATGACCCCCATCCGCCGGGACACAATCCCCATGCCCATGTCCTGCTGACTATGAGAGCAATGGACGAACATGGAAAATGGCTTCCCAAGAGCCGCAAGGTTTATGACCTTGACGAAAACGGGGAACGGATAAAACTTCCGTCCGGCAGATGGAAAAGCCACAAGGAGGATACGGTGGATTGGAACGACCAGAAGTATTGCGAAATCTGGCGGCATGAATGGGAGGTCATCCAGAACCGCTATCTGGAAGCCAATGACCGCCCGGAGCGTGTGGACTTGCGTTCCTATGCCAGACAGGGGCTTGATATTATCCCTACTGTCCATGAGGGAGCGGCTGTCCGGCAGATGGAAAAGCGTGGTATCCAGACGAATATCGGAAACCTGAACCGGGAAATCAGAGCCGCCAACCGCCTGATGAAGTCCATCCGGCAGCTTATCCAAAACCTCAAAGGCTGGATTACCGAGCTGGGCGAAAAACGGAAAGAGCTGCTTGCACAAAAAGCGGCGGAGGAAGCGACACTTCTTCCCAATCTGCTGATGAAGTATATGGAGATACGAAAGGAAGAACGGAAGGACTGGACAAGGGCTGGACAGAACCGGGGGACTTCACAGGACTTAAAGGCAGTCAGCGAAGCCCTGTCCTATCTCCGGCAAAAGGGGCTTTCCACTGTGGAGGACTTAGAAGCATTTCTGGAATCTTCCGGGAAATCAGCCGCAGATTACCGCAATCAGATGAAGCCAAAGGAAGCCCGCAGCAAAGTGATTGACGGGATTCTTGCCAGCCGGACAGACTGCAAGGAATGTAAGCCTGTCTATGAGAAGTACCAGAAGATATTTTTTAAGAAAACAAAGGAGAAATTCAAACAGGAACACCCGGAGGTTGCCCGGTATGAGAAAGCCGCCGCCTACCTTGCCAAGCACCCGGACGATAAGGACAGTACCCAAAATGAGCTGCAAGAGGAGCAGGAAAAACTTCTCAGCGAAATCGCAGAGCTGAAAGAACCTTTGACCGAGGTACAGGCTGATTTGAAGAAGTTGCGGGACATCCGCTACTGGGTACGGAAAGCTACACCCGGCACAGAAGAAAGCAAAGAGCCGCCCAAGAAGCAGCCTATCAAGGAAGTCTTGCAGGATAAGGCTGACGAGAAAAAAGCACAAAGAACTGTCCCGGCACAGACGAAACACAAACAACAGGATATGGAACTTTAACAGGCACTTGCCATTTTCAGATTGAGAATGATAAGTGCCTTTTCTTTTTTACAAGGAGGAATTGATTTGAATGTATTTGAAGCTGTGAAGCAGTCCGTTACGACAAGACAGGCTGCGGAGCATTACGGAATCCGGGTAAACAGAAACGGGATGGCTTGCTGCCCGTTCCACAACGATAAGACCCCCAGCATGAAGCTGGACAAGCGTTTCCACTGCTTCGGATGTGGTGCAGATGGGGATGTGATTGATTTTGTAGCTGCCCTGTACGGGCTGGGGAAAAAGGAAGCCGCCGCACAGTTGGCGAGTGACTTCGGGCTTGCCTATGAGGACTGGAAGCCACCGGGCAGGGCAAGGAAGCCCAAGCCCCGGCAGAAATCCCCGGAAGAACAGTTCCGGGAAGCAAAGGCACATTGCTTCCGTGTCCTTGCCGATTATCTACACCTCTTACGGGTATGGAAAACCGACTATGCCCCGCACTCCCCGGAGGAAGCGTTTCATCCCCGGTTCGTGGAAGCCTTGCAGAAGCAAGCCCATGTGGAATATCTGCTGGATGTGCTGCTGTTTGGGGATACGGAGGAAATCGCTTCACTGATTACGGAACATGGAAAGGATGTGATACAGCTTGAACAGCGAATGGCAGAGCTTGCCGCCGCAGACGCAGCAAGAACTAAAAAACACCATGAACGCCATGCAGCCGCCCCAGAGCATTGAGGAAATCAAGGCGGGGCTGGAAACCACCGAGAAAGGCGGTGTCCGTCAGAGCATACGGAACTGCCTGACCGTATTCCAGCGTGACCCGCTGCTTTCCGGGGCTATCGCATACAACATCCTGACTGACCGCAAGGACATCATAAAGCCCATCGGTTTTCACAGGGAAAGCACCGCCCTGAACGATACGGACATGAAGTATCTGCTTCTTTATCTGGAAGAAACCTACGGGCTTACCAATGAGAAAAAGATTGATAATGCCATCGGGATTGTGGCGAATGAAAACAAGTACCATCCCATCCGGGACTATTTAAGTGCCCTTGTGTGGGACGGTACAGAACGAATCCGTTTCTGCCTGCGGCACTTTCTGGGGGCTGACGCAGACGATTACACCTATGAAGCGTTGAAGCTGTTCCTGCTGGGTGCAATCTCACGAGCCTTTCAGCCGGGGTGCAAGTTTGAAATCATGCTCTGTCTGGTAGGCGGTCAGGGGGCTGGCAAGTCCACCTTCTTCCGTCTGCTGGCAGTCCGGGACGAGTGGTTCTCCGATGATTTGCGGAAGCTGGACGATGACAATGTGTACCGCAAGCTGCAAGGTCACTGGATTATCGAAATGTCGGAAATGATGGCAACCGCCAACGCCAAGAGCATTGAGGAAATCAAGTCATTTTTAAGCCGGCAGAAAGAGGTTTACAAGATACCCTATGAAACCCACCCGGCAGACCGCCCCCGTCAGTGCGTGTTTGGCGGCACTTCCAATGCCCTTGACTTCCTGCCCCTTGACCGTTCCGGCAACCGCCGCTTTATCCCCGTCATGGTGTACCCGGAGCAAGCCGAGGTTCACATTTTGGAGGACGAAGCTGCTTCCAGAGCCTATATCGAGCAGATGTGGGCGGAAGCGATGGAGATTTACCGAA
>OLXZ01001183.1_pt1 | contig 11469 bp, 9 predicted proteins | sample 1673901 | NCBI WGS metagenome assembly OLXZ01 (sample SAMEA103958131, study PRJEB25191) | human gut metagenome | reverse complement strand
AAGATGGTGGCCGCCCATGACGTGGGCAAGGCCGTGAATCCCCTGAGCGTAGAGGGTCAGATCGAGGGCGGCGTGGTCATGTCCATGGGCTACGCGCTGACAGAGAAATACCCCATCGACGAGAACTGCATGCCCACCGCCAAATACGGTATGCTGGGCCTGTTCCGCGCCAACCAGATCCCGCCGGAGATCCAGGCCATCGTGGTGGAGAAGCCCGGCCTGAACGTGGCGGGCGGCGCCATCGGTATCGGCGAGATCACCTCCATCCCCACCGCCCCTGCCATTGCCGACGCCTACTACCGCCTCACCGGCGAACGGGAATTCAGTCTGCCGCTGAAGAACACCCCCTACGCACCCAAGAAATAAACGTAAAAGAGCACCCCAAAGGGGTGCTCTTTCATATCTGTCTATCCGCTTGTACCGCGGCCAGCGCCTCCACCGTATCCACATCCCGCAGCTCCGCCGCGGACGTTTCATACAGCAGCAGCGCGTCCGGGTGTGCGCGGATGACCACGTTGCCGCCCACATCGCCCTCCAGCGCCATCAGCTCCGGGAAAAACTTCCGGGGAAAGATGCACGGGTTGCCCCGCACGCCGTTATGGGCCAGGCCCACGATATGGTCCGGATGCGTCCGGAAGTATTCGAGCTCCCGCCGCACGGTATCCTGCTCCAGAAGCGGCTGGTCCGCCACCTGATACAAAATAGCGTCGCAGCCGGCCATGGCCTCGGTGCCCAGACGCACCGTGCGGCTCAGGCCGTCCTCCGGACGGTCGTTCCGCACCACCGTGAAGCCGAATTCCTCTGCCAGCGCCGCGGCGGCATCGTACTGCGTCACCACCGTCACCTGCGCGAATTCCTCCGCCGGCACCGCCTCCAGCGAACGGCGCAGCAGACTTTTTCCGTCCACCACAGCCTCCAGCTTATTGCGCCCGAAGCGGCTGCCGCTGCCCGCCGCCATGACCAGGCAGCCGATCCGCAGCTCCGCCATGCAAACCACCCTCTTTCGTGTGTTCCAGTGTATCAGCTTCAGTATGCCCCGTCAAGCTTCGCCGTATCGTTATTCCGAAAATAAAATCACGCTTTCGCTGTACATTTCCCCTGTCCCGTGCTATAATTTTCGTGAATATGTATCATTAGCAAAAAATATAGACGACATTTCCAAGTTTTGCAACAGGAGGCTGCCTACTATGAGTAAGGTGGGAAAGAGCGAGATCCGTGTGGACGCCTTTGACAAGGCCACCGGGCGGACAAAATACTACGAGGACCGTATGCCTGCGGGCGCGCTGTATGCCCGCATCAAGCACGCCACTATCGCCCACGGCTACGTCAAGTCCATTGACACGTCCGCGGCTGAGGCGATCGAGGGCGTGGTGAAGGTGCTGACCTGCTTCGACGTGCCGGAGCACTGCTTCCCCACGGCGGGTCATCCCTGGTCCATGGATCCCGGCCATCAGGACGTGGCCGACCGCAACCTGCTGAACCGCCATGTGCGCTACTACGGCGATGATATCGCCGTGGTCATCGCCGAGGATGAGGTGTCCGCTATGCAGGGCGTCCGCGCCCTGAAGGTGGAGTACGAGGAGCTGCCCTTTGTGCTGGACGTGCAGAAGGCCATGGAGCCCGGCGCGCCCCAGCTGCACGAGAAGTTCCCCAACAACATCCTCAAGCACACGACCGCCGCCGCGGGCAACTACGCGGAAGCCATCAAGGAGCCCGGCCTTATTAAGGTCGAGGGCTGGTACGAGACGCCGACGGTCCAGCACTGCCACATCGAGAACCACGGCTGCTTCTGCTACGAGGAGAACGGCCGTCTGGTCGTGACCAGCTCCACGCAGATCCCGCACATCATCCGCCGCGTCGTCGGTCAGGCCATCGGCCGCCCGTGGGGCGATATCCGCGTCATCAAGCCGTACATCGGCGGCGGCTTCGGCAACAAGCAGGACGCGCTGTATGAGCCGCTGTGCGCCTGGTGCTGCACGCAGGTGGGCGGCCGCTGTGTCAAGCTCGACTGCTCGCGCGAGGAGACCTTCGTCTCCAACCGTGTCCGCCACGCCATCCGCACGCATATCATCTCGTGGCTGCGCAAAGACGGCACCATCGCCGCCAAGAAGGTCGAGTGCTTCTCCAATCAGGGCGCCTACGCCTCGCACGGCCACTCCATTGTCGCCAAGGCGCTCGGCTCGTTCAACCAGCATTATCCCTGCCCCAATTTTGAGGGAGACGCCTATACCGTGTTCACCAACCGCCCGGCGGCGGGCGCCATGCGCGGCTACGGTATGCCGCAGGCATCGTTCGCGGACGAATCCCACGCGGAGGAGTGTGCAAAGGCCGTCGGCATGACGCCGCTGGACTACCGCTGGCAGAATCTGATGAAGCCCGGCTATGTGGACGGCTTCTCGCACAACGAGCTTTACGAGGACTCCTACCGGCAGTGTATGGAAAAGGGCATGAAGGCCATCGGCTACGAGGAAAAGGTCAAGGCCTACGCCAACCAGACCGGCCCCGTCCGCCGCGGCATCGGCCTTGCGACCTTCTGGTACAACACCGCCGTCTATCCCATTTCGCTGGAGACCTCCTCCTGCCGCTTGCAGCTGAACCTTGACGGCACGGTCAATCTTCAGGTCGGCGAGACGGAGATCGGTCAGGGCGCGGACACCGCCTATGCGCAGATGTGCGCGGAAACGCTCGGCCTGTCCGATTATAAGAAGGTACACGTCCTGTCCTGTCAGGACACCGACGTGACGCCGACGGGTCTCGGCGCCTATGCCTCCCGACAGACCTTCACCGCGGGCTTCTCCATCCGCCAGACTGCGGAGATGCTCAAGAAAAAGATTCTTGAGTATGCCTGCGAGGTCACGCGGCAGGCGACCTACAACATGAACATCATCGATTCCAACATCGTCCGCATCACGGACGGCCGGGTGCTCATGAGCCTCTCCGAGCTGTCCATGACCGCGCAGTATAATGCAGTGCATTCCGAGCATATCACGGCGGAATCGACCTACACCATCCGCAACAACGCCTATTCCTTCGGCTGCACGTTTGCCGAGGTCGAGGTCGATATCCCGATGTGCAAGGTCAGGCTGCTGCATATCGTGAATGTCCATGACTGCGGCAGGCTCATCAATCCCGCCCTTGCCGAGGCGCAGGTCCACGGCGGTATGTCCATGGGCATCGGCTACGGCCTGTCCGAGCAGCTGCTGTTCGATGAGAAGACCGGCCGGCCGCTCAACAACAACCTGCTCGACTACAAGCTCTCGACCTTCATGGACCATCCGGATCTGGAAGCCAAGTTTGTGGAAAACTACGAGCCGACGTCCGCCTACGGCACCAAGGCGCTGGGCGAACCGCCCGCGTGCTCGCCGGCGCCCGCCATCCGCAACGCCATCTATCAGGCGACCGGCGTCGCCATCGACCAGGCGCCGATCACGCCGCATATCCTCTTCGCGAAATTCACCGAAGCGGGTCTGATCCAGGACTGAGGGAGGTAGCAGAACATGTATGATATGAAAGCGCTCTATGAGGCGCACAGCGTGGAAGAAGCCGTCCGGCTTCGTCTGGAGCATCCGGAAGCGCAGATCATCGCCGGCGGCACCGACGTGCTCGTGCAGATGCGCGAAGGCCGCCGCGCCGGCAAGGAGCTCATCTCCATCCAGAAGGTCGACGAGATCCGCGGCATCTGCATGGACGAGCAGGAGAATATCCGCATCGGCTCGCTCACGACCTTCTCCCACATCACCCATGACCCCATCATCATTGAGAGAATCAACGTGCTGGGCGAAGCCGTCGACATGGTCGGCGGCCCGCAGATCCGCAACGCCGGTACCATCGGCGGCAACACCTGCAACGGCGTGACCTCCGCCGATTCCGCCTCCACGCTCCACGCGTGGGAAGCGATCATCGAGCTCACGGGCGTGAACGGCAAGCGGTATCTGCCCATCAAGGACTTCTATATCAAGGCCGGTACGGTCGATATCAATGTTGCCGAGGGCGAGATCCAGACCGCCGTGCTCATCCCGAAGGCCTCCTGGGAAAACACCAAGGGCTTCTACATCAAATACGGCATGCGCAACGCCATGGAGATCGCCACGACCGGCTGCTCCGTCAACGTCCGCCTGTCGGAGGATAAAAAGACGTTCGACCGCGTCCGCATCGCCTACGGCGTTGCAGGCCCCGTGCCGATGCGCGCACCGAGCGCGGAGGCTGTCGTGAACGGTCAGCCTGTCACGATGGAGAACGTCGAGGCGTTCTCCAAGGCCGTGCTCGAGGACATCAATCCCCGCGATTCCTGGCGTGCCAGCAAGGCGTTCCGAAAGCACATCGCCGTGGAAATGGCCAAGCGCGCGCTCATCGAATCTGTCAAACGCTGCGGAGGTGAGATCTGATGGCACAGTATGCACTTGTCAAATGCAACATCAACGGCAAGGATGTGGAGAAGATCGTGGACGTCCGCGCAAGTCTGACGGACATGCTCCGGAACGATTTCCGGCTCACGTCCGTGAAAAAGGGCTGCGAGGTCGGTGAATGCGGCGCGTGTACCGCGCTCATTGACGGCGAGGCGATCAACACCTGCCTGTATCTGGCTGTCTGGGCGGAAGGGAAGCACATCGTCACGCTCGAGGGCCTTATGAATCCCGACGGAACGGTTTCGGACATCCAGAAGGCGTTCATGGACGAGACTGCGATCCAGTGCGGCTTCTGTACGCCGGGCTTTATCCTGACCGCGACGGAGATCCTTGCCTCCGGTAAGGAATACACCGACGACGAACTGCGCAAGCTGCTCTCCGGCCATCTGTGCCGCTGCACGGGCTATCAGAATATCTTCCGCGCAGTTAAAAAGACCATGCTGCGCCGCCTTTGCAAGTATGAGGAGGCGGAGGCCGTCCGCTGACGGAGCCGAAAAATGCAAACAGAAGTGCCCGCTGCGAAAGCAGCGGGCACTGTGTCGTTCTGTGTGTTTTTGGCGGACGGCGCGGGTCGGCGGTCAGACCTCGCCCTTTGCGTGTCTAGCGCGGTGCAGGATCAGCTCGGCGGCCACGCTGATGGCGATTTCCGCCGGAGTCTCCGCCTGGATCGGCAGGCCGATGGGCGCATGGATGCGCGTGAGCGCTTCCTCCGGGATGCCGTTTTCCATCAGGAAGGCGTTCGTCGCAGCGATCTTCTTCCGGCTCCCGATGCAGCCGATGTAGGTCGCCTTCGTGCGCATCGCCTGAAGCAGCACCGCACGGTCGGCCTGATGGCCGGGCGTCATGATAACGACATAGTCCTCCGGGCCGATGCAGACCTTTTCGCGGATGTCCTGATAGTCGCCCAGAATGACGCAGTCCGCGTCCGGATAGACCTCCTGCTTTGCAAAGTCCGGGCGGTTGTCGAATATGGTCACGCGGAACTCCACACCCGCCAGTACAGGCACGAGCGCCCTTCCGACGTGTCCGCCGCCGAAGATATAGACCCGGCCCGCACGGCTCACCGGCTCGACGTACCACGACTCCTCGCCTTCACGGTAGACGGCGTGGGCGAGCAGCATTGGCCGCAGAGCCTCCATGGAAACGCCGTCCAGAAAACGAAGCCCGTGCCGCTCATCATAGAGTCCCATCCGAACCGACGCATTTGCGTCCATCTTCATGAGCAGCCAGCCATTTTCGCCGCTCCCGAGCATTTCCAGCAGCGCATCCGCGAACGGCAGCTCCTCCGGCTTCAGAATCTGATAATAGACCGTCACATCGCCGCCGCAGATCATCCCGATGTCGCAGACCTGATTCTGCGAGAGCCGGAATGTGCGCAGCAGATTTTCTCCGGTGCGCAGCAGCTCCAGCGCCTGTTCGGCGGCGATCCGCTCGACCGCGCCGCCGCCGATGGTGCCGGAGGCATGTCCGTCCGCAAAGACGGCCATCCGGGCACCGGCACCTCGCGGTGCGGACCCGGAAGAGGCCAGAACGGTACACAGCACCGTATTTTCGCCGCGCGCCAGTGCCGCGCGGATCTCTTCAAACAGCTTTTTCATAAGCCTTGCTCCTTGTTCTTTTATAAGAATAGCGTAGCACCGCCGGAGGCAGGTTGTCAAGTGCGGGATTTTCCTGCCCGCAGCTTGTGCGGTGCGGCTCTTGCTTTTTCCGGCGGCGTATGCTAAAATCAAACTGTAAATAACCAACAGGAGGTATCCCGGCGTGTCGAACAAGTGATTTCAGAAAATGCATAGCGGACGGAGGCCCTCGAGGAAGGGCCTGGTTTGCTGTCGGTTTTTGAGATCACTGCTGTTTCCCGTCGAAATACGGAGCGCCGCGCCCGGGCAGTCTGCCCGCGAAGCGCAGGCCCCGCCCTTTCGCGGTATCGGCGCGCGCTGCGGATGCCCTTTCCATATGCGCAGAAGCTCTGTTTCCGGCAGCGGTATGTCCGCACGGAACCAGAGCTTTTTTGTATGGGAGGATCATATATGCTGGATATTCTTGAAATTTCGGATCTTTCGCTCCACCTGACGCAGACGGGACGCCCGCTGCTGGAGCATTTCTCCTTCACGCTCGGCGCGGGCGACCGCGCGGTGCTGATCGGCGAGGAGGGCAACGGAAAATCCACGCTGCTGCGCTATCTGGCGCAGCCGGAGGCGCTGAAGGGCTACTGCGAGGCGGAGGGGCGCGTTGCGCTGCGCGGACGGCCCGGCTATCTGCCGCAGCTCCTGCCGGAGGCGCTGCGCGAATGCACGCCCGCGGACTATCTCGCCGAGATCCCGGCACACAGAGCCTCGGAGCTGCTGGAGCGGCTCGGCCTGCCGCAGGAGCTTGCCGCCTCGGAGCGCCCGATGCGCACGCTTTCAGGCGGTGAGCGCGTCAAGCTCCAGCTGGCGCGTATCCTGCTGGACGAGCCGGACGTGCTGCTGCTCGACGAGCCGACCAATGATCTGGATGTGGAGACGCTGGAGTGGCTGGAGGACTTTTTGCTGCACACGCGCCTGCCGGTGCTCTACGTCTCGCACGACGAGACGCTGATCGAGCGAACGGCGAACGTGATCGTCCACATGGAGCAGCTCCGCCGCAAGACCTGCTGCCGCACGACGGTCAGCCGCGAATCCTATCCGGAGTATCTGCGCCGCCGCGCCGATCTCTTTGACCGACAGGAGCAGCTTGCGCAGAAGCAGCGCAGCGACTACGATAAAAAGCTCGAACGCTGGCAGCAGGTCTATCAGCGCGTCGAGCATGAGCAGGGGAGCATCTCACGCGGAGACCCGCACGGGGGACGGCTGCTCAAGAAGAAAATGCATTCCGTCCAGTCGCAGAAGCGCCGCTTTGAGCGAGAAAAGGAGGCATTTCTCGACTTCCCGGAGACGGAGGAGGCAATCCTTGCGCGCTTTCCGGCGGACATTGCGCTGCCTGCCGGAAAGACCGTTCTGGACCTCTCGCTTCCGGCGCTGTACGCAGGACAGCACCTGCTGGCCCGTGATCTGCGCCTGCATGTATCCGGCGGCGAGCATGTCGGCATCACCGGCCGCAACGGCGCTGGAAAATCTACGCTGCTCATGCTTCTGTGGGAGGCGCTGAGGGACCGGCGCGACATCACCGCCTGCTGCATGCCGCAGGATTACAGCCTCCTTCTGGACTTCGGGCAGACGCCTATCGAGCATCTCGGTGCGCAGTATGACCGCGAAACGCTGACGCGGGCGCGGACGTATCTCGGCAGTATGCGCTTTACGCACGAGGAAATGACCGGGAAGATCGCCGCGCTCTCCGGCGGCCAGCGGGCGAAGCTGTTGTACCTTGATATGGTGCTCCGCCGGGCGGACGTGCTGCTGCTCGACGAGCCGACGCGCAATTTCAGCCCGCTTTCCTGCCCGGCTGTCCGGGAAGCGCTCCGGGCGTTCGGCGGCACGATCATCGGCGTTTCGCACGACCGGAAGTATCTTGCCGAGGTCTGCGATACGGTCTATGTGCTGGATGAAGCGGGGCTGCACCGGCGGAGCTGATGCAGTAGCAAAAATGGGACCGGAAGCCTGAACGGGTTTTCGATCCCTGATATCATGTGTGGAACGATCTCCGGCACTATTCATCGATTTACATACCAGACGTTTTTCTCCAGATCTGTGCTGTCCGGGGTGTTTGCCGTTGCGGTTAGGCATTCATTGCGGCATAAAGGAAGCAAGCCCAAAAGTGGGGGAGGGCGCGGCTGCGCCGCAGAAAGCGCGTGCAGCGGCCTGCGTAAATCTTTCTGGATATGAAAAACGGACACCCTGCCTTTCGTAAAATGGACAAAAAGGCAGGGTGTCCGACTGTTTTCAAGCGCTGGAAGAAAAACCAAAATGCAAACCAATGAAATGTTTGCATTTTGGAAAGGAGGAGCGACGGAACAGGTGAGAGATGGCTTTTTGAATAAAAAAAGCCGTCGCGAACCAGTGCAGTCCGCGACGACGTGTGTGATCGCTACACTATAGATGAACACGTTACCGCGGTTCATTTCTTCATTTTATTCCTTCAGCTTGTCGTTACTCACAATCTTACCGGTTGCTTCGATCAGGTTTGTCACGACCTGATTGAGCTGCGCGGCGTTTTTGGACGTAATGACCGGCACGCCGGTCTGCTGCTCGATGGCTTTTCGTGCATCGCCCGCGACCTTACCGCCGGAGCGTGCAACCTCGACGTTTTCCCGCAACCCTTCCGGCGCTTTCTGCCTGGAAATCTCCGTAGTCGTAGCTTCGGCCAGCATATTGAGGACCAACTCCAGCGTCGTCATGTTGTCACGCAGGTTTTCTTTCTTCAAACCCTTGAGATTTTTATACTGCCGCGTGTTCATGCCGGACCACGCTTTTGTAATCTCGTCGGTCAGAATCGCGTATTCCACGCCTTTCTGTACCCCGCGCGCATCCCATTCATCGGTCAGTTCCTTGCGCACTTGAATGGCTTGCAGGCGCTGGTTGATCCATTCGCGGCTGTAGCCTTTCTTGAGATAGGTTTCCAACGCGCGGTCGATTGTTAGCTCCGGATCGATGGTTTCCTCGATTCGCTCCCGGCCGACCTGTGCCAGCCAGAGCTTGAACGGCTCGGCTTTCGGTGAGGGAATGGACTGGATGATGCGCAGGAGTTGTTCGGTGTCGGCTACGTCGGTATTGTAGCGTTTTCCGTCCTTTGGCGACTTCAGTTTCAGTTGCTGACAATTTGTCAGCAACTGATCTGCACCTTCTTCTTTAAGCCGCTGCTTCAGTTTTGCCCAATAGTTACTTGCACCGCGCTGATCCGGCTGATCGGTCAGCACAGCTACAACATCGACGATGGAAAAGTACCATTCTTCTTTTTCTGCATCCCATGCGGTACGGATGCGCTTGTTCTCAAAAAGCTGAATCTGATCATTCTGCGCCATTCCATTCACCTCGTTCCAGTCATAATTCTTTCAGCAGCCCCTGGCACCCTTCCAACACGTCCCGCCAAGTCGCTTCAAAATCGCCTGTGTACCACGGGTCTGCCACATTGCCGGGGCGGGCGGTATGATCCATCAGGAGGGACATCTTGCCGGCATAATCGCCGCCGCAGATGCGGTGCATATCCCGCAGGTTGGCACTGTCCATGCCAATCAGCAGATCGTATTCGTCGTAGTCGCGGCTCGTCAGCTGCCGCGCTGCATGACCGCTGCAATTGATCCCATGTTCCGCTAGTTTGCGCCGCGCCGGAGGATAAACCGGATTGCCAAGTTCTTCCCTGCTGGTTGCCGCCGACTCGATATGAAACTGTGATGCCAGCCCCGCTTTTTTCACCAAGTCCTTCATCACAAACTCCGCCATCGGACTGCGGCAGATATTTCCATGGCAGATAAACAGGATATTCTTCACGCTGCATTCTCTCCGAACATTCATCATTTTCTTTAGTATACCAGTCCTGCTTGCTTTCGTCGAGAGATATTTCCAAATGTGCGGCAGATTCTATCATCCGCAGAAGCTCTGCCTTAGATAGACCGCCTACGTTGGCTTTCTGGAGATACCAGCATCTTGCATCCATTGTCAACTCCGATTCCATAATGACCACGTTCAGTGTCCAGCCGATTTTCATTGCCAGCCGGAGGAGCGTTTGGTCATTTTCATAAATCTTGTAAAAATCGCGCATCCGGCGCACGTTGCGCGGGGAAAAGCCTGTGCGGTCAGGGAAATTCGCCTGCATGAATTCTGCGGCTGCGACTGCCGCGCCCTTCTCTGGGCACTGGTTAATGACCTTGCCGATGGCATACACTTCTTCCATCTGCGGAAGATTCTGCGCAAGAATTGCGGTCAATTCCCGATGCATTGTGCCGTAATCCACAGGTTTTCTGACGTTCATGGCTTCTCCTTTCCGCGCTGACGCGCATCGTATATTTCGTCGTTTTGCGAATAGCCTGCTACAATATTTTGTGGTATGATTGCCCCGTTCGTTTGATTCTTGCGAGGGAGGAGCAATCATGCAGTACACCGATAACGAAGCCGCCTTGATCGGCGGCCTGATTTCAACTTATTTCTTTCAGCCTGCTGTGTCCGCATCTTTGAAGGACGCCTACAGCCGCGTCTTGGAGCATCTGCACCAGAATGCCCTCACTTCCTCTGATCTTCAGCAAATCCGAAAGGCCGTGAACTTTCTGATGCCCATGTGCCAGTCAAACCGGCAGACCCAGCGGGAGCTTATGGGTGTCAACGCAAGGACAACAGCGCTTCTGAATGGCTCACGGTAATCGTGGATAACGTAAAAGGCACGACGCTTGGTCGTGCTTTCGCTGTATGTTTTTGTTGACCGCTTCATTCAACTGGTGCGGCTTTCCAGTGCTCTTTTTTGAAGTGGACTTTGTGGTAAAGACTTTGCTTGCCCACACAAAGAGGTGCAGCATGAAATCGAACAAGTAATCTCTTTTTACCTATTTATCGTTTGCTTGATTTCCGCGCCGCTCTTGATCCGTACCAGCACCTCATCAGCGGACAGGACGGTCACGCGCTCTACGATCTGCCGGATGGCGTTTTCATTCCATTCTGTGATCGTGGATGCGGTGTTCTCTATAGCTTCTTCTGCCTGCTTCATGCGGGTGCAGACGCGGTTTGCATCGTTGCTGCTTTGCAGAATTTCTTCCTTCTGCTTTTTGAGCGCGGTCTGCTCGGCAAGGATTTCTGCGAACTGTGCGTTGCAGGCTTCTTTATCTTCCGCATCAATGGCTTCTGCTAGCAGGCGCTGGAATTGCTCATCGAGCTGTGCCAGCCGCCGTTCGATGTCGGCAAGGCTCATGGTCTGACCCTGCACCGGCAGAAGCTCCAAGGAAACTGCATTCCTGATACGGTCAAGCAGGGACGGTTTGTCACTCATAGCAGCGTTGATGGCTGCCAGAATCGCCGCCTGCAAAGGTTCTTCCTTGATCGTCGGCGAATCGTGGCAGTATTTTGTGCCGTAGTTCAGGCGGCTGGTGCAGCGCCAGACGGGGTATTGTCGGCCAAGGGATGTCCATGTGCAGCGGCGGTAGAGTGTTCCGCACTCGCCGCAC
>OLXZ01001181.1_pt1 | contig 11482 bp, 7 predicted proteins | sample 1673901 | NCBI WGS metagenome assembly OLXZ01 (sample SAMEA103958131, study PRJEB25191) | human gut metagenome | reverse complement strand
GCGCAGGCGGCGATGTTGCAGGCGACAATGATCTGGTTTGCCAGCTTCACGGTGTTGCCGGCGCCGTTGACCTCCCCGCAGTGAACGGCGGAGGCGCCCATCGTCATCAGCAGCTCATGGTACTTGTCGAACAGCGCCTTCGGGCCGCCGCACATGATCGACAGCGTTCCATCGACCGCCTTCGGCTCACCGCCGGAGACCGGTGCGTCCATCATATGCACGCCGTGCTTGAGGCACTCGGCGGCGATGGCCTTGGATTCCAGCGGTGCGATGGAGCTCATGTCAATGATATCCAGGCCTTCCTTCGCACCCTCCAGAATGCCGTTTTTGCCGAGGACGGCGTCACGGACGTTGGGCGAGTTCGGGACCATGGTAATGACCACGTCGCTGTTTGCCGCGACCTCCGCGCTGCTTGCCGCACGGATGGCGCCGCAGGCGACGACCTCGTCAAGAGACGCCGGAGAGGGGTTGTACGCGGTGACGGTATAGCCCGCCTTGAGAATGTTCTTGCACATGGGCTTGCCCATAATGCCGAGTCCTACAAATCCTACCTTCATGGAAAATTCCTCCCTGCAAGTTCAATCGGTGATATAACCGGCTTTTTTCAGTTCATGCAGCATGGCCTGATACGCGGGGCCGTCCGGCGTCGGAAGATTCGGACGGTAGGGAACGCCCACGTCCATGCCGCGCATATTCGCCATATCCTTCGTGGCGACCGGGAAGCTCGCCTTGTCCATCGACAGGCGGATCGGATTCAGGCGGAACTGCGCGGCCAGCGAGGCCTTCGTGTCGCCCGCGCGATAGCTGCGGTAGATCCCGGAGACCAGCTCCGGCAGGAAGTTTGCCGTCGTACAGACCGCACCGGCCGCGCCAACGCAGAGCGAGGCGTAGATCAGCGTATCCTTACCGGCAAAGACGCGGAAATCCTTATCCGCCGTCCGGCGGATGAACTCCTCCGTCTGCGTCAGATCGCCGCTCGAATCCTTCATGCCCGCGATGTTCGCAACGTCCGCCAGCCGCTCCACCAGATTCGCGCTGAGCGTATAGCCCGTCCGGCCGGGATTGTTATAGAGCAGCATCGGCAGCTCCGGCGCGCTCTCGGCAATGCTGCGGAAATGCTGATAAAGCTCGTCCTCCGTCGGCTTGAGGAACATCGGCTGCAAAACGGAGATCGCGTCCGCGCCGTGATCCTGCGCCATTTTGGCAAGGCGGATGCACTTGCCCGTGCGGATCGCGCCGATGCCGAAGTAGACCGGGACACGCCCCGCCGTCTGCCCGAGGACGACGTCCAGGCAGTGCGCCATCTCGTCCTCCTCCGTCATGTAGAACTCGCCGTTGCTGCCGAAGAGCAGAATGCCGTTCACACCGCCCTCGATCACGAAGTCCACCTGACGGCGCAGCCGCGCCTCGTCCACATTTTCCTGCGCGTCGAGCGGCGTCAGGATCGGCACGATGATACCCGAAAGCTCCTGTTTCATAGAATAACCTCCTTTGCGGCGCCGGTCAAGTGATCGGGGCCGGATTAAAAAAGCACATATCGTTGTGATAGCCGTACTGGTCGCTGTAGGGGATCCTCCGGCCGCTGGCCGCGTCAAGGATCCACCGGAAAAGCTCCTCGCCGACCTGTGCGATGGTCCGCTCGCCGGTCAGGATGTCTCCGGCGCTCAGGTCGATCATATCCGGCCACTGCGCCTTCAGCTCGTTCCGGCTGCAAACCTTGATGACCGGGCAGATCTCCAGCCCGTAGGGCGTGCCGCGTCCGGTCATGAACACCTGAAGGCCGATGCCGCTGGCCGCCTGTGACGGGCCGCAGACGATGTCGCTGCCGGGCGTCGCGGCAAAGATCAGGCCGTGCCGGTGCGGCTGCTCCGCCGGAGAGAGGACCTCCTCGATCGGGCTGGAGCCGGACTTCGCAATGGAGCCCATCGCCTTTTCCACGATGTTGGCAAGGCCGCCCTTCTTGTTGCCCGGCGTCGGATTGGCGTCGCGGTCCACCCCGCCCTCGGCCAGATAGCGGTCATACCAGGCCATCTCCCGCGCAAGCTTTCTGCACGTCTCCTCGTCCCGGCACCGCGCCGCCAGCAGCTGCACGCCGTCGCGCACCTCGGTGATCTCGCTGAAAAGCACCGTCGCGCCGCCGCGCACCAGCATATCCGCCGCACAGCCCGCCGACGGGTTGGCGGATATGCCGCTGAATGCGTCGCTGCCGCCGCACTGCATCCCGATGCAAAGCTCGCTGAGCGGAAGCTCCTCGCGGCGGCGTTCGTTCAGGATGCGGAGCTTTTTCTCCGCCAGATCCAGGATCGCCTGCTCCATGGCCGCGTGGCCGGGCTGCTCCTGGAGCGTGATGCAGGTCTCCGCGTTGATCTTCTCCGGCGGCAGCACCATGTCATAGGTCAGCTTCTCGCAGCCAAGCCCGACCACGATCGCCTCGCCGCCGAAGTTCGGATGCTGAATGATGTTGCGGATGGCGCGGATGGGAATGCCCGCCTCGCGCGCACGGATGGCCACACCGCAGCCGTAGGCGTGCGTGATGGCCACCACGCCCTCGACGTTCGGATATTTCGGCAGCAGCCCCCGCCGGATACGCTCCGTGACGCTCCGGACGACGCCCGCCGCGCACTGCACCGTCGTGACGATGCCGAGATAGTTGCGCGTACCGGCCGGGCCGGCGGCATTGCGGTAGCCCATCCATGTCCGGACGGGCGGCTCCGGCAGCTCCTCGGCAGGGACCAGATGCGTGCCCCACGTCAGCCCCTCCAGCGACGGGCAGTCCGCCACATGCAGCATATCCTCCCGCACCCAGCTTCCCTGCGGGATCTCCTTCACCGCGTGACCCAGCACCACGCCGTAGCGGATGACGGGTGCGCCTGCGGCGATGGTCTGCATCGCCGCCTTGTGGGCCTGCGGCAGATCCTCCAGCAGCCGCACGCCGCCGGGAAGCACCGTCCCCTTTTTCAGCGGCTTTACCGCGACGGCCACATTGTCCTTCGGATGGATCTGAAGAACGAGCCGCTCTGTCTGTGTCTGTCCGCTCATGGTCATTCCTCCTGTACGCGCGGGAGCGTCGCTCCGCCGAACGGCATCGCCAGAACAGAGGCCTCCGCGCCTAGTTTTTTCTGCGCCAGCGCCAGCGCGTCCTGAACCGTCGGCACCGGCGTCATGAAGAAGGCCCGCACTGTCTCCGGCTCCATCTGCGAGACGAGATAGATCTCCGCCCGCGTCAGCACTCTTGCAAAGGCCGCCGCCTTGTGGCCGCCGATGCAGAATTCGCGCCCGATGCGCTCCAGGATCTCCTGCGGAGAGGACGCCTCGCGCATCCAGCGCTCAAAAACCGCCTCGCCCGGCCCCTCCGGGCAGGCTCCGACCAGAATGATGACGCCGCCGCTGCGCACGGCATGGCTGGCGTTGGCGAGCGCCTTCTGTGTCTGGTAAAGATTCATATCCTTGGGCGCGCCGCCCTGTGAAACGACGACGATATCCGCCCTGTGCGGGATCGGCTTGAGATACAGCCGGTCGAGCATCCGGCAGGCGTCGCGGTGCGCCGCCGTCACGTCGCCTGCGGCGGCGTAGATGATGTGCTTGTGCTCGTCGAGCACGACGTTGACGATGAAGTCCACGCCGCAGATGGCTCCCGCCTGCTCGATGTCCTCGCGCAGGGGGTTGCCCTCGATACGCGCGGCGCAGGCGTTTTCCGAGGCCATCAGGCCGTGGTTGCAGGTGATGGCCGCACGGGTGGAGAACTTGTAGCCCGTGGCCTTGATGTTATCGAGCACTTCGGCCGCGATGGTGAAGTTGTGCAGCTTGATCGTGCGGTCGACGATCTTGCCGAGCAGCTTCTTGCCGCAGACCTCGGTGATCTCGTAGTCGAAGTAGTTTTCGGTCGGCTCGCCGTTTTCATCCAGCTTAAAAAGATAAAACTCCATCTCGGAGCCGAAGGCGAAGGACACGCCCTGTTCATGAGCGCAATCTACAGCATTGGCGAGTATGGAGCGGGTATCGGACTCGAAGGGAGTGCCGTCAGGGTAAGTTATGTGGCAGAACATTCTTATTACCTTGCCCTGCTCTGAAAGCCAGGGCAGGAAGGTTAGGGTGGAGGTGTCCGGGTGCAGGAAAAGGTCGGAATGCACCTCGCCGCCAAAGCCCGCTATGGCTGAGGCGTCGATGGCTATACCGTACCTGAAAGCGCGTCCCAGCTCGTCGGGCAGTATGGCTATGTTTTTCTGCCTGCCGCGGATATCACAGAAGGCAAGGCGCACGAACTTTACGTCCTCTTCTGCCGCGTACTGCATCACTTCGTCTGCGGTGTAATTCATAAGCCCTCCTTAAAAAGTGAAAAACGCTCATTCATATTGGGACACCTTGTCCTTGGATATGAATGAACGCCTTTGCCCATTAATATCGGAATGTTAGCACAATCCCAGACCCGCGTCAATGCTTTTTTGGCTGTAAGGACAAAATTTTAAATCAGTCTTGACATCTGACGCATATGCGGTATAATGCTTTTTTATAAAGGCAAAGGCGTCTCGGAGAGTGTTTTCCGCGACGCCTTTTTTATTTAAGCTATTAATTTTTTAGTATAAAAGGAGAAACAGAGTATGAATTCGGTACCGGATTATTTCGGAAGCCTGGTGTTTGACGACAGGGCGATGAAGGCAAAGCTGCCCTTCGGAGTGTACGATTCGCTCAGAAAGACAATCGACGAGGGGGCCAACCTGAATACGGATGTTGCCAACGCGGTAGCCGACGCCATGAAGGACTGGGCCGTGGAGCACGGCGCTACACATTTTACCCACTGGTTCCAGCCCCTTACCGGCATAACTGCCGAGAAGCACGACAGCTTTATAGCGCCATCGCCGGACGGCGGCGTCATAATGGAATTTTCCGGCAAAAACCTCATACAGGGCGAGCCTGACGCGTCGAGCTTCCCTTCAGGGGGACTGCGTGCTACCTTTGAGGCCCGCGGCTATACGGCGTGGGATCCAACCTCATACGCATTCATAAAGGATAAAACCCTCTGCATACCAACGGCCTTCTGCTCCTATGGCGGCGAGGCGCTGGATAAAAAGACGCCGCTGCTGCGCTCAATGCAGGCGCTGAATAAGCAGGCCATGCGCATAATGCGGCTCTTCGGCAATACCGATGTCAAATGTGTGCGCACATGCGTAGGCCCCGAGCAGGAGTATTTCCTCATAGATAAGGATATGTATGAGCAGCGCAAGGATCTGGTGTTCTGCGGGCGAACCCTATTCGGAGCAAAACCGCCTAAGGGGCAGGAGCTGGACGACCATTACTTCGGGGCCATAAAGCCCAGGGTAGCTGCCTATATGGCAGAGCTGGATGAGGAACTGTGGAAGCTTGGGATACTGGCAAAGACAGAGCACAACGAGGTGGCCCCGTCACAGCACGAGCTTGCGCCAATATATACCACCACGAACATCGCAACCGACCATAACCAGCTTACAATGGAAATAATGCAGAAGGTGGCCTCCAAGCATGGCTTGGTATGCCTGCTGCACGAAAAACCCTTCGCCGGGGTAAACGGAAGCGGCAAGCACAACAACTGGTCCATAGCTACCGATAACGGCGTGAACCTTCTCACGCCAGGCGAAACGCCCCATGAAAACGCTCAGTTCCTGCTGTTCCTCGTAGCCGTTATACAAGCGGTGGACGATTATCAGGACCTGCTCAGGCTGTCTGTAGCTACCGCCGGAAATGATCATCGGCTCGGGGCAAATGAGGCGCCGCCCGCCGTAGTTTCCATGTTTTTGGGCGATGAGCTCACGGCGGTGCTGGATGCCATAGAGAAGGACGAACCCTACAGCGGAGTGGAAAAGACCGTCATGAAGCTGGGCGTGCATACACTGCCCCGGTTCATACGTGATACAACGGATCGAAACCGTACATCTCCCTTCGCCTTTACGGGCAACAAGTTCGAGTTCCGCATGCTGGGCTCATCCGACAGCATAGCCTGCGCCAACATCATGATAAATGCCGCCGTTGCGGAGTCCCTGAGACAGTATGCCGATAAGCTGGAAGGCGCGGAGAATTTTGAGGGTACATTGCACGACCTTATACGCAGCACTGTAAAGGAGCACAAGCGGATATTGTTCAACGGCAACGGCTATGACGATGAATGGCTGAAGGAGGCGGAAAGCCGCGGACTGTTGAATCTTCGGACTACGCCGGATGCACTGCCTGCCATGCTGGAGAAGAAGAACGTGGATATGCTGATGCGGCACAGGGTTTATTCCCGGGCCGAGATACAGGCGCGCTACGAGATAATTCTGGAGAATTACTGCAAGACTGTCAATATTGAAGCGCTGACCATGGTAGACATGGCGCGCAAGGAGATACTGCCCGCAGTTGCCGCATACGAAAAGGATCTGGCGGATACCCTCGAGGCAAAGCTAAAGATGCTGCCGGAGCTTACAGGAAGGTATGAGAGAAGGACTATAGCAAAGCTTTCCGGGCTTGTGGATGAGATAGATGCTGCGGCGGAGGAGCTTGACAGCGCCGCCATCAGGCTAAAGACCATAAACGACGTTGCGGAAGCATCGTACTATATACGGGACGTTATACTGCACAAAATGGCCGAACTCAGGGTAGTGTGCGACGAGGCCGAGATGCTTACGGCTGAGAAGTACTGGCCATTTCCCACATACGAAAAGCTACTGTTCGGAGTAAGGTAGAAACGTAATACAAAAGCAGCGCAGCCAGAGGTATTGATGATTTGGCTAATCGAAAACCCCATGTTCCGCATTGGAGCATGGGGTTTTTTGAAAAAAAGCTCGGTGGCCTCTCTGTGCCGGGCATAAAGGCGATTGCATGCCGGAGTATTTGTGAAAGCGTCCGTCAGCTCCGGTCTGCATAACTACAGGTATGCTATATTGAATGTATTTCCAGCAAGGACGCACTTTCGCTCCGGATTTACCGCTGATCATTTGCAAAAAAAAGTGGCCCATCGTGGTGGACGATGGGCTGATACTGTTATTTTACATAATCCACGTGCAGCAGTTCGTGTGTCCTGTCTTTAAGTATGCCGCTGTACAGTTCCTCCATGAGGGGATTTTCTTCCGAGCGGCGTATGAGACACATTCTGTCGTTTCGGTACAGGGACTCGGAGCGCTGTCTTCGCTCACCGGATTTTGCGAACGGCTGGCCTGCGCCGGATACGCAGCCGCCGGGACATGCCATTACCTCCACCATGTGGTAGCTGACCTCGCCCTCTTCTATGCGGTGGATGAGTTTATCGGTGTTTTCCAGGCCGCTGACTATGGCGATCTTTATCTCCTCGCCGTTATGGGTGATGCTGCACTCCTTGAGGCCTGCTATATCGCGGACGCCGGAGTTGGCAATGGAACGCATCGCGCCTGCGGATTTGTCATCGGAGAGCCTTCTTAGCACCGCTTCGGTAACGCCGCCTGATGCGCCGAATATCAGGCCGGCGCCGCTGCTCATGCCGAAGGGCATACTAACAGCCTCTGGTTCCAGCTCGTCAAAGCGTATGCCGCTTTGACGTATCATCTGGATTATTTCCTGGGAGGTTATTACATAGTCTACGTAGGGCGTGCCGTTCTTGTCCCTGAATTCGTCACGCATGGCCTCGAATTTTTTGGCGGTACAGGGCATTATGGCGACGGATACAACCCGCTTTCCGCAATTGCCGAAGTATTCCTTTATTACGGAACCGAACATCTCCATTGGAGAGCGGCAGGTGGAAATATTTTCCAATATCTCAGGGTGACGGGTTTCCGCAAAGCGTATCCAGGCCGGGCAGCAGGAGGTGTAGAGGGGCAGCTTGCCGCCTGTCTCGAGGCGCTCAAGGAATTCACTGCTCTCTTCAATCACCGTAAGGTCGGCGCTGGTGGAGGTATCGAACACCTCGTCAAAGCCCATGCGGCGCAGGGCGGCTACAAGCTTGCCCATGGCAAGGTCGCCGTATTTTTCGTTAAAGGTCTTGCTTACACCTGTGCGTACGGCAGGGGCGATCTGAGCGATTACGCGCGTATTACTATCCGCAAGGTCCTCCCATAGCCGCTCGGTGTCCTTTTTTATGACGATAGCGCCGGTGGGGCAGACGGCGGCGCACTGGCCGCAGCCCACGCAGCCGGACTCCGCCATGGGCCTGCCGAAGGCGGGGGAGACTACCATATTCGCGCCGCGGTATGCGAAATCTATGGCGCCCACGTGCTGCACCTCATTGCACATTCTTACGCAGTCGCCGCAGAGTATGCATTTGCTGTGATCGATGGAGATACAGGGGGAGGAACAGTCCGGGTCGGGCTTTGTCTGTGCGTTTGGGAAGCGCACTCCGGTTATGTGAAAGCGCTGTGCAAGCTGCTGGAGCTTGCAGTCGCTGCTCTTTTCGCAGGTGGTGCAGTCGCGGCAATGATTTGCAAGCAACAGTTCCAGTATATTCCTGCGATATTTCCTCAGGCGCGATGTGTTGGTGTATATTGTCATTCCGGCCTTGGGAGGGGTGGAGCAGGCGGCGTGTATATTGCCCCTGTCGTCCTCTACCATGCACATGCGGCATGCGCCGTATACGGAAAGCTCGGAGTAGTAGCAGAAGGTGGGCAGCTCGATGCCTGTCCTGCGTATCACTTCGAGAAGGTTCTTTTCCTCGCCGGTAAGCTCGATGGGTATGTTGTCTATGGTCATAAACTTTCCGGTCATGGTTACGCCTCCTTTACAGCGCCGAAGCTGCAGTTTTCTATGCAGGCGCCGCACTTGACACATTTGGCGGCGTCTATGGTGAAAGGCTGCCTTATGACGCCGGATATGGCGTTTACGGGGCAGCTGCGCGCGCACTTGGAGCAGCCTTTACATACCTCGGGATCGATGTATATGCGCCTGAGCTTGGAGCAGTTGTGGGTGGGGCAGTATTTGTCCCGCACGTGTGCAAGGTATTCCTCGCGGAAATTCCTGATGGTGCTTACTACCGGGTTGCCTGCGGTCTTGCCCAGGCCGCAGAGGGCAGTGGAGGATATTGTGTCCGCAAGCTCCAGAAGCAGGTCTATGTCCTCCTCGCGACCGTTGCCCGCGACTATGCGCTCGAGTATCTCCAGCATGCGGCGGGTGCCTTCGCGGCAGGGCACGCACTTGCCGCAGCTTTCGTTCTGAGTGAAGTGCATGAAAAAGCGCGCTACTTCCACCATGCAGGTGCTGTCATCCATTACCACAAGGCCGCCGGAACCTATCATAGCGCCCGCTTTTTTGAGGGAATCGAAGTCCAGAGGCATATCCAGGTGGTCTTCAGCAAATGTAAGGCAGCCGCCGGAGGGCCCGCCTATCTGTACTGCTTTGAACTTCGCACCGCCGCGCATGCCGCCGCCTATGTCGAATATGACTTCCCTTAGGGTGGTGCCCATAGGCACCTCAATAAGGCCGGTATTGCTTATATTGCCGGTGAGGGCGAAGGCCTTGGTGCCGGGGCTGGTAGGGGTGCCGAAGGATCGGAACCACTCGATGCCGTTATTTATTATGGGAGCTACGTTGGCAAAGGTTTCAACGTTATTCAGTACCGTGGGGCAGTCAAAGAGGCCGTGTTCTACGGTGCGCGGGGGCTTTACGCGTGGCATTCCGCGCTTGCCTTCTATTGAGGCGGTAAGGGCGCTGCCTTCGCCGCAGACAAAGGCGCCTGCGCCGCGGTTTATATGGAGATGGAAACGCTTTCCGGAGCCGAGGATGTTGTCGCCTAAAAGTCCTGCGGAGGTGTCCTGCTCGATGGCCATCTTCAGCCGCTCCACCGCCAATGGGTACTCGGCGCGGACGTATATATAGCCTTCGGTAGCCCCGCAGGCTATACCTGCTATCATCATGCCCTCTATCATTCTGTGGGGGTCGCCCTCCATAACGGAACGGTCCATAAATGCGCCGGGATCCCCCTCGTCGCCATTGCAGACTATGTATTTTTGTTCCGCCTTCTGACGGGCTACCTGCGCCCATTTTTTGCCCGTAGGATAACCGCCGCCGCCGCGGCCTCGGAGACCTGAATCCTCCATGAGTTTTATCACGGAATCCGGAGTCATATCGAAAAGCACCTTTTCAAAGGCGGAATAGCCGCCGATCGCAAGGTACTCGGGAAGCGAGGTGGCGTCGATATGGCCGCAGTGCTCCAGCACGAGACGGGTCTGCTTTTTATAGAATGGTATATCCTCCTGACGGGGATAGCTTACGCCGTCCTTATGATAGCTGAGCCGTTCGACTATCTCGCCGTTCATTACGGTCTTTTCCACTATCTCTTCGCAGTCCTCAAGCTTTACCTTGGTGTAAAGGTAGCCATAGGGTTCTATGCGCACGAGGGGACCCATCTCGCAGAAGCCGTGGCAGCCGCTCTTCTTAAGGCCCACGGTCTTCACATTGCTGCTATCGCAGCCGTCATGACCGTGACTGTGATGCTCATGATCGAGTTCGACTTGACAGTACAGTCCCTTTTCGTCTATAAGCTCCTTGAGCCTGGCGTAAATATCCAGTGAACCGCCTGCGACGCAGCCTGTGCCCGCGCAGACGAGTATCTTTAATGACTGCGAAGAAAAGGCGGCGGAGTATGCCCTCCGTGCTGAGATAAGGTCTATCCTGCTTTTTAGCCTATACATATGTTAATCCTCCTTATTGCGGAGTCCGGCTACAAGTTCGCTGGCCTTGTCAGGGGTCATGGAAGGGTGCACCGTGTCATTTACGGTAAGCACCGGAGCAAGACCGCATGCGCCGAGACAGCTCACGGTATCCAGAGTGAACATCAGGTCGTCTGTAGTGTGCTTGCTTTCTGATAAGCCCAGTTCATTGCGAAGCCGCTCCAGTATCGGAATGGACTTTCTTACATGGCAGGCGGTGCCGTCGCAAACCTTGATGACGTATTTCCCCTTTGGCTCGAGGGAAAAGTTCTCGTAAAACGTAGCGACGCTGTAAAGCCGCGCCTCGCCTACGTTGAGTCGTTTTGCCATATAGGGGAAAGCCTCCTGCGGCAGATAGTGGTAGTGCTCCTGTACATCCTGAAGGATAGCGATGGTATTCCGCGGCGCGCAGTCGTGCGCTTCCAGTATCCTGTCAAGCAGGGCATAATCAAATCCTGAGCTCATCATACACCTCCGCGATAATGAGAAATTATATGTTATGTCTATGTTTTAACATACATATCATATATATGCAACATAAAGAATTTTACTCAAAACGTGAATCAGATAGAAAAATACAGAAAAAATAATATTTGTTGAAGTAAAAAAGAATTTTTGCTGCAATCAACATGACTAAATGCAGGAAATGAGTCGTTAAAAAATACTGAAAATACTGGATATTAGATTCGTGATACGAGAATACAGGTGTAAATTTGCAGGATTTGCGTCATGTGGTTTCGCAGGAGAGGATGATATGGAACTTATGAATAACCATGCATATATTTATTTATGAGTATATTATAAAAAACTATATAAATATAAGCGCCGCTTTTAGCGGCGCTTCGGCATACATTCTATCAATG
>OLXZ01001178.1_pt1 | contig 11549 bp, 9 predicted proteins | sample 1673901 | NCBI WGS metagenome assembly OLXZ01 (sample SAMEA103958131, study PRJEB25191) | human gut metagenome | reverse complement strand
CTTGAGGTGCTCAACGAGCAGGCTCGTTTCAAAGGCGTCGGGATGGTCGTAGTTGACCTTGGAGCGCTCCTCGTAGGTCTTGCCGTCCTGCCGCTTATAATAGCTGTCGTGTCCGATGACGGTGACGGCGTCGCCGAAATGCTCCTTGAGATGGCGCGTGAGCGTGGTCTTGCCGGAGCCGGTGCCGCCGGCGATGCCGATGAAAATGGTGCTCATAGGCGTGATATCCTCCCCCGTTGTTCGCTTGTCTATCTCTATTATAAAAAGCGCGGCGGCAAATTGCAAGGGCGATCAACCGCCGACGAAAAAAATTCCTCGAAAAAAGGGAAGAACGGTTGACGGCGGGGCAAAAAGAAAGTATTATGTAAATAAGATTTTCACGCGGACGCCCTGCGTCCGTGTTTTCGGGAGGATAATGTATGGACCTCATCAAATGCCCCGTCTGCGGAGAAAAGTATTCCTCAAGCTATCGCCGCTGTCCCTTCTGCGAAGAGGAGGATCGCCCGCGCAAGGTGTCCGGCAAGCGCAGAGGCGGGCATCACGTGGCGGAACGAAAGCACACGCACTCCGCCCGCGGATCGCTCATCGCGGTGCTGCTGGTGGTGCTGCTGTTCAAGCTGATACTGGGTGATTTCGGTCCTGCCGGCAGCAACAAGAGCTACCCTGTGCCCGATATCCGCGGCAAGACTGTGGAGGAGGCCCAGGAGATGGAGGGCGTAAAGGATATCTTCCTGATCGAGGTACAGGGTACCCGCACCACAGAGGAATACCAGCCGGGGCAGATCGTCGAGCAGGATCCCGCTGCCGGCCGCACCCGAAAGAGCAATCTGGTCATTCAGGTCTATGTGGCCGCTGAGCCGGAGAAGGTGCCGATGAAGGACCTGGTGGGCATGGAGTACCGCCAGGCGCGCGTGCTTCTGACCGATATGGGTCTGGATCTGAAGATCACCACGGAAACCGTGTCCTCCGACAAATACGGCGCGGACGCCGTGATCGAGACAGTCCCTGCCGCCGACGAGCCGCTGGTGGCCGGACAGACGGTGATCCTGCGGGTCAGCACCGGGCCGGAAACGGTGACGGTGCCTTCCTTCACCGGTCAGGATATCGCCAACGCAGTGCAGAATGCTCAGGACCTGGGCCTTACTGTGGGTGAGATCACCTATGACACATTTAGCTTTGCGCCCCAGGGTCAGGTGATCGAGCAGAGCATCAAGCCCACCAACGAGGTTCCCGGCGGTGCAAAGATCAGCTTCACTGTCAGCGGTCAGAAGAACAGCGACGACGCCACAGCGGCCCGGGTGGTGGAGTTTACCATGCCCAGCGATATGGAGGGTATGATCAAGGTGGAGTTCGAGCAGGACAGCGTGACTCTGGACAGCCAGTACATCAACGCCTCCATGGGAACGGTGACATATACCTTCACCGGCAAGACTGGGACCAGTTCTAACGTCTGTGCCGTCTTTACCAGCATGAACACCGGGGCCACCAAGGTCTCCGCCATTCAGGAGATACGCTTTTGAGTCGGGGCCGCATTGAGAAGGCCCTCAGTGGTTTCTACTATGTAAATACCGGAGCCGAGACGCTGCAATGCCGCGCCCGCGGAAAGTTCCGCCGTGAGGGTATGAGCCCGCTGGTGGGCGACTGGGTCCAGGTCCGTGACCTGGGCGGGGGCGAAGGCTTTGTGGAGGCTGTGGAGCCGCGCTGCAATGTGTTTTCCCGTCCCGCCGCCGCCAATATCGATCAGCTGGTCATCCTGGCATCCGCCGCCATCCCTGTGACGGAGCCGTATCTCATTGACCGCATTTCCGCCATCGCCGCCCTGAAGGGCTGTCAGGTGCTGCTGTGTCTGAACAAGTGCGATCTGAACACGGCGGACGAGTTGTATGACATCTATAGTCATTCCGCCCTACCGGTGCTGCGTATCAGCGCCGAGACAGGGGAGGGACTGGCGGCGCTTCGCGCCGCCATCGCCGGAAAGCTGAACGCCTTTACCGGGAATTCCGGCGTGGGGAAGTCCAGCGTACTGAATCGGCTGCTGCCGGAATTGCATTTGCCGGTGGGCGAGGTCAGTAAGGCCCTTGGCCGCGGCCGCCACACCACGCGCCATGTGGAGCTGTTTGCTTTGGGCGGCGGCACTTATGTGATCGACACACCGGGTTTTTCCTCCTTTGATACAGAAGAGATGGACTTAGAGCTGAAGGCGCACCTGCCGGAGACGTTCCCAGAATTTGCGCCCTATGTGGACCAGTGCCGCTTTACCGGCTGCACCCACACAAAGGAAAAAGGGTGCCGTGTGCTGCAGGCGGTGCAGGACGGCGATATCCCCGCCAGCCGCCACAGGAGCTATATGCGGCTTTATGATGAGCTGAAGGACCTGCGGGCCTGGCAGAAGAAGTGAAAAAGCGGAGTGCGATGCACTCCGCTTTTTGCGCTTCATATACTGGAGCAGGGGGAGGGATATACGGTGCGAAGATGGGGCGGCTGCTGCTGGTTGGGCATTTGTGCGCTGGGATTGGGACTGGGTATCCTGATCGCGGCGGTGTTCCCGGTGGGCTGCTTAATGTTCCTAGTGTCGTTTTTGCTGATCGCCTGCGGCATCGCGTGCTTGAGGGACAGGAGGTGAAGGCATGAGGATCATCGTCTGGCGGGCGCCCCGTGGGATGCGAGGACTGCTGCGCCGACTGTTCGGCGTGGCGGCATAACCGTCGGAGTTCACACATAGAATGGTCACAAACCATAGGAATGTGAGGGCTGGAACGATGGAATGTGGCTTGCAATGGAAGGATATCACCTGCTGGGATGAGGTGCCTCGGCTGACGCTGACCCATGAGGAGACGCTGGAGGCAGCCATTCCCGATTACTGCCCGGACATGGGGCGTGTGGTGGAGGCCTCGGGCACACTGTGTCTGCGGTCCATCACCGCCCGCAGCGGCAGTCTGGAACTGAAGGGTACTGTCCGGGTCACGGTGCTGTATACATCAGAGGAGAGCGTGGGACTGCGGAGCCTGACCCAGGCGGTGCCCTTTGTCTGCACGGCGGAGAACCGTCCACTGGCGGCCTGCCAGGTGCTGTGGGCCGCCGGAAGGCTGCTGCTGTGCGAGGCCCAGGCACTGACGCCCCGCCGTTTGTCCCTGCGTCTGATGCCGGAGTGGACGGTCTGCGGCTATACCTGCACCACCGTACAGCTGTGCTGCGGCGTGGAGGAGGACCCCGCCCTGCGGCTGCGCCGCCGGGAGCATGAGCTGTACATGACCGCCGCCATGGCGGAGCGTGAGTGTGCCGTCGCCGGTGAGGTCACGGTACCGGCCGGCCAGCCGGCACCGGAGGACCTGCTCCTCTGCCGCCTGTACCCCCAGGTCGCCTCCTGCCAGCTGGTGGGCGCCAAGCTGCTGGTAAAGGGCGAACTGACCCTCTGTGCCCTGTATCGCTGCCAGCAGCAGAAGCTGCATACATACACCGCCGCTGTGCCCTTCTCCCAGATCGTGGACAGCCCGGCCGGCGGTGAGGAGGGGGATGTTGCCGCCCGGGTGCAGCTGATCTGCGGCGAGGCGCGTCTGCTGCGGACCGAGGAGAGCAGCGGATTCTCCGTCTCGGCGGAGCTTCGGCTGCTGCTGCGTATCACGCGTAAGGAGACGGTATCCTGCGTTACGGATCTGTACAGCACCCACTGCGGCACCAAGCTGGAAACGACAGAACGGTCCCTGCCCCTGGCGCCGGAGCGCCCCGTGCGGCAGGAGGCGGTCCAGCATCTGGATTTCGGCCGTCAGCGGCCCTTCGTGTTCGTTACGGATACCGCCTGCGCGCCCTCCGCCGGAGAAGACGGTACGCCCTGCGCCGACGTGCGTATGCGTCTGCTGTATCTGGACGAGGAGGAGGCCCCGGCCGTCACCGAAAAAATGGCGCAGCTGCCGCTGGGAGAGGGAGAGGTCTGTACCCTGTGCGGCGCACCGGAGGTAGCCTTCACTGGCAGCGGTTGTGATCTGCGGCAGGCGGTGGCGGTATCGCCCGCCGCCGCGCCCCGTGAAACGCTGTCGACCGTCAGTGCGGTGCAGTGTCTGCCTGAGCAGGAAAATGCCCGCCGGCCATCTCTGGTCATGCGGCGTCTGGCGCCGGGAGAGACTCTGTGGGATGCGGCAAAGCAGTACCGCACCGACGAGGAGCTGATTCGCGCGGTGAACCAGTTGGAGGAGGGAACGGCACCGGATAAAATGCTGCTGATCCCCCGCGTTCGGTAAATTTTCGTTGACTTTCCGCCGCCGTTTGGGTAGAATTGATCCTGCGAGTACGCTGGATAGTCGCGGGGGCAGGGCGAAAGCCCGTCCATGAGGAAAGTCCGGGCTCCACAGGGCAAGGATAACGGGTAACGCCCGCCGAAGGCGACTTCAGGAAAAGTGCAACAGAGATATACCGCCCGTCGGCTTTGCGCCGATGAGGTAAGGGTGGAAAGGCGAGGTAAGAGCTCACCCGACGGCGTGTGAAAGCGACCGTCGCTGTAAACTCTATCCGGAGCAACACCGGTATGGGAGCATAGGCCGGCCCGGCTGCTCCCGAGGTGGCTTGAGCGTACCGGCGACGGCACGCGTAGATAGATGACTATCAAAACAGAACCCGGCTTATAGGCATACTCGCACGGTTATAAGGGGGCCGCAGCGCTTTACGCTGCGGCCTTTTTCATGTTTTGTACAAATCAGACAAGAAAAAACAGAATAATTTGGAACACAAGACTATTTACATTAGTTCGGTAAAGTGGTAAATTGGTAGCGTAGTAAACAGAGCGCCGGCAGACCGGCGGAAAACAAGGACAAAGACCGGTATCCCGGCAAGAAAAGGAGAAAGACAATGAAAAAGATCATCGCATTGATTTTGGCCATGGTGATGGCACTGTCGCTGGTGGCCTGCGGTCAGACCGCACAGGATGACAAATCCAAGGATGATGCCAATTCCACTTCCGCAAAGACCTTCATCATGGGTATCGACGCGGAATATCCCCCCTTCAGCTATCTGGATGCGGACGGCAACTACACCGGCTTTGACGTGGAGGTCTGCAAGGCCGCCTGCGATCTGCTGGGATGGGAGCTGCAGATCTTCCCTGTGAACTGGGATCAGAAACTGGTGCAGCTGGACGCCAAGGAGTGCGACTGCGTTTGGTCCGGCATGACGATCCTCGACTCCATGAAGGAGGCCGGCTATGTGCTCTCCACGCCTTACTATGACAACACGCAGGTGATCATGGTCAAGGAGGGCAGTGACATCAAGTCCTCCGCTGATCTGGCCGGTAAGGTCGTGGCGGTCCAGCTGGGTACCTCCGGCGAGGCGTTGCTGTCCGAGGGCGGCGATTTGGCCGATCTGGCGGCGACCTTTGGCGATCTGATGACCTGTGACAGCTTCCTCAAGTGCTTCACTGAGCTGGGCGGCGCCGCCGTGGACGCCGTGATCGTGGATAAGCCCGTGGCCGTTTCCTATGCCGCCGAGAACGCCGGCTTCACGGTCCTGGATGAGGGCCTGGGCGCTGAGCAGTACGGCATCGCCTTCCGCGCCGATGACGCAGAGCTGTGCAAGACCATCGAGGGCGCCGTGGCGCAGTTGGTCGAGAACGGCACCTATGCCGAGATCGCTGCCAAGTACCCCGACATTCAGAATAACCTGACGCTGCTGGGCTGATCCCATACACAGCGGATACCCAACGAAAAGCATAGCGGCTCCCGGAGGCAAAAGCTGCCTTCGGGAGCGTATGCGTGTGAATTGAGGATACGATATGACCTTACTGACAATGATCGTGAAGATGGGCGAGGGACTTTCCAAAACCTGCGCCATTTTCTCTCTGACGCTGCTGTTTTCTCTCCCTCTGGGCATGATCGTTGCCCTGCTGCGCATGAGCAAGAGCAAGATCATCTCCGGCATTACCCGCTTTTTTATCTCCATTCTCCGAGGAACCCCGCTGATGCTGCAGCTGCTGGCGGTGACCTACGGACCGTATTACCTCTTTGAACTGCCCGTGTCCCGCAATAAACTGATCCCGGTGGTGATCGCGTTCGCCATCAATTATGCGGCGTATTTTGCGGAGATCTATCGCGGTGGTATCGAGTCTATGCCAGTTGGGCAGTATGAAGCTGCGGAGGTGCTGGGATACACAAAGGTCCAGACGTTTATTCACGTCATTCTGCCGCAGGTTTTCAAGCGTATCATGCCCAGTATCACCAACGAGGTGGTGACCCTGGTCAAGGATACGTCTATGGCCTTTACCGTTTCCTATCAGGAGATGTTTACCATCGGTAAGCAGATCGCGAACTCCGAAACCAGCTTTGTACCGTTTTTGGTGGCAGGCGTATTCTACTTTGTGTTCAACGCGGTCGTGGACTTCGTCATGGGCCGGGTAGAGAAGCGCATGAGCTACTACCAGTAAGGAGGGGCGCCATGAAATTATTGCAGATGAACCATGTGAAGAAGAGCTTTAATGACGAGACGCTGCACGTGCTGAAGGACATCAGCCTCTCCGTGGAGAAGGGCGAGGTCGTCGCCATCATCGGTCCATCCGGCAGCGGCAAATCCACGCTGCTGCGCTGCGCCACGCTGCTGACCGAGATGGACTCCGGCGAGCTGATCTACGGCGACATTCAGGCCGTACACAACGACGCGGACGGCAAGGCGGTCTATGCCGATAAGGGTGAGCTGAAGAAGGTGCGGGAGAAGTTCGGCCTTGTGTTCCAGAGTTTCAACCTGTTTCCCCACTATTCGGTGCTGAAAAATCTCATGGATCCCCAGATACGCGTGCTGGGCCGCGACAAGGGCGAGGCGCAGCAGCGCGCCCGCAAGCTTCTGGAAAAGATGGGCCTGTCCGACAAGGAGAACGCCTATCCCTGTGAGCTTTCCGGCGGACAGCAGCAGCGCGTGGCCATCGCCCGGGCACTGGCGATGGATCCCGAGATACTCTTTTTTGATGAACCGACATCGGCGTTGGACCCGGAGCTGACCGGCGAGATTTTGAAGGTGATCCGCGATCTGGCGGAGGAACACATGACCATGGTCATCGTGACCCACGAGATGTCCTTCGCACAGGATGTGGCGGACCGCGTGATCTTCATGGCCGACGGCGTTATCGTGGAGGAGGGTACGCCGGAGGAGGTCATGGTGAACACCCGTGAGGAGAGAACGCGCCAGTTCCTGGGACGGTATCAGAGATGAGGGAGCTGCGTGTTGTCCGGGCAGACCCGGCCGGGAATATTACGCTGTTTGTCCTGACGCCGGTGGAGAAGGCGGAATGTACCGCTGTCGCCGCCAAGCTGCTGGCCATCGAAGCACTGAAGGCGGAGCAGGTGGGGTTCATTTTTCCTAACGGACATATGGAAATGGAGGCCGGCGAGTTCTGCGGCAACGCCTCCCGGGCGTATGGCTATCTGTTGGCGAAGCAGCAGGGGCTGAAGGGCCGTCACACCATGCGGCTTTCTGTCAGCGGGTGCGATCATCCGGTGGCCGTGACCGTGGATATGGATGCCGGTACGGCGTCCGCGGAGATGCCGCTTCCGAAGCTCGTAGAGCAAGTGGAGGTTGCCGGCACGGCGGGAACGCTCGTGCATCTTGGCGGTATCGCACACCTGGTGGTCCAGGGTGTCGCGCCCAGCCGGGATTTCTTTGCGGCAGCAGAGCCGATCTTTGCGGAGGATCCGATGTTGGAGGCCTATGGTGTGTGCTTCATCGAGGGTGAGCGCATGACGCCGCTTGTAAAGGTGCCCGAAGCGGGTACGCTGGTGTTTGAGGGCAGCTGCGGCAGCGGCACGCTGGCCAGCGCCATCGCCCTGAGCCGGGGCTGTGACGGAGACTTCTCCGTTGCCCTGCGGCAGCCGGCGGGAACGGTGTATGCGTCTGTTACAAGACAGGCAGGCGCCGTCACCGCGGCATCCATCGGCGGCTCGGTAGCGCTGGAAGCGCCCATCACAGTCGCGATCTAAAAAAACGCATCCTCCGGGGTGCGTTTTTTTGTTGTACAATCGGTGCCAAAGAGGTATAATGAACGGAGCAATACTGTGCCGGATGGAGGAGTATAACATGACGTTGCATGAATATATAGAGGACATGCGCGGCAAGCGCATAGCAATCATCGGTATCGGCGTCAGCAACACGCCGCTGCTGGAGCTGCTGCTGGCGGAGGGAATCCGCGTCACCGCCTGCGACAAGCGCAGCCGGGAGCAGATGGGCGAGCAGGCGGAGCATCTGGAGCAGTTGGGCTGTGAGCTGCATCTGGGCGCGGACTATCTGAAGGACTTGGACGCGGACGTGATCTTCCGCACACCGGGGCTGCGCCCGGATGTGCCGGAGATATCGGCCTGTGTTCAAAAAGGCGCCGTTCTGACCAGTGAAATGGAGGTTTTCTTCCTGATTTGCCCGTGTCCGATCATCGCCGTCACCGGCTCTGACGGCAAGACGACGACCACCACCATCATTGCCGAGCTGCTGAAAAAGGCCGGAAAGCGTGTGTGGGTGGGCGGCAACATCGGCCACCCGCTGCTGTGCGAGGCGGACGGAATGCTGAGCACGGATTTTGCGGTGTTGGAGCTGTCCAGCTTCCAGCTGATGACCATGACGCAGAGTCCGCACATTGCGGTCGTCACCAATCTGGCGCCCAACCATCTGGATGTGCACCGGGACATGGCGGAGTATGTGGCGGCCAAGGAGAATATTTTTACCCATCAGAGTCGGGAGGACATTGCCATTTTTAATGCGGATAATGCCATCACAGCAGAGCAGTCCACCCGCGCGCCCGGCCACGCCCGCCTCTTCAGCAGGCAGGGTGAGGTTGCCGACGGCGTGTTCCTGCGGGGCGAGGACGTTGTCTGCCGCAGCGGCGGTCATGAGCGCATCGTGATGACCACGGGGGACATCAAGCTCCCCGGCGTACACAATGTGGAGAATTATATGGCGGCCATCGCCGCCGTGGACGGCCTGGTGCCGGACCAGGTCATCCAGACCTTTGCCCGGGAATTCGGCGGTGTGGAGCACCGCATCGAGCTGGTACGAACCTATAAGGGCGTGCGGTATTATAATGACTCCATTGCCTCCAGTCCCTCCCGTGCCATCGCGGGGCTGCGGTCGTTCAGCGAGAAGGTAATCATGATCGCCGGCGGCTATGACAAACACATTCCCTTTGATGTGCTGGGGCCGGAGATCGTGGCGCATGTGAAGCTGCTGGTGCTCTGCGGTGCCACAGCGGATAAAATACGCGCCGCCGTGGAGAATGCGTCGGGGTACCGGCCCGGCCACCCGGAGATCATCGACGCCGCGCCTCTGGCAGCGGCGGTGCAGGCCGCCCGCGATTGGGCACAGCCCGGTGATGTGGTGACGCTGTCGCCGGCCTGTGCATCTTTTGACCAATTCAAGAACTTTGCCGAGCGCGGCGACTTTTTCAAAGCCATCGTGAACGGCTGGGAGGAATGAGGAAAAGCCGTGGTGTCATAGACTTCCGTAGTAAGCGCGTCATACAGCGCGTCTATGGGAGGTGACGGCATGGGCCGGCTGCGGTATATACGATTGACCCGGCGGCAGCGGGTGCGTGTGTGGCTGGCGATCATCCTGCTGGCGCTGACGGCGCTGCTGGCGGCGATCCTGCTGCACCTGCGGCCCATGCTGGAAAATCTGGCAACAGCCCGGTGCGCCAATACTGTCAGCCGCATCGTGGTGGCGGCGGTGAACGACGCCGTGGAAAACGGCTGGATGGAATACGACCGGCTGGTAAAGTTCGACAAGGACAGCGACGGCCGCGTGACGGCGCTGAGCAGCAATATGGCGGAGTTCAACCGCCTGCAAACCGCGGTGGCGGATGACGTACTGGCGCGGCTGAGTCAGGTATCCGCCAGTGAACTGGCGGTGCCGCTGGGCACACTGACCGGTTCGCCGTTGCTGGCGGGCCGGGGGCCGAAGCTGACGGTAAAAATGGAGACCATCGGCACGGCTACCGCCAAATTCCGGGATAAATTCACGGCGGCGGGCATCAACCAGACAAAGCACCAGATCCTGCTGGATGTAGACGTACGCGTGAGTATCCTGCTGCCGGGGATCACCACCTACACAAAAGTGAGCAACGAGATATCCGTGGCGGAGACGGTGATCGTGGGCGGCGTGCCCCAGACGTACACCTATTTCAGCACCACGGAGGATAAGATCGAGGATTACGCCGACGAGTACATTATGAACAATGGATGAGGGCTTGGATATGGACTATCGCAAGGAGATACAGGAGCTGCGCCGCACGCTGACGGAGAACGGATACCTCTACTACGTGCTGGATGCGCCCACCATGTCGGATTATGAATATGACCATCTGCTGCGGCGGCTGGAGGACTTGGAGGCGGCGCATCCGGAGGAGATCACGCCGGATTCTCCCACCCAGCGGGTGGGCGGACAGACGCTGACGGAGTTTCAGCAGGTGACCCACGCCGTGCCGCTGGAAAGCCTGCAGGATGTGTTCGACGACGAGGAGGTCTGCCGCTTCCTGGAGAAGATACCCCTGGAGCACCCCGCCTACAGCGTGGAACCGAAGGTGGACGGCCTCTCCGTGGCACTGGAATACCGTGACGGCGTGTTCGTCCGGGGCGCCACCCGGGGTGACGGACGGGTGGGGGAGGACGTGACCGAAAATCTGCGGACGATCCGGTCCATCCCCATGACCCTGCCGGAGAAGTTGCCCCGCCTCATCGTGCGGGGCGAGGTGTACATGGCCCGCAGTGTGTTCGAGGAGATCAACGCCCGGCGTGAGATCGAGGGCAAGCCACTGATGGCCAATCCCCGCAACGCCGCCGCCGGCTCCCTGCGGCAGCTGGACCCCAAGATCGCCGCCCAGCGGCGGCTGGACATCGCGGTCTTTAATTTGCAGCTGGCGGAGGGCCGGGAATTTTCCACCCACACAGAGACGATCGACTATCTGGCCAGCCAGCATTTCAAGGTGATTCCCCACAAGCGGCTGTCCGCGCCGTCGGACATCCTGGCGGAGATCGCGGCGCTGGGCGATGGCCGTGAGCAGTTTCCTTTCGATATCGACGGTGCGGTGGTGAAGCTGGACGACCTGCATGACCGCGAGGTCATCGGCAGTACGGCGAAGTTCCCCAAATGGGCCATCGCGTACAAATATCCGCCGGAGGTCAAGCCATCGGTAGTGAAGGATATCGTGGTACAGGTGGGCCGCACCGGTGTGCTGACGCCCAAGGCGGAGCTGGAGCCGGTACGGCTGGCGGGCACGACGGTCGCCTTTGCCACGCTGCATAACCAGGATTATATTGCCCAGAAGGATATCCGGGTAGGGGATACGGTGCTGGTGCGGAAGGCCGGCGAGATCATCCCGGAGATCGTTGAGGTGGTGGCGGACAAGCGTCCCGCCGGGACGAAGCCCTATACCCTGCCCGAGACGTGCCCCGTGTGCGGCGCACCGGTGGTGCGGGACGAGGACGGCGCGGCGCTGCGCTGCACCGGCGCGGAGTGCCCCGCCCAGCTGCTGCGGTATCTGACCCACTTTGCCAGCAGGGGCGCTATGGACATTGACGGGCTGGGACCTGCGGTGATGC
>OLXZ01001176.1_pt1 | contig 11561 bp, 9 predicted proteins | sample 1673901 | NCBI WGS metagenome assembly OLXZ01 (sample SAMEA103958131, study PRJEB25191) | human gut metagenome | reverse complement strand
GGCTCTTGATGGCAAAGGCCACGCCGGAGATCAGGCCGCCGCCGCCCACCGGCACGATGACCGCATCCAGATCCGGCAGCTGATCCAGAATCTCCAGACCGATGGTGCCCTGACCGGCAATGACATACGGATCGTTGAAGGGATGTGCGAAGGTGTAGCCGTGCTCCTTGGAGAGACGCTCGGCCTCGCGGGCGGCGTCATCGTAAACGCCGGGGACCAGAACCACTTCAGCGCCGTAGTTGCGGGTGGCCTCCACCTTGGAGATGGGAGCGCCCTCGGGCATGCAGATCACGGACTTGATGCCCAGCTTCGTGGCGGACAGAGCAATGCCCTGAGCATGGTTGCCGGCGGAGCAGGCGATGACACCGTGAGAAGCTTCCTCCGGAGTCAGGGAACGGATCTTGTTGTAGGCGCCGCGGATCTTGAAAGCGCCGGTGAGCTGCAGGTTCTCAGACTTGATGTAAATGTTTTCGCCCAGCCGATTGGCATTTTCCAGCGGAGTCTTGCGGGCAATGCCCTTCAGAGACTCCTGGGCTTCCTGGATCATCTGTAAAGTTACCATAATAATCCCCCTATTTGTCTATGATTCAAAAACCACAATCAACTATACTGTCATTGTATGACGGACAGTGTTTGTTTTCAATACACATTTCCGCCAAATGTTCTTTCAATAAACACGCATTTTGCACAATATCGGCCTGATTATGGCCCTTTTTGGTTTCATTTTTGGCAAGAATGGCGTTCACTGGCGGACATTTGTGCATCATATCAAAAAGCAGGGAGGAAAATTCAAGTTACATCGTGCACTTTTTCAAATGCACTTTCTTGATAATGCAGGGAGAATTAGCGGGATTTTAAGGCGGCCAAGCCATCGGCACAGCTGACTGCCGGACAACTCAAGTATGACTGATCCATTATATCAAAAAAACGGCACACTTATGTGTGCCGTTTTTCTGGTGACCCGGCGGGGATTCGAACCCCGGACCCACTGCTTAAAAGGCAGTTGCTCTGCCAACTGAGCTAGCGGATCAGATTTGGCTGGGATGGCCGGATTTGAACCGACGAATGCCAGAGTCAAAGTCTGGTGCCTTACCGCTTGGCGACATCCCAATGTTGGCGCGGCGCCCTTCGGCCGGACACACAGAGCATTATAACATGCTTTGCACCGTTTGGCAATCCTTTTTTTGCGAATTTTGCGGTTTCATCTGTTCTTTCTTCCCCGATGGCCGCCCCGGAAGATTGGGACTTGAAACCTTCACCGTTTTGCGCCATAATAACAGCAAATCCCGAATCTGGAGGAACCTTCATGAACATTCAAGATTGGACACTGTACTATGACAACTTTGGGCCTTTGTCCTGTCAGGCACCCTGCACCATGTACAGCGTGCTCTATGACCACGGAAAAATCCCCGACCCCTTCTACGGCACAAATGAGCGGGAGCTGCAATATCTGGCCGAAAAGGACTGCGTCTTTGAATCCGTCTTTTCCGCCCCGCCCGCTCTGTTCACGCGGGAACATATCGAGCTGGTATTTCATGGGCTTGACACCATCTGCCATATTTACCTGAACGGCACCCTGCTAGGCAAGGTCAAAAATATGCACCGGGAGTACGTCTACGAGGTCAAGCCCCTGCTGACAGCCGGGGAAAACACCCTCCGGCTGGAATTCAAGTCCCCCCGGCGCTACTTCGCCCAGCAGCAGCACAAGCACTACCTGTACATGAACGACGGCGACACCCTCCCCGGCGCCGCCCATCTGCGCAAGGCCATGTACCAGTCCGGCTGGGACTGGGGCCCCACCCTGCCGGACATGGGCATTTTCCGGGGCGTGGAGCTGAAGGGCTGGAACGTGGACCGTTTCGACGGCGTGGCCGTCCGCCAGCACCACGAAAACGGCAGCGTCTCGGTGGAGCTGGACGTGACCACCAAATGTCACGCCGGGTGCGAGATCTACGCAGACTTCGACGGCAAGCGCGTTCTCCTGAAAAACGGCCACGGCATTATCAAAGTGGATAACCCGAAGCTGTGGTGGGCAAGGGGCTACGGCGACCAGCCCCTTTATGATCTGGATGTGGAGCTGGTTTGCGGCGGCGAAGTCATCGACCGCTGCCACAAGCAGCTCGGCCTGCGCACCCTCACCGTCAGCACGGAGCCGGACGCGGACGGCAAGGGCAGCGAATTCTGCTTTGTGCTGAACGGCGTGAAAATTTTCTCCATGGGCGCGAATCTGGTTCCCATGGACAATTTGCTCAGCCGCATCACCGACCAGCGGTGGGAAACCATCGTCCGTCAGGCTGTGGACGCCAACTTCAACACCCTGCGGGTCTGGGGCGGCGGGTACTACCCCGACAGCCGCTTCTACGAGCTGTGCGATCAATACGGCCTGCTGGTGTGGCAGGACTTCATGGTCGCCTGCGCCAACATCTATCTGACGTCGGAGATGGCCGAGGAGTTCACGCAGGAAGCCATCTGCAACCTGAAGCGGCTGCACCATCACGCCTCCCTCGCCCTGCTGTGCGGCAACAACGAGATGGAAAGCGGCGTCATCAACTGGGGTTCCCGGGACAACCAGCTGGTGCGGGACGATTACACCCGCCTGTACGGCCATCTGCTGCCGGAGCTGTGCGAGACTTATGCGCCGGACATCTACTACTGGCCGTCCAGTCCCTCCTCCGGCGGCGGTTTTGACGACCCGGACAACCCCGCCAAGGGCGACACCCACTACTGGGAGGTCTGGCACGGCGGCGTCCCCTTCACCACCTACCGGCAGAAACGCTTCCGCTTCTGCTCCGAGTACGGCTTTGAGAGCTTCCCCTCCATGAAGACCATCCGCACATTCGCCCGGGAGGAAGACATGAACTGCTTCTCCCGGGTCATGGAGAACCATCAGAAGTGCCGGGGCGGCAACGGGAAGATCCTGCGGTATCTGGCGGACAATTACCTGTATCCTGCCACCTTTGAGAATCTGGTGTATGCGTCCCAGCTGCTGCAGGCGGACGCCATCAAATACGGCGTGGAGCACTTCCGCCGTCAGCGGGGGTACTGCATGGGCTCTACCTACTGGCAGTTCAATGACTGCTGGCCGGTGGCCTCCTGGTCCAGCGTGGACTGCTTCGGGCGCTACAAAGCACTGCACTACGCCGCCCGGAAGTTCTACGCCCCCGTGGCCATGGGCCTGTTTCTGGAAAACGGGGCGCTCACCGTCAACATTGCCAACGAGACCCGTGCCGGTTTCCGCGGCCACATTCATCTGGCCATGTGCCGGGGGGATCTGACCGTGCTGGACGGGCTTCGCCGGGATGTGGAGGTGGAAGCACTGTCCTCCCGAGATGTGCTGACCTACCGCGTGGACAGCCGCGACCCCTACGACACCTTCCTGTATGCCGACCTGTACGATGAGCAGGGCCGCTTCCTTATGCGTCAGGTGGAACTGCTGGTGCCTGCCAAGCATTTCCGGTGGCGCAAGCCGGCGTTTGACGTCCGGATCGCCCCCGTCCCCGGTGGGGCGGAAATTTCCGTTCAGGCCGATGTATTTGCCAAGGGCGTTTTTCTGGACTTCCGGGACTTTGACTGCGTTCTGTCCGACAATTTCTTTGCCCTCACCACCCCCGCCCCCTACCGCGTGACGGTGCAGACCTCCCGCAGCGTGGAGGAGCTGGAACAGAATCTGACCATCAAGTCCGTGTATGACATCCGCTGACCGGTAAGGTCTGCGGACATCCCGGTAAAAACCGGGCGGGGCATATCGCCGCATTGCTGCGCGATATGCCCCGCTCTTTTTTTGCAATCTGTCGAAATTTGTGCTACGCTACCGGTGGTGCTGCCAGTACCCCGGTAGGCGGTTTCCCTCGATTTTTTCGGGGGTGATGCTTCTTTTGCCCCCGATCGTAAAAGAGTGGGGCGGTGCGTCGCGCAGCGAATAAAAATAAAACGATTGCCGGTGGCAATCGCTCCTTAATTCATGGCAGCTATGGTTACATGGGAAGAATTATTTGCTTTCTGTATGGTCATTGTCGCTGTTGTCTCTCTGGTTTTCCAGATGCATGATAATAAATAAGAAGTAACCGCCAAACTTCCCCAAGTCACGGTTACTTCTTATAACCAGGTGGGAGAGCCGTCCTACTGGCAGCACCCCTGTACCCATGCTATACCCCAGATTTGCGTTTTTGTCAACAGCCCCGCCGACCGGCGGGGCTGTTTTGCATATAAAATCAGCTCGCCGCTTCCGCCTTCTGGGCTTCCAGAATTTCCGCGGCGTTCAGGGAACGGATAACGCTGTAGCTATCAAACCGGGTGTCGTTGGTGGCGGCCATGAAGACCAGCTGCGCCTTGATGTCGGGAACATCGACCAGCGTTGCCTTGGCCTCGACGTTGGCTGCGTCCACGTCTTCCAGATACAGCCGGCAGCGCCCCTCGGGCAGCTTAAAGGCAGGGTCGGCCACGCCGAAGGACAGGGTGAAATTATCGCCGCCGCAGGTGCCCATCAGCTTGGAAGCCGCATCCTGAAGCGCCGCTTCCTTGTCGCCGTTGAAGATATACTGGTCGGAGTTGGGGAAGCGGAAATCCGCCAGCATGACCTCGTTGAAGCCCATTTCCTTCAGCTCCAGCACCACGGACGTGATCCACGTCAGGGTGGTGGCGTTGGTGGGGTCCAGCCAGAAATAGCCCTGATCCAGCCACAGACCCGCCCGGGAAAGCATATACAGGCCGCATGTGACGTGCTCGTTGCCAAAATTCCAGTCCCGCAGAGAGCAGACCCGGGCGATGGTGTAGAATTTCTTGTTCATCAGGGTGTCCACCAGCGCCGCGACGGCGTCCACGTCTGTGGAGGCGGAATGCACTGCGCCGTCCAGATGAGAGGGATAGAAGAACGAGCCGTAGGGACCTTTCATGTCGATCATGATGGGGGTGCCCGCGGGGAGACGTTCGATCTTGTCCAGAACGCCGTTGATGTCGTTTTGCAGCATGTTGCTGGAAATGAAGTAGCCGTTGATCTGGGTCAGCTCGTTGCCGGTGTCCAGAGCGTCGCTGCCTTCATTATAATAAATGGAAATGTTCTGCTGCGCCACGGGGGGTGTAGCAACCTCGCCGATGATGTCCTGAGCGGAATGCTCAAAATCCAGACTCGCGCCGTCGGCGGTGTACACGACGTACCGCTCCAGCCAGACGACCCAGCACAGCCAGGCGATCACGCCCACCAGCAGGAAAATCATAAGCACAATGCCCAGACGGTTCAGCACCCGCCGGGTACGATAGGGGATACTCATAATACGCTCCTTAGATGTATTTACGGATTGCGGTGACGCAGCGCCAGTCGTCCTTCGCTTTCGTGGCGGTGACGGTCAGCCCGGCGGCGGTCAGGGCGTCCAGCACGTCGGAAAGCCGGGTGTCCAGAATGCCGGAGCAGATCAGGGTGCTGCTTTCATTGAGGAAATGGGGCAGCACCGGCGCAAGGCCGATAATGACGTCCGCCACGATGTTCACCAGCACCAGATCATACCGATTGGCGGCTAATGTATCCATCAGCGCGGTATCTTCGGTCACGTTGCCGGTGAGGGCGGTGAAGGCCGGGGCGGCGAAGCCGTTGTAGGCGGCGTTCTCCCGGGCAATGTCCTCCGCTTTGGGGTCGATGTCGATGCCCACGGCGGTCTCCGCCCCCAGACGCAGGGCGGCGATGGACAGTATCCCGCTGCCGCTGCCAAGATCGAGGCAGTGGAAGCCGGGCTTTACCACATTCTCCATGACCTCCATCACCATCTGGGTGGAGGGGTGCGCGCCGGTGCCGAAGGTCAGGCCGGGGTCGAGAATGACCTTCAGCCGGTGGGTGGATTCCTCCGCCAGCCAGTAGGGCAGCACCACGATGCGATCGCCGATCTCCTGAGGCGGGTAATTGTCCTTCCAGCTTTCCTCCCAGTCGGTTTCGGGGAGGGGGGCGGCGGTCATGGTCAGACCAAGCTCGTTCACCGCCGCGTCCAGACGCTTCCGACCACCCCCGTCGGTGTCTTCCAGATACAGCTTGATGCGGGAAAGCCCTTCCAGCTTTTTTTGCAGCCCCTCGTCGATGTAATCCCAGTACGCCCGGTTTTCCTCTAAAAACGTCTCGAATTCCGACTGGTCTTCGATGACCAGATCGGAAAATCCCCGTGCGCTGAGGGCGGTGACGGCAGAGTCGATGCTCTGGGGCGTGGTTTCAATGGTAAATTCCAGCCATGCCATGGCGGAGTCCTCCTAATTTACACAAGTCCACGTTACATTCTACCGCAAACAGAGGAAAATGACAACCAATATTCTCTGAATTTTTTGTGTATTGACTTCCTATTTTGGGAAAAGTGGTATATAATACTCTTTACAATATCGCGGGCAGGAAAATCCCTCGCTTTTCCACCGCAACTTTCTTTCATCAGGAGTCTGACATGATCGAAACAAAAACACTGCTCCCCGGCGTGACCCTGCGTTCCTGCCGGGACGACCGGTTCAAGCAGGGGTGCCTCAGCTTTCAGCTGGTGCGCCCCATGGCGAAAGAGGAATCCGCAAAAAATGTGCTGATCCCCTCCGTGCTGCTCCGGGGCACGAAACGCTGCCCCGACCTTCGCACCATTACGGAGAACTTAGACGAGCTGTATGGCGCTTCCGTCAGCCCGCTGGTGCGCCGGGTGGGGGACTACCAGACCACCGGCCTTTACTGCGGCTTTATGGATGACCGGTTTGCCCTGCCCGGCGACCGGGTGCTTGCCCCTATGCTCCGCTTTCTGGAGGAAATCCTTCTGGACTTCCCCACGGAGGGGGAGGGCTTTCTCCCCGCCTTTGTGGAGGGGGAAAAGAAGAATCTCATTTCCACCATTGATTCCGAGCTGAACGACAAGCGCACCTACGCCATGGGAAAGCTGCTGAAAACCATGTGCCGCGGCGACAGCTTCGGCCTGCCCCGGCTGGGCGAGCCGGAGGATGTGGCAGCCATCGACCCGGCGGGGCTGCTGACCCATTACCGGAAAATCCTCCGGGAAAGCAGAATCGAAATTTTCTACGTAGGCAGCGCCCCGGCGGAGGCGGTCGCGGAATATATTTCCCCGCTGGTATCCCGGCTGGGCGGCCGGGAAGGTCTGCTCCCGCCCCAGACGCCTTTCCATCCCTGCCCCGGGCAGGATGTGACGGAGACGATGGAGGTCTCCCAGGGGAAGCTCTGCATGGGCTTTGTCACGCCCATTGTCAACCGGGATAAGGAATTTCCGGCCATGCAGGTGTTCAACACCGTCTTCGGCGCGGGCATGACCTCCAAGCTGTTTCTCAACGTCCGGGAGGCGATGTCCCTGTGCTACAGCATCGGCTCGTCCTATTACGGCGCAAAGGGCATTCTCACCGTGGGCGCGGGCATCGACTTTGACAAGGAGCGGCTGACGCGGGACGAAATTCTCCGCCAGCTGGACGCCTGCCGCCGTGGAGAAATTACGCAGGAAGAGCTGACCGCCGGAAAAGAAGCCCTGCTCAGCTCCCTTCGCGCCACCTCCGATTCCCCCGGCGCCATTGAGGGCTACTACGCCACCGCGCACTTAAGCGGCCTGAACATGACCCCGGAGCGCTACATGGAAGTGGTGGAGAAGGTCAGCCTTGCCGATGTGGTGGCGGCGGCGCGGACCGTGACGCTTCACAGCACCTATTTTCTGAAAGGAGAGAGCCAATGACGCGGAAGCAATACCCCGAACTGGACGAAACGCTGTACCGGGAAACACTGGAAAACGGACTGACGGTTCTGGTGGTTCCCCGGAAGGGCTTTACGAAAAAGCTTGCCTATTTTGTTACGGACTTTGGCTCCATCCATACGGATTTCCGGCTGGACGGGAAGGAATACCACGCCCCCGCCGGTGTGGCGCACTACTTGGAGCACAAGATGTTCGACCTGCCGGGAGACCGGGACGTGTCGGCGGAGTTTGCCGCTTTGGGCGCTTCCACCAACGCCTTTACCAGCTACGACATGACGGCCTATTATTTTTCCTGCACAGACCACTTTGACGAATGTCTGCGGCTGCTGCTGGAATTCGTGTCCACGCCCTATTTCACGGAAGAAAGCGTGGAGAAAGAGCGGGGCATCATCGATCAGGAGATCGGCATGAACGAGGACGCCCCGGACAGCGTGGTGTTCGATAACCTGATGGCGGCCATGTATGCCGTCCATCCCATCCGCCAGCCCATTCTCGGCACCAGTGAGACCATCCGGGAGATCACCCCGGAGGTGCTGTATACCTGTCACCGGGCGTTTTACGCGCCGGGAAATATGCTGCTGTGCGTCGTGGGCGACGTAGACCCGGAATCGGTGGCATCTGCCGCCCGTGAGGTTCTGGGCAGCGAGAAGAAAGAGACGGGCGTCAAACTGCGTTCTTGGCAGGAGGAAATGACCTGCCCGAAAGCCGAAACGGAATGCTCCATGGAGGTCGCCATGCCGACCTTCCATCTGGCGTTCAAGTGCGAACCCCTGACCCACGGCGACGCGGCCATCCGGGAGGAAATGGTGGCGGATCTGGCCGCCGAAGCGCTGTTCGGCGAGTCCTCGGAGCTGTACCTGCGGCTTTACGAGGAAGGCGTTATCGATTCCTCCTTCGGCGGCGGCTTCGAGACCGTGGACGGCTGCGCCATGCTGCTCTGCTCCGGCGATTCCGACGACCCCCGCGCCGTCCGGGAAGCGATTCTGGAGCAGGCGGAGAAAATCGCGGCGGAGGGACTGCCGGAAAAGGCGTTCCTGCGGATGAAGCGCAGCGCCCTCGGCCGTCGTATCCGGGGACTGGACAGCTTTGATTCCACCTGCTTCCGCCTGTGCGCGTACCATTTTTCGGACTTTGACTATTTCCGTTTTCCGGAAGTTTACCGCGGCATCAGCGCGGAAGAGATATGTGATTTTCTCCGCCGGGCAGTCCGGGCGGAACGGTGTAGTTTATCCGTGATCTATCCTGTCAACAAGGAGGCACAATCATGATCCCTGCCAATTATTCAACCATTTCTTTCCCTTCCCTCGGCATTGAGGTGAACCCCGGCCGCGCCCTGGCGCTGGGGCCTCTGACCATCCATTATTACGGCCTCATTATCGCCATCGGCCTGATGCTGGCGGTAGTCTACGCCTGCCGCCGGTGCAGTCAGTTCGGTATCAAGCAGGACGATCTGCTGGACGGTGTGCTGTGGGTCACGCCCTTTGCTATTCTTTGCGCCCGGGCGTATTACTGCATTTTCTCCTGGGCGGATTACGCCGAGAACCCCATTTCCGTGCTGTACATCTGGAACGGTGGCCTTGCCATTTACGGCGGCGTTCTGGGCGCAGTGGCGGGGATTCTGCTGCTGTGCCGCATCAAGAAGATCAAAATCGGAGCTTTGCTGGATATGGTAGCGCTGGGCTTTCTCATCGGCCAGTCCATTGGCCGGTGGGGCAACTTCGTCAACCGGGAAGCCTTCGGCGCGGCGACGGACAGCTTCTTCCGCATGGGACTGTACAACACCGTCACCGGCGCATGGGAATACTACCACCCCACGTTTCTGTACGAGTCGGTGTGGAACGCCGTGGGCTTTGTGCTGCTGCACGTTTTGTCCAAGCATCGTAAGTATGACGGAGAAATCGCCCTGGGGTACGTGGCCTGGTACGGCCTTGGCCGCTGCCTGATCGAGGGGCTGCGGATGGACAGCCTGTACTGGGGTTCCGTCCGGGTCAGCCAGCTGCTGGCGGGCATCAGCTGCGCGGCGGCGGTGAGCGTGCTGATCTGGCAGCGCTTCCGCCCCCACGACAAGGCTGATCTGTTTGTGAATCAGGTCGCTGCCCAAACGGCGGAAAACGCGGTGCAGACGCAGGAAAACGAAACGAAGGAATAATGTCGGAAGGCCGGTGCTTACAGCACCGGCCTTCCTTTCTGCAAAGAGAAAACTGGCAGCCTAAAAAAGCGGATTTGGTAAAAATCATGTTGAAATCCCTATAGCCGGGACGGTAATTTATGCTATACTTATACATGAGATATAAGAAGCCGTCAGGCTTTCTGAACGATAAGGAGGAATTTTCCATGCAGTATCTAGGCATCGAATACAACATGAAGCATACGCCCAAACTGGACCCTCAGTTTGTCCCCTTCGGCGTGTGGCGCACTGCCTATCTGAAGGACGCGAAGAAGCCCATCGCCATTGCCGTTGAGCGGGACAAGGGCCGCGTTTCCGTCCACCACACCTGCATCCATGGCACGCCGGAAATGGCCGAGGCCGACTACCGCTACGTGGAGCGCTATGTCAAGTTCCTGCTGTGGTCCATCGGCGGCTTCCGGGTGAGCGTCTGCGGATGCAGCGAGCTTGCCCAGCGGCTGAAAAAGGCCTACGACCCCAAGGGCGAGCGTCACTTTGACTTTACGTTCTTCAACCAGCTCTATGAGCGGGATCTGGAGATCGTTGACCTGCCTCTGGAAGATTGCCCCGCTGCCAACGAGGTCGCCGAACCCATCGGCGGCAATCTGGACGGCTGCCGCATCGGCTTCGACGCCGGCGGTTCCGACCGGAAGGTCTCTGCCGTGATTGACGGCGAGTGCGTCTACTCCGAGGAAGTCGTCTGGTTCCCCAAGCTCCAGACAGACCCCCAGTACCATTATGACGGCATCGTAGCCGCGTTCAAGAGCGCCGCTTCCAAGATGCCCCGGGTGGACGCCATCGGCGTGTCCTCCGCAGGCACATTCATTGGCAACGCGCCCATGGTCGCGTCTCTGTTCATCAAAGTTCCCCGCTCTGAGTGGGACAAGGTCAAGACCATTTACGACCGCGCCGCCAAGGAGATCGGCGACGTTCCCATTGTGGTTGCCAACGACGGCGACGTGTCCGCGCTGGCGGGCGCCATGGGTCTGGGCGTGGGCAACATCATGGGCATCGCCATGGGCACCTCCGAGGCCGTGGGCTATGTGGACAAGGACAAGAACGTTCTCGGCTGGATCAACGAGCTGGCCTTCGCCCCCGTTGACCTGTGCGAGAACGCCATGCAGGACGAGTGGTCCACGGACATTGGCGTAGGCTGCAAGTATTTCTCTCAGGATGCGGTCATCAAGCTGGCGCCCGCCGCAGGCATCGAGCTGGACGAGAATCTGTCTCCCGCGGAGAAGCTGAAGGTCGTTCAGGCGCTGATGGAGAAGGACGACCCCGGCGCCCAGGCCATTTTCGAGACCATCGGCGCGTATCTGGCATACACCGTGGTGCTGTACTCCCAGTTCTACGACATCGAGCATATGATGATGCTTGGCCGCGTCATGTCCGGCAAGGGCGGCGACACCATCCTGCGGGTGTGCAACGAGATTCTGGCCGACGAATACCCCGCGCTTGCGAAGAAGTGCGAGGTTTCCCTGCCCGACGAAAAGACCCGCCGCGTGGGTCAGTCCGTGGCTGCGGCCTCCCTGCCCAGAATCAAGTAAAGAAATCCCTCAATATGACAGTTTCCCCGGGCGGTCTCGCCCGGGGAAATTTCTGCTTTTGTGGGACCACGCGCAAACGGAAGTCCGGCGGCCACTCTGATACTATTTCCTGATTAAAATCTTAATTTTAATCAGGAAGGCATCGCCTGA
>OLXZ01001153.1_pt1 | contig 11702 bp, 6 predicted proteins | sample 1673901 | NCBI WGS metagenome assembly OLXZ01 (sample SAMEA103958131, study PRJEB25191) | human gut metagenome | reverse complement strand
TCATGATCGACGCAATGAAGCGCGCCTCCGCCGGCCGCATCACCGCCGTCATCCCCTACTTCGGCTACGCCCGTCAGGATCGCAAGGCCAAGTCCCGTGACCCCATTTCCGCCAAGCTGGTCGCCAACATGCTCACCGCCGCCGGTGCTGACCGCATTCTGACCATGGACCTCCACGCCGCCCAGATTCAGGGCTTCTTCGACATTCCGCTGGATCACCTGCTGGGCAACGTTACCTTCGTTGAATACTTCATGAACAAGTTCCCCGAAAGTGAATACAACCACGAGGACTTTGTGGTCGTCTCCCCCGACGTCGGCTCCGTTGGCCGCGCCCGGAATTTCGCCGCCAAGGTGCATATGGGTCTTGCCATTGTGGACAAGCGCCGCCCCAAGGCCAACGTTTCCGAGGTCATGAACATCATCGGCGACGTCCGGGGCAAAACCTGCATCCTGTACGACGATCTGGTGGACACCGCCGGTTCCCTGTGCAACGCCGCCAAGGCTCTGGTAGAGATCGGCGGTGCGAAGGAGATTTACGCCTGCGCCACCCACGGCGTCCTCTCCGGTCCCGCCTACGACCGTATTGAGGCCAGCCCCATCAAGGAAATGGTGCTGCTGAACACCATCCCTGAGGTCGCCAACACCCCCAGCCACAAGATCAAATTCCTGGACGTCGCCCCCGTGTTTGCCCGTGCCATCGGTCACATCCACGGCGCCACCTCCATCGCCGACCTGTTCTGAGCCGTGTTTTCCAAACAAAGCAGCGACAGCTGGCTGATCGTCGGGCTGGGCAATCCCGGACGGGAATACGAGAAGACCCGGCACAATACCGGCTTCCGGGCAATGGACGTTCTGGCCGAAAAGCTGAACGCCAAAGTGGACAGGCTGAAATTTCAGGGTCTGTACACGCAGGTGAATTACGGCGGGAAAAAGCTGTTTCTGCTCAAGCCCCAGACCTATATGAACCTGTCCGGGCGCTCCGTCTTGCAGCTTTCCGCCTATTTCGGCATTCCGCCCCAGCGGATCATTGTGATGTTTGACGACATCTCTCTGGAGCCGGGACGGCTGCGGGTTCGCGCCGAGGGTTCCGCCGGCGGGCACAACGGCATCAAGTCCATCATTCAGGAGCTGGGCAGTCAGGATTTCCCCCGGGTCAAGATCGGGGTTGGCGCAAAGCCGAACCCGGAATACGACCTTGCCGCATGGGTGCTGTCCACCTTCTCGGCAAGTGAGGAAAAGGCGCTGGCCGTATCCCTGAAAAACGCCGCCGACGCCGCCCTGAGCATCATCGATAACGGCGTGCCGGAGACCGCCAACCGGTTCAACGGCAGTCACCCATAAAAATATTGTCATAAAATCACGGAAAGGGGGATATATCCCCCTTTCCGCGTTGCCGCGTTGTGCACTTTTCTTCTTGAGGTAAAACTTATGGAACAGCTTCTGTCTCTATTGAAAACCATTCCCGAATACGCCGCCATGGTGTCCTCTCTGCAGGACGGCGAGAGCGTCGCCGTCACCGGCATCGGCCAGATCAACCGCAGTCACATGATCGCGGGGCTTTGCCGCACTCTGAATCGTCCCATGGTGGTGCTGTGTCAGGACGATCTTGCGGCGCGGCGGCTTCAGGAGGAATTGAAGGGCTTCCTTGCGGACACCGCCCCCATTCTCCCCGGCCGGGATCTGACCCTTTACGACGCCGCCGTGGTGTCCAGAAGCTGGGAGCAGAAGCGTCTGCGGCAGCTGTATGACCTGGCTACCGGGAAGACCGGCCTGCAAATCATGACCTGGGAATCTCTCAGCCTGCGCACCATGCCGAAAGCCGCGCTTCTTTCCGCCGCCTTTTCTTTGGAAGTTGGCCGGGAATACGCCGTGGAAGACCTGACTTCCCGTCTCACCGCCGCCGGATACAACCGCTGCGGCATGGTGGAGGGGCCGGGTCAGTTCGCCGTCCGCGGCGGCATTCTGGACATCTTCTCCCCCGCCGAAGACCGGCCTGTGCGGGCAGAATTCTTCGGCGACGAGCTGGACACCATGGGCTTCTTTGACCCGGCGACCCAGCGCCGCAGTGAGAACATCACCTCCGTCACCGTCCTGCCCGTGGCGGAGACTCAGCCGGGGCTTCATCCCGGCGGCGTGGAGGGGCTGTGCAAAGATATTACCTCCCTGATCTCCCGCCAGAAGCGGCGGAAAAACATCAACGAGCCGCTGATCGCCACGCTGGAAAAAGACCTGAACAAGTATGAAAGCGGCCTGCACAATCCCGCTTCCGACCGGTATATGGCGCTGATCTATCCGGAAATGGCCACCGCCGCGGACTATATTCCGGACGGTGCCGTGGTCGCTGTTTGCGACCATGGGAATCTCCAGCGTGCTGCCCGCAGCCGCTGCGACGAGATGGGAATGCAGCTGGACAGTATGCTGCAGGCCGGTCTTGTGGCAGGCGAGCTGTGCGACTATGTGTGCCAGTGGGAGGACTTCTGCAAAAGTCTGCGGAAGAAAACCGTCGTTTATTTTGATGCCTTCGGCGGCACCTCCTACCCGGAGGACTGCCCCCCGAAGCAGCTGTACCCCCTCACCGCCAAGCAGCTTCCCGGCTACGGCGGCAATCTGGACACCGCCGTCTCCGACCTGAGTCACTACCAGAAAATGGAATTTGGCAGTCTGGTGCTTTGCGGCACCCGCCGCCGGGCGGAGCTGTTACAGCAGCTGCTTCACGAGAAGGGGCTGTCCGCGTTTCTGTGCATCCCCCTGACCATCCTGCCCAAGCCCGGCCAGATCCTGCTGACAGAGGGGACACTGCCCTTCGGCATGGAGTATCCCCTGTCCAAAATCGCCGTTCTGACGGAGGGGCAGCTGATTGCCCGGAGCGAGCCGAAGCGGAAACCCGCGAAAAAAACCGGCTCCACTAACCGCCAGAAGCTGAATTCCTTCACCGACCTGACCCCCGGCGATCTGGTGGTTCACGAGAATTACGGCATTGGCCGGTTCGTGGCCATGGAGCAGATCAAGGTGGACGGCGCGGTCAAGGACTATATCAAAATCGCCTATCAGGGCAGCGACACCCTGTTTGTCCCCGCCACCCAGCTGGATCTGGTGAGCAAATACATCGGCGGCGGTGGGGAAGACAGCAATGTCAAGCTGAACAAAATCGGCTCCGACGCATGGCAGAAGACAAAAGCCAAAGCCCGCAAGGCCGCCAAGGACATGGCGGGCGAACTGATCCAGCTCTACGCCGCCCGGAAGCGGCAGTCCGGCTACGCTTTCTCCGCCGACGCCCCATGGCAGAAGGAATTTGAGGACAATTTCCCCTACCCGGAGACCGACGACCAGCTGCGCTGCATCGCGGACATCAAGCACGACATGGAGTCCCCCATCCCCATGGACCGTCTTCTCTGCGGCGACGTGGGCTTCGGTAAGACCGAGGTTGCCCTCCGCGCCGTGATGAAGGCCGTCATGGACGGCAAGCAGGCGGCGATTCTGGTTCCCACCACGGTGCTTGCCCAGCAGCATTATCAGACCGCCGTGGCGCGTTTCCGGGGCTTCCCCGTCACCATCGACGTGCTCAGCCGCTTCCGCACGCCCAAGATGCAGCAGCAGACCTTGCAGAAGCTCCGCGCCGGTTCCGTTGACTTAATCATCGGGACCCATAAGCTGCTGCAAAAAACCGTCCAGTTCAAGGATTTGGGTCTGCTCATTGTGGACGAGGAGCAGCGCTTCGGCGTCAGCCATAAGGAGCGGCTGAAGGAGCTTTCCAAGGGCGTGGACGTGCTGACCCTCTCCGCTACGCCCATTCCCCGGACGCTGAACATGGCGCTGTCCGGCATCCGGGACATGTCCACCATCGAGCAGCCCCCCGCCGACCGCTATCCCGTGCAGACCTTCGTGATGGAATACAGCGAACCCATTGTGGACGACGCCATCCGCCGTGAAATCGAACGGGGCGGGCAGGTCTACTATCTGCACAACCGCACCGAAACCATCGACCAGTGCGCCGCCGCGATCAAACGCCGGATTCCGGGCATCAGCGTGGGCGTCGCCCACGGCCAGATGGGCGAGGACGCCCTGGGAGACGTGATGCAGTCCATGGCCGAGGGCGAGATTCAGGTGCTGGTATGCACCACCATCATCGAAACTGGTCTGGACATTCCCAACGCCAACACCCTCATCATCGAAAACGCCGACCGGTTCGGCCTGAGCCAACTCCACCAGCTTCGCGGTCGGGTGGGACGCTCCACCCGCCACGCCTATGCCTATTTCACCTACCGTCCGGAGAAGAATCTCACCGAGGTCGCCGAGAAGCGGCTTTCCGCCATCCGGGACTTTGCCGAATTCGGCTCCGGCTTCAAAATCGCCATGCGGGACTTGGAAATCCGGGGTGCGGGCAATCTCTTAGGCGCCGAGCAGTCCGGCCATATGTCCAGCGTGGGCTACGACATGTACCTCAAGCTGCTGGACGAGGCGGTTCTGGAGGAAAAGGGCGAAGCCCCCAAGGCACCGGAATGCACCGCCGACCTGAACGTCACCGCCAATGTGGACAAAGACTACGTCTCCCGGGGCGAGGAACGGATGGACCTGTACCGCCGCATGGCCGCCATCCGCTCTCAGGAGGACGCCGACGATCTGCTGGACGAGATCGTCGATCGCTACGGCGAGCCGCCCAAGGGCGTGCTGAATCTCATCGATATCGCCCTGCTCCGGGCAAAGGCTCGGCAAGTCGGCATCAAGGACATCCGCCAGAAGTCCGGGGACGTGCTGTTCACCCTGAGCAATCTGAATTTCGAAGCCGTGGGCGCGCTGTGTTCCGACCCGGATTACAAGCAGCGGGTCACTTTCCTCGCCAGCGCCAAGGAACCGACCCTCCGCTTCAAGCTCGCCAACGGCGTGGACAGCCTGAAACAGAGCAAGCTGTTTGTGGAGCACTATACCAGCTTTTTCCAGAGCTGACGTTTTGGGAACCTCTGAATAAATCGTCTGCGGCTGTGAGCGGATCTTTTCCGCCCACTCTTCGGTATCGAAAACGGGAAATACATACAGTATTCCGCCGCTTTCGATACCTCGATTGGACGAAAAATCTCGCGCTCACAGCTCTTGCCGATTTGTTCAGAGGTTCCCTTGACATTCCGTGTTATAATAGCGTTGAATCCAACCTTCCCTCAGGAAAGGAGCAGCCTATGTCTAAAGGCAAATTTTCCAACCCCCGGCCATACCGGGAAGAAGAACGTGAAATCGAAAAGAGCTTCCGCCAGCTGACCGGTCAGGAGAAGCCTGCGAAGCCGGATGACCCCATCTTCTCCGAAGTCTCCGTCCCTGATTTAGACACCACCGACCCGGAGGCCGCCGACCTTATCACCGAGGCCGACAGCCTGTTTCCCGAAGAGAACAATCTGTTTTCCGGAGAAGACAGCCCGGTTCCCGACGAGGAACTGGACTTTTCACTGGACGAGAAGGAGAACCCCCCGAAGCGCGGCACTCCGTCCTTCCTTGATAAGGCTCTTTCCTTTGTGGACAACAACCAGAAGCCCGTGATGGTAGCCTTGTGCGCCGCCGCGCTGGTTCTGATTCTCTCCCTCATTGCCATTTTCGTCGTCAACGTCTCCGGCGACCCCTACGGCAAAAAAATTCTGAACAATGTCACCGTCGCCGGTGTGAACGTGGGCGGGATGAGCAAGTCCGATGCCATCACCGCCGTTCGCGCTGTTACCGACCAGACCTACACGAAGCAGGCCATGGTGGTGACTCTGGGCGATACCACCTTACAGCTGTCCCCCAGCGATACCGGCGCGAAGCTGGACGTAAAGGCCGCCGTCAACGCCGCCTATGCTTACGGCAGAACCGGCACCAAGGCCGAGCGTCAGGAAGCCTATCAGGCGTCCCTCAGGAGCAACCACATCATCGGGCTGCTGCCCTACCTGCATCTGAAGCAGGATTATATCAAGGGCGTTCTGGAGGACTACGCCGGAACCGCCGGCAGTCTGCTGACCCAGACCACCTATGCTCTGGAAGGCGACGTCCCCGATCTTGCGACGGACAAATTTGACGAAGAACACGCCCCTCAGCTGACGCTGGTCATCACAATGGGAACTCCCGGCGTAAATTTCAACGTAGATGATGTGTTCAACCAGATTCTGGACGCCTACAGCATGAACGTTTTCACCGTAAAGGCGGAGGGCGCTCAGTCCGAGGGCGAACCGGATGCCGTCGATTTGCAGAAAATTTACGACGATGTCTGCGTAGAGCCCGTGGACGCCACCGTCAATATGCAGACCTTCAAGGCCATCCCCGGCTCCTACGGCTACGTGTTCGACATGGTGCAGGCGCAGAAGCAGGTCAGTGCGGCGCAGTACGGCGAGGTCGTCCGCGTTCCCATGGAATATGTCGCCCCGGAAATTCTGGACGATGACGTGTTCTTCCGGGATGTTCTGGGCAGCACCAGCACGCCCCACTCTAACAACGCCAACCGCACCGCCAATCTGGAGCTGGCATGTAAGGCGCTGAACGGCGTCGTGCTGAACCCCGGCGAGACCTTCTCCTTCAACGACACTTTGGGCGAACGCACCACCGCAAAGGGCTACAAGTCCGCCCCGGCATATTCCGGCGACGATCTGGTGAATCAGGTTGGCGGCGGCATCTGTCAGGTCTCCTCCACGCTGTATTGCAGCACCCTGCTGGCCGATCTGGAAATTGTCTCCCGCACCAACCACGGTTTTCCCGTGAACTATATCAATTACGGCATGGACGCCACCGTCAGCTGGCGCTCTCCCGACTTCAAGTTCCGCAACAACACCAATTACCCCATTAAAATTGAGGCAAGCGTCAGCGGCGGCTATGTCAATGTGCAGATCCTCGGCACCGACGAGAAGGACTATTACGTTGAAATGAGCTATGTCGTCTCCGAGACCTACAAGCCCGAGACGGAGTACAAGGACTTCAAGCCCGACAACCCTGAGGGCTACAAGAACGGAGACGTGATTGAGGAAGGCACCACCGGCTATCTGGTCAAGACGTACAAGAGCAAGTACGACAAGGCCACCGGCGTGCTGATCTCCAAGGATTTTGTCGCCAATTCCCGGTACAAGACAGTGAACAAGGTGGTCGCGCGGGTCGAAGAGCCGACAGAACCTACGACCGTACCCACAACGCCGTCCACCGCCCCCTCTACCGAACCTGCCACCACACCCACGGCACCGTCTACCACACCGCCTACCGCGCCATCCACTTCCGAGCCTTCCACTACCGAAGCCTCGGAGAACGGCGGAGATTCCGGCGGCGAATAAGAAAACCATCTGCATACACAAACGGCGTGACCTTCCCCGGTCACGCCGTTTATTTCTATTCGATAAAGCGGGATTTACCGTAATCAACCGCCGGACACGGCTTTCTGCTTCCCATATTTTTCTTCCATTTCGTCCGTGTGAGCATGAAGCAGTTCCAACGCCCGCGCCTGAACGCAGGACAGCGACCTCTGATCCGTATCCGCGAACTCGCGTTTGATTCTTGCGGAGGCCATAGCGTGGCTGTCGCCGGTTCTGCTTTCATCCGCTTCCGACAGGAACTTTTGCAGCAACCCCAGATTGCCGGAATAGTGAAGCTCCACCAGTTTTGCCCGGTATTCCAGCTCTTCGGGGGTGATTCCCGGGAATTGCTTCATATCTACGGTGTGCTGGGCTTCGTGCTTCAGGAGAGAAACCAGAAACCGCTCGCTTTCAAAGTCATACGCCTGCTCGATGCAGTTGATCGTACCGTCAGGGGAAGCCCAGCCGCCCGTACCAAACCGGCCGAAGGTCAGATAATCCATCCAGCTGCGGAATACGAAGCCTTTGAGAATGTTGACGGTGTATTCCGCCGTCCCGTCCGGCAGCTCGACCTGGTAGACAGTAGGAACCGTTTCCCGCCAGACGTAGGGGCCGTAATAGCCCTGTGTTTTCCCGAAAAGCGCGTGATAGCCCTCCGCTTCAAACACCGCTTGAAGCCGCTCCGCCAGAGGTGCTTCCTCCGCGTCGGGCATATTCAGAAGCGCTTTCAGCCCCGCCAGCAGCTTGTCTGCGGCCTCCGACTCCGGCAAACCGCAGTAAAAGGTATCCCGGTAATAAATCTGATACAAGCGGAGTATCTCGTTGAGCCTGTCCGGTATGTCGAATGTTCGGTATTCGCCATTTTCAAAGATCGCCACGTATGCAGGAAGAATGTCCTTGAATTTCTCATGTTCCCGCATGTACGCGATAGCGCCTTTGATATCACCATTCATGAAAAACTGACTGATCTCCATATCCGCTCTCCTCTGCAACGTTTGCCCCCATTCTACCATATAACGGCAGGAAGCACAAGAGCCGCTGTTACACCCCTTGCATTTGCCGGGAAATGTAGTATAATGAGGAAAATACGTTTCCGTTTCTGCATTGACTTTTTTCAGGAGGAAATTCCATGTCAAACGGCCATTTTTCCGCGGATTCTCCGCAAAAAAGCGTATCCTCCCGCCGAATCGTCACGGTGGCTGTGATCTGCGTGCTGGTTCTGGCGCTGGCGGCGGTCGGTTTCTTTCTTGTCCGCCCCGCCCTCGACCCCTATCACTGCCGGATGGCCGACAGCGTTTCCATCGCCGGGGTGGACGTTGGCGGCATGGCCAAAGGGGAGGCCAGAAAAGCCCTTCAGGCGGCTCTGGACGAGACGCTGTACCGGGAAAACCTGACGGTGGCGCTGCCCATGGAATCCATTACCCTCTCCCCCGCCGGCACTGGCGTTCAGGTGGACGTCCGCGCCGCCGTGAACGATGCCTACCGCATGGGTCGTTCCGACGGCTCTCTCCCCGGCAACATGGATTTGCGTCCCTATCTGAGCGTAAGATCCGAATTTATCCGCACCGCGCTGGAGGGCTATGCCAGCGAGTTTGACACAGAATTCAGCGACTCCCACTACGCCCTCACCGGCGACGCCCCCGACCTCGGCACGGAAAACCACGACCCCAGCGCCCCCTGTCAGACGTTGGAACTGACCGTGGGCGTTCCCAAAGCGCATCTGGATGTGGACAGCGCCTGTGACCAAATTCTGGAAGCCTACAGTCAGGCCGTGGCCGCCTGCCGGGCGGGAGAATACCGCGTCACCGTGGACATCCCTGCGGAATCCGCCCCCGCGGAGCTGGACTTGGATGCCATTTACGATGAAATCTGCACCGCGCCCGTTGACGATTCCCTCGACATGACGGAATACCGGTTCGTCCCCGGCTCCTACGGCTATTCCTTCGATCTGGACGCGGCGAAAGCGGCGCTGGCGCAGGCCAAGCCCGGTGAAACCGTCTCCGTTCCCATGACGTTCGTGGAGCCGGAAATTCTGGGGGATGCCGTTTATTTCCGGGATGTTCTCGGCTCCTGCGAGACGAAGCACAGCGACAATGAAAACCGCAATACCAATCTGCGCCTGCTCTGCGAAGCCCTCAACGGTGTCGTCGTTCAGCCGGGAGAGACCTTCTCCTACAACGACACGCTGGGCGAGCGCACGGCGGAAAAGGGCTACAAGCCCGCCCCCGCCTACTCCGGCAACCGCCTGACCGACGCCATCGGCGGCGGCGTGTGTCAGGGCTCCAGCACATTGTACAACTGCGTACTGCTTGCCGATCTGGAGGTCGTCACCCGCTCCTGCCATGGCGCCACGGTGGCCTATCTTCCTCTGGGACTGGACGCCGCCGTGAACTGGGGAACCACCGATTTCCAGTTCCGCAACAATTTCCACTTCCCCGTGAAAATCGAAGCGGAAACCACCGAAGACCTTGTGAAAATGCGGATTCTGGGTACGGATGAAAAGGATTATTACATTGAAATGACTTCCGGCTACGACGACAGCAGAGAAGACGTGATCTACGCCGTCAGCTACAAGAACAAGTACAGCAAGGAAACCGGCGAGCTGATCAGCAAAGACAGGGAAGCTTTCTCCACCTACTACCGGAATGTCGGATAAAGGCAAACTGTCTCCCGCGGCAGTTGGTGTACCGTACGAGTCCCCCTTGCCTCTCCCTATGGGAGAGGTGGCCGAGCGCAGCGAGGACGGAGAGGGTATACCAGGCTGCAATACCCTCTCCGTCACCTTCGGTGACAGCTCCCCCAAAGGGGGAGCCAAGGGGTCTGTACCCCGTTACATAGCTTGTTGGCACGAAAAATGGAGCGTATCTGTATCGATACGCTCCATTCACTGTTGGCAGCATTTCATTTTGCCCGGATGTCCAGATGATAATCGATCATACCGGCTTCGGTGTTTTCAATGACGATCTGATACGTAAGATCGATGGTTCCGCCGTCGGGTACAATGTCATAAAATACATTGGTGGCCTTCACTGTAATCATCAGCGTTCCAAATTCCATCTGATACAGCGATTCGTGAGAAACCCCCTCCTGAAAGAGCATTCTGGAATTCAGTGCGCCCTCCCGGTTCAGCGTGACCTTCCCCGGCTCCACCCGGAAGGTGGTGACCACACCGGCAAGGCCAGTCAGTTCGCTTTCCTCGTAGGTGATGTCCCAGCCGCCGTCCCGGAATTCCATTGTCCCCCCGGTGACCAGCTCAATGGTCTCCGGCTCCTGCTCGCCGTAGCGCTGGCGTCCCTGAATGGAAAGAACCACGTCCCGCTTCATCGGAACGCCTCCACGGCCAACCGCAGCAGCTCATCAATGAGCTGGGAATAGGGAATCCCGCTGGCCTCAAACAGCTTGGGATACATGGAGATCGAGGTGAAGCCCGGGATGGTGTTGATCTCGTTGAAGACGACTTCACCGTCGGATTTTACAAAGAAGTCAACGCGGGACATGCCGCGGCAGCCCATGGCCTTGTAGACGCGCACGGCAAGTTCACGCACCTGCTCGGTGGTCTGCTCGGAAATGCGGGCCGGGATGTACAGGTGGGCGCAGTCGGAGATATATTTTGCGTCATAGTCGTAAAATTCCGCGCCGGAGTCAATTTCGCCGCAGATGGAGGCGAACGGATTGTCGTTGCCGAGTACGGCAACTTCGACCTCCTGCCCGCTGATGAATTCCTCGACCAGCACCTTGCGGTCGTATTTCAGCGCCGCTTCGATCGCCGCCTCCAGCGCGGCGCGATCCTTCGCCTTTGCGACGCCGACGGATGAGCCGGTCCCGGCGGGCTTGACGAAGACCGGGTAGGCGAAACGTGCCTCGACGGTGTTCAGCGCGTTCTCACGGCTGCGCGCGAAGCCCTCGCGCGTGACAAGCTGCCATGCTGCCTGCAGGACGCCTGCGGCGTCGGCGATCAGCTTTGTGATGGTCTTATCCATACAGGCGGCGGAGGCCGCGACGTGCGGACCGACATAGGGAATGCCCGCGATCTGGAGCAGGCCCTGAATCGCGCCGTCCTCGCAGTTTTCGCCGTGCATCACGGGGAAGACCACGTCGATGCGCTCACGCACAACGCAGTCGTTTTCAAAGCTTAAAAGCCCCTGTCCGCGCACGGGGGAAAGCGCTGCGCGGCGGTTATCCTCGCAGTTCTGCCACGTTCCGGCGGGCAGCATGCCGTAATCCTTGCCGCCGAACAGGATCCAGTCGCCGTCCTTGGTGATGCCGACCGGGAAAATGTTATATTTGTCTTTGTCGATATGGTTCAGCACAGACTCGGCTGACCGCAGCGAGACCTCGTGCTCCGACGAGACGCCGCCGAACAGAATACAGACACTCAGTTTTTTCAAAACAGGACCCTCTTTTCCGCCGC
>OLXZ01001130.1_pt1 | contig 11890 bp, 10 predicted proteins | sample 1673901 | NCBI WGS metagenome assembly OLXZ01 (sample SAMEA103958131, study PRJEB25191) | human gut metagenome | reverse complement strand
CTGCGCGCGGATGGAAACGTCCAGCGCGGAGATCGGCTCGTCCGCCACGATCAGCTTCGGGTCCATGATCATCGCGCGGGCAATGCCGACGCGCTGACGCTGTCCGCCGGAGAACTCGTGCGGATAACGGGACTTGTGCTCGGGCAGCAGGCCGACGTCCTTGAGCGCCTGATCGACCTTGGCGATACGCTCTTCCTCGTCCTTATAAAGGTGGAAGTTGTACAGGCCCTCGGAGATGCAGTACTCGATGGTGGCGCGCTCGTTGAGCGACGCCGCCGGGTCCTGGAAGATCATCTGGATGTTGCGGACAACGTTGCGGTCTTCCTCGCGGGAGATCTTGCCGGAAATGCGCTTGCCCTCAAAGAGGATCTCGCCGTTGCTGCACGGGTTGATGCGCATGATGGCGCGGCCGATGGTGGTCTTTCCGGAGCCGGATTCACCAACCAGACCGAAGGTCTCGCCCTGATAAATGTGGAAGGATACGTTATCCACCGCGGTAAAGGCGTGCCGCCGGGAGCCAAACCGGACGACAAGATCCTGAACCTCGATCAGCTTCTTTCTGTCTTCAGCCAACGCGGTTCACTCCCTTCTCCCGCAGGATGCGGACGTGCTCCGGCGGCTCCACCTTGGGAGCGCGGGGGTCCATCAGCCATGTGCGGGCATAGTGGGTAGGCGTGACCTCAAAGAAGGGAGGACGCTCTACAAAGTCGATTTTCAGTGCTTTGGGGTTCCGGGGAGCAAAGGCGTCGCCCTTGACCTCGTGGAACAGATTGGGCGGCGTACCCTGAATGGAGTACAGCGGCTCATCCTTGGTTCCCAGCTGGGGAAGGCTGGACAGCAGCGCCCAAGTGTAGGGATGGCGGGGGTCGTAGAACACCTCGTCGCAGGTGCCAAGCTCCACGATGTCGCCCGCATACATGACGGCGATGCGGTCGGCCACGTTGGCCACCACGCCAAGGTCATGGGTGATGTAGATGGTAGTGAGGTCATACTTTTTCTGCATGGCCTTGATCAGCTCCAGAATCTGTGCCTGAATGGTCACGTCCAGCGCGGTGGTCGGCTCGTCGCAGATGAGGATTTTCGGCCGGCAGGCGACGGCGATGGCGATGACCACCCGCTGGCGCATACCGCCGGAAAATTCGTGGGGATACTGCTTGTAGCGCCGCTCAGGGTCGTCAATGCCCACGTCGCTCAGCACTTCCAGCACGGCCTTGTAGGCGTCACCGCCTTTCAGACCCTGATGCAGCTCCACGGCCTCCTGAATCTGCTTGCCGATGGTTTTCAGGGGGTTCAGGGAGGTCATGGGGTCCTGAAACACCATGGCGATCTCCTTGCCCCGGATTTTCAGCCAGTCCTTGTCGGTCTGGAATTTGGTTAAGTCCATGCCGTTATAGAGGATGGAGCCGCCGTCGATGTAGCCGTTGGCATCCAGAAGACCCATGGCGCATTTGACGAATACGGACTTACCGGAGCCGGATTCACCCACGATGGCAAGGCTTTCGCCCTGATACACGTCCAGCGAGATGCCCCGGATGGCGTGAAGAATCTGACCGCGGAGGGTGAATTTCACGTTCAGATCCTGAACGGAGAGAACAACTTTTTTATCTTCCATTGTGATCTCTCCTTATCTGACGTGATTCTTGGGGTCGGCGGCGTCGGCGAAGGCGTTGCCAATGATGTAGAAGGAAACGGTGATGACCACCAGCACGGCTACGGGGAAGAACAGCTGGTAGCGCAGAGACGCCACGGTCATCAGCGACCGTCCGGTCTGAATCAGATTGCCCAGAGACGGCGTGTCCACGGGAAGGCCGATGCCGATGTAGGTGACGAACACCTCATTGCCGATGGCGGAGGGAATGGCAAGCGCCATGCGCATGGTGATGACGGACACCATATAGGGCAGCAGGTTCTTGACGATGATACGCCCGGTGGAAATGCCCAGACACCGGGAGGCCAGATTGTAGTCCCGGTCGCGGATAATGATGATCTGGTTGCGGATGAACCGCGCCATGCCCAGCCAGCCCGTTAAGGACAGGGCAAAAATGATGGTGGAAACGCCGGGCTTTAAGACGTAAGATATCAGAATCAGCAGCAGCGTCTGGGGAATGTTGTCCAGAACGTTATACAGCTCGGTAAAAAAGAAGTCCAGCTTGCGGACATAGCCCCACAGCACGCCCACGAGGATGCCCACCACGGCCTCCACAAAAGCAACAGAGAAGCCGATGAACAGGGAAGTGCGGGTGCCCGCCCAGATACGCGCCCAGAGATCCTGACCGATGGAGTTGGTGCCGAACCAGAATTCTTTGCTGGGGGGAATATTGTTCAGAGGCAGACCCCACTGGTCGTTGTGAATGAGAATGGGATCCTTCTGACCGGGGAGGTAGGGCTGGATAAAGGTGAACAGCAGCACCGCAACCATGACGAAAAGGAAAAAGACCGCGATCTTATTCTGGAAAAACGCACGGAGGGTGGATTTCCAGTAGGAATAATCGGAATAGCCGCCCCGCTCCGCGTCCTCGGCGTTGAATTCGGCAAAGGAGAAGGCTTCCTCGTCGCCCATTTTCGGCGCGACATCCTCCTGAAGCTGCCGGGAGAGCTTGTCGCCCAGCGTGTCGGTGGCCTTGTCGCGCAGGGTGTGAAATCCAAGACGTTTCATCAGCGGGAACCCTCCTTCTTGGCAAAGCTGATCCGGGGATCGACGATTCCCATGAGAATGTCGCCGAAAAGCAGACCCAGAATGGAAATTACTGCGTAAATCAGCACCAGCGCCTGTACCAAGGTATTATCCTGACGCTTGATGGCCGTGACCAGCAGGCCGCCCATGCCGGGGACGGAGTACAGGGATTCCACATAGAGTGAACCCATCAGGGTAAACAGAATGGAGTTGGGGATGTACTGTACCAGCGGCACAAAGGCATTGCGGAACACGTGCCGGAAGGAGATTTTGCCGTTTGGCACGCCCTTCGCCCGGGCCAGACGGATATAGTCCTTGTTGGACTCGTCCACCATGTACCGCCGTAGCCACATGGCATAATAGGCGATGTTGCCGATGGACAGGGAGATGACGGGCAGGATATAGCTCTTGGGATTGGCGGCGTCAAACAGCATGGGAAGCCCCAGCACGTCCTTGCCGACATAGGTCTGGGAACCGAGGAACTGGATCAGAATGTGATACACCGCCGAGGGCATGGCCTGCACCAGCACGATGAACACCGTGCCCAGCCGGTCGCCGATCTTGAAGCGGGTACGGGTGCTTCGCGCCATGATGACACCCAGAGGAAGACCCAGCGCGAGAGCAATGCACAGGGAGATCAGTCCCAGCTCCAGAGAGATGGGGATCTTCTCGGCAATGATCTCGGTAATGGCGACGCCCTTGCGGTAGACGTTGGATTCTCCCAAGTCCCCGTGGAGCACCTGCTTGTAAAAGCGCACCAGTTGGGTGGGCAGGGGAGCAGTCACGCCAAGGGCCTGAAGCTTGACCTGAATCTGGGTGGAGCTCATTTTATCGTAATTCTCGAAATACCCTTCCACGGGCATCAGCCGCAGCAGGGCAAAGAGGATCGTGATAATGATAAACATGGTGATGAGGGAGCGCAGAACGCGCTTGGTTATATATCTGGCCATATGATGTCCTCCTGGGGTTTTTCTCCCTTCATACGATTTCCCAATAAAATGGTAAAACCATTTTATTTATCCACTGATGTGGATGGCCGCCATAGGCGGCAGAAAATGTATGGACTTTCTTTTCTGCGGCTGCGCCGCAGGCCGTTTGGAAAACGGCCTGCTAAAACGGTTTTTAACCGTTTTAACGAAACTGGCATCAGAGCCGATACCGCTGCTGCTTTCGCCGTAGCAGCACCGGTACAGGCTCCGAAAAATTGCCTGTGGAGCAATACCGTATATATGCGGCTTTGAGAGAAGCCCCCAAATGAGGGCTTCTCTCGTGATAAACTGCCAAAATGAAAACTTAAATCTTAACCGGCCTTCTTGGACTGCCACTCGGCGTAAGCGGCCTGATATTCCTCCATACCCATGGAGGAGCTGTACAGGTGCTGATCCTTGTAGCGCTGGTTGGCCAAGCCGAAGGAAGCGTACTGTCCTTCAAAGACGTTCAGATTGCACATCTGATAGCTGCGGTTGCTGATGGAGAAGGGGATGGCAAAGGCGTGATCCAGCAGGAACGCCTCGGCCTTGGCAAAGGCGGCATAACGGGCGTCGTTGTCGTTGACGATCTGCTTGCCCTCGCACTGGCGTGCGACCTTCTCCTGCTTGAGCGCCTCCGCGACGACGGCGTCCTGCTCGCTGTCCACGGGCATGATGACCGTACCGCGCAGCTTGCCGAGCACCTGCACCGCCATCTCGACGGTGGAGGCGACGGTCTTGCTCTCGTCGTACTCCGGCCACGGCTGCTGCATGGCCATCGTGCCGGTCTTGGCGGCCTCGCCGGTCAGCTCCCACATCTCCTCGACCATATGCGGCGCAAACGGGCTGAGCATCAGCATGAGCATTTTGAGGTCGCCCTTCGTCAGGCCGTTGGCATAGAACTCGTTGACCATGGTCATGAGCGCGGCGATGGCGGTGTTCATTTTCAGCTCGTCGATGTCCTGCGTGACCTTGCGGATGGTCTTGTGGATGATCGCCTCGTTCTTTTCGCTGAGCTCTTCGGAGTCTGCCGCCATATCCATGAGATTCCAGCAGCGGTCGAGGAAGCGCTTGGAGCCCTTGACGGCCTCGTCGGACCAGGTGGCGACCTTTTCAAAGTCGCCGATGAACATGATATACAGGCGCATGGTGTCCGCGCCGTAGGCCTTGACGACATCGTCGGGGTTGACGACGTTGCCGAGGGACTTGGACATCTTGACGGCGGGACGCAGCGCCTGATTGCCGTACTTTTCGATCAGGGCCTGCTTTTCCTCCTCCGTGGAGACGTTGCCGACGTAGTGCGGGTTCTGGCCGAGGATCATGCCGTGGCTCGTGCGCTTGGCATAGGGCTCCTTCGTGTGGACAACGCCGATGTCGTAGAGGAACTTGTGCCAGAAGCGGGAGTAGAGCAGGTGGAGCGTGGTATGCTCCATGCCGCCGTTGTACCAATCGACGGGGCCCCAGTACTGCTCGGCTTCCTTGGAGACAGGCGCCTGATCGTCGTGCGGGTCCATATAGCGCAGGAAATACCAGCTGGAGCCGGCCCACTGCGGCATGGTATCGGTCTCGCGCTTGGCGGGGCCGCCGCAGCACGGGCAGGTAGTGTTGACCCAGTCGGTCATCTTGGACAGGGGGCTTTCGCCGTCGTCGGTCGGCTCGTAGCTCTCGACCTGCGGCAGAACGACGGGCAGCTGATCCTCGGGGACCGGCACCCAGCCGCACTTCGGGCAGGAGACCATCGGGATGGGCTCGCCCCAGTAGCGCTGGCGGGAGAAGACCCAGTCGCGCAGCTTGTAGTTGACCTTTTCGTGGCCCCAGCCCTGGTCGATAGCATACTGCTTCATGGCGGGGATGGCCTCTTTGACGGTCATGCCGTCCAGGAAGCCGGAGTTGACCATGATGCCGGTATCGTCCTTGAGGGTGAAGGCTCCCTTGGTGATGTCGCCGCCCTTGACGACCTCGACGATGGGCAGGCCGAACTTCGTGGCGAAGTCCCAGTCTCTCTGGTCGTGGCCGGGCACGCCCATGACGATGCCGGTGCCGTAGCTCATGAGGACATAGTCGGAGACGAACATGGGCACGACCTTGCCGGTGGCGGGGTTCGTGACCTCGATGCCCTCGAGGCGGACGCCGGTCTTGTCCTTGTTCAGTTCGCCGCGCTCAAAGTCGGACTTGCGGGCGGCAGCCTCTTTGTAGGCCTCGACGTCGGCCCAGTTGGCGATCTTGTCCTTCCACTTGGCGAGCAGCGGATGCTCGGGCGAGATGACGGTATAGGTCACGCCGAAGAGGGTGTCGACACGGGTGGTGTAGACGGTGATATCGTCTTCGGTGTTGGTGTGGAAGGTGACCTCGGTGCCGGTGGAGCGGCCGATCCAGTTGCGCTGCTGGGTCTTGACGCGCTCGATGTAATCCAAATCGTCCAGATCGTCGATCAGACGGTCGGCGTATTTGGTGATACGGAGCATCCACTGGCTCTTTTCCTTGCGGATGACCGGCGCGCCGCAGCGCTCGCACACGCCCTCGACGACCTCTTCGTTGGCCAGGACGCATTTGCAGCTCGTGCACCAGTTGACGGGCATGGTGGTCTTGTAGGCCAGGCCGTGCTTGTACATCTGCAGGAAGATCCACTGCGTCCACTTGTAGTACTCGGGGTCGGTGGTGTCGACGACGCGGTCCCAGTCGAAGCTGTAGCCGAGCATTTTGAGCTGGCGGGTGAAGTTTTCGATGTTCCGCTTGGTGACGATGGCAGGATGGATGTGGTTCTTGATGGCGAAGTTCTCCGTCGGCAGGCCGAAAGCGTCGAAGCCGATCGGGTTCAGGACATTATAGCCCTGCATCCGCTTTTTGCGGCAGATGATGTCCATCGCGGTGAACGGGCGCGGATGGCCGACGTGCAGTCCCGCGGCCGAGGGGTACGGGAACTCGATAAGGCCGTAGAACTTGGGCTTTTTGTCGCCGGTGACAGCGGCGTAGGGCTTGGTCTGCTCCCACTTTTCCTGCCATTTCTTCTCGATGGCTGCAAAATCGTATTTCATAACAAACTCCTTTGTCTGATAATTCTGACGTTAAAAACGCCCCTGACCATCCGGTCAGGGGCGTAAACTACGCGGTACCACCCTGCTTCGGCTGCAGACGCAGCCCTCAAGCGGCCTCTAACGCGGCCATCCGTCTGTCCTTACTGCGGTTCGGAACAGCGGCTCCGGGGCGAGAGCCGTCCGCGCATCCTTCCCGGCTCGCACCGGCCGCCGGGTCTCTGAGAAATTCGCGCGGGGCATTCCCCTTCTTTGCCTTTTACCGGGTTATTGTACTACTTTTCGCGGATTTGTCAAGCGTTTTCGCCCAAAACCGCAGACAGATTCATCTGATGGCCGTCCTGCCAAAGGCGCTCGAGGTCATAGAACTTTCTGGCCTCGGCCGTAAAGACGTGCACAACGAGGCTGCCAAAGTCCATGAGCACCCATGTACCGCCGCGATGGCCTTCCCGGGAGAGCATCGGCTCGCCTGCCTCGTCCATCGCCTCTTCAACTGCGTCGCAGAGAGTCTTGACATGGGTGGAACTGGTGGCGGTGCAGATGAGGAAATAGTCGGCGAGGGTCGAAATGTCGGTAATGCCGATGAGGCGGATATCCTCGCCCATTTTGGCGTCGAGCGCCTTTGCCGCAAGCGCGGCCACTTCTTTTGCACTGAGCATGGTTTTATGTTCCTTTCTGATCTGTATCGGGATCCTCCCAGACCATACCGTCCGGGAAGGGGTCTTCACTGGAATCCGGGTTCTCCGGCTCCTGCGGTTCCTCCGGTGTTTCCATGTCGCCAGGATCTTCCGATTCCTCCGACTGCTCCGCATCTTCCGGCGTTTCAGGCTCCGGGTCAGGCTTTTTCTGATAGGAATACGCCTGATCGGGCGTGATGACGTTCAGACTGCCGGAGGCAATCGGCGCGTCATAGGGATTGAAGGCGGCGTTGACAATTTCCAGAAGCCGGCCTGCGTAGAGTGGATAATAGGACGCGCCGTTGATCATCGCACCCTCGCCCTCAGCGGTGTAGGTCTGCATGGCGTCAAAATCGCAGGCAAGCAGTTCCTTGCCGAACCAGACCATATTGCCGGTTGTGAGGTTTGTCGTGACATATTCTACAAAAATGTCTGCAAATTCCTTAAGCTTGGTCAGGCTGTCAACAGACAGGCACTGTTTTGCCAGCGCCTTTAAAAACTGCTGCTGCACCTGTGTGCGCTGGATATCCTGTGAGGCATAGCCCTTGCGGAAGCGGACAAGTTCCATCGCCTTTTCGCCGTCCAGATGCTGCATTCCCTTTTGCAGATGGATGTGCAGATCCTGCGAAGCGTCGTCATAATTCATGTCCTGCGGCACGTCAAAGTCGATGCCGCCAACCAGATCGACGGTCTTTTTGAACGCCTCGAGATCAACGAGCACATAACCATCAACCGGGAAGCCAAGCAAACTCTGAAGGCGTGAGGCAAGGCGCTCCATACCGTCCGTCCCGCCGCCCGCATAGACCGAGTTGATCTTCATGAGGCCCCCGTTTCCAGTTGCGACCGGCGTGTCGCGCGGAATGGACAGAAGCGCAACTGTATGGTTGTTTGCATCCAGATGGGCAATGATGATGGTGTCGGTGCGGTAGCCGTCGCCATCCGTACCGCAGATGAGGATGTTATACACGCCATCGCGCAGCGCCTTCGGCTGCTCGGTGGGCACATCCTCCTCCGGCTGCGGCTCCGGCTCAACCTCCTGCGGCGTCACATGGACGACAGAGGGCTCCGGCGTCTCAGGCTCAACGGCAGGAGGCTCCGGTTCCGGCGCAGAGATCGCCGGCCGCTCCACTGGCTTTACAAGCAGCTTCCACGCCGCAAACACACTGCCTGAAAGCAGAAGTATCACCGCTGTAATGATCAGCGCCGTGCGCACTCCGCGCGGAAGGGAGGTCCTCTTCGCATGCGCCGCGCGGCGGCGATTTCCAAATAGTTTCATTCAGGGTTCCTTTCGGGTACTCAGAAGCCAGTCGCGTGCTGCAAGGGAATCGGTACAGGCGGGCTGGCCCTTCTGGGCAAGCTGTTCGAGCGTCATATTGATGCCGAGCAGGACGCCTTCGTCCAGATCACGCCAGACGGTTTCCCGCAGGCGGTCAACGCCCGGAAAATCACGGTTCGGCTCCATGTAATCTGCAATGTAAATGATTTTTTCCAACAGGGTCATGTTGGCTCTGCCGGTCGTATGATAGTCAATGGCGGAGACGACAGCGGCATCTTCGCCGAAGATGCGCTCGGCAGCGGCTGCGCCGGTCTTGGCGTGAAGCAGCTTGGTCTGCGTGTATTCAAACGGCGACACCGGCAGCTTCCAATGATCGACCAGCTTTTGCTGCTGCGCCGGAGAAAGCGCCTTGGTGATATCGTGCAGGATTCCTGCCCGAGCGGCGTCCGTCTCATCCGCGCCGTATTTCCTCGCCAGCAGCACGGCAGTATCGGACACGCCCTGCGCGTGGGCGCGGCGTTTTTCTTTGTGAAGGGAGAGGCTGACGCGGCGCAGTTCATCAAATGGCAGTGCATGATACTTGCCGCCCACGCCGTAGAGATTCTCCCGCTCGATCATGGAGCGCACATCCGGGTGCAGGACCTCATCCGCGATGCCAAAAAACAGAAGCCTTCTGGCCTCGGTTGACGAGATTTCCAGACAATCATTCTGTAAAACAATGGGTCGGACACCGAACGCAGCCTCCATTGCTGCCTGTTGCGCCAGCAGCTGCGCGGAAAGCGCTTCGTCTGTGCGGACGCGGGCCATGCAGACCGGCACGGCCAGTCTTGCGATGTGCTCCGGATCACGCCATTGGAAAAAGGACAGGAACATATCGGTTCCCATGAGTAAATACAGCGCATCCTGCGGATAGCATTCCCGAAGCGTGCGCAGCGTATCCACAGTGTAACTCGGACCGGGACGATCCAGTTCGATGCGGCTGACCTCCATCCCCGCTTCTCCTGCTATGGCAAGCTTTGTGAGTGCAAGACGCGTCTCGCCGTCCGGTGAGCCCTCGGCCACAGCCTTGTGCGGCGGGATAGCCGCCGGAATCAGCAGAACTTTGTCCAGTCCCAGCAGCTGCTGCGCCTTCCGTGCGGCAAAAATGTGCCCCAGATGCGGCGGATTGAAGCTGCCGCCGTAAACGCCGATCCTTGCCATGCTGCGCACCTCCGTCTGTGTTTTGTCTGTTTACTGCTCTTCCTTCTGCTGGCGGCTGCGCTCGATGGCGGCGGAGACTGCCTTATCGTGGAAGTACTGCTTGCGCTGCTTCCGCTGCTGCTCGGCGGCCTGCTTGCGGGCGCGAAGCCCGGCCTTGACGGGGTTATAGTTGCCGGAGACTTTTTTGGCCGGCTTTTTTGAGGCTGCCTTTTTCTTTTCCTGCTCCACTTTTTCGGACTTGCGCCAAATCACGAACTTCGTGCCGACGCATGCAATGCCCTCGGCGCCCAGCGCCTCGCAGATGGCGTCGGAAGCCTCGCGGGCTGTGAGGCCTGAGGTCTCAAGGACGCGGCCCTTGACCAGTTCGTGGCTGTCCAACAGGACGACTGCCTCATCCAGAAGCGTGTCGGAAATGCCGCCCTTGCCGACGATGAGCGTCACGTCCAGCGTATTGGCCTGCGCGCGGAATTCGGCGCGCTCTTTACTTGTCATCATGTTCAAATTCCTCCCGATAGATTCTGCAGAATGCCTGAAGTGCCCGCGCACGGTGGGAGATGGCGTTCTTTTCCTCCGGGCGGAGTTCGGCATAGGTCTTTTGAAGTTCCGGCAGATAAAACACGGGGTCATATCCAAAGCCCCCCTGTCCCTGCGGTGCAAGCAGGATCTGTCCGGGGCACTCGCCGCGCGCGGCGATCTTCCGGCCATCCGGCCAGAGGCAGGTGATGACGCAGACGAACTTTGCTGTGCGCTGCTCCGCAGGAACATCCTTCAAATTACTGAGCAGATACTCGATACGCTCTGCATCGGAGTTTTTATGACCGTAGCGGGCGGAATAGACGCCCGGCGCACCGTCCAGTGCATCGACCATAAGGCCAGAATCATCAGCCAGAACGGGCAGGCCGCTGGCTTTCATGACAGCCTCGGCCTTCAAGAGCGAATTTTCCTCAAAGGTCGTGCCTGTTTCATCGACATCCACATGCAGGCCGTATTCCGATTCCAATGCGATCTCGAAGCCAAGCTGGGACAAGATTGCAGACAGTTCCACCAGCTTATGTTGGTTCTGGCTGGCTAAAATCACCTTCATATGAGCGCCTCCGCAAAGCTTTTCGCGTCAAAGGGCATCAGGTCGTCGATCTGTTCACCGACACCGATGAACTTGACCGGGATGTGCAGCGCCTGCGCAACCGCAATGACCACGCCGCCCTTGGCCGTGCCATCCAGCTTCGTGAGAACCATGCCGGTAACGCCCGCGCACTCCTGGAACTGCTTGGCCTGAAGCAGGCCGTTCTGGCCGGTCGTGCCGTCGAGGACGAGCAGAACCTCCTTGCTGGCTCCGGGCAGTTCACGGTCGAGAATGCGGGAGATCTTATTGAGTTCGTTCATGAGGTTCTGCTTGTTGTGCAGGCGGCCTGCTGTGTCGCAGATGATGACGTCGCTGCCGCGTGCTCTTGCCGCTGCAATAGCATCAAAGACGACGGAGGCGGGATCGGCGCCCTCATGCTGGCGGATAATGTCGCAGTGCGCACGCTCCGACCAGATTTCAAGCTGATCAGCTGCCGCGGCGCGGAAGGTATCGCCCGCGCACAAGAGGACTTTTTTCCCCTGATCGTGCAGCTGGTGGGCGAGTTTACCAATGGTTGTCGTTTTGCCGACGCCGTTGACTCCGATGACAAGAATGACCGACGGCTTCGTGTCCAGCTTCAGCGCCGGATCGCCGACGTTTAGCATGTCGGCAAGAATGCCGCGCAGGGCAACCTTGGCTTCATCAACGGTCTTGATGCGCTGCTCCTTCGCAGTCTGGCGCAGGCGGTCCATAACAGCCTCTGTCGTGTCCATGCCAAGGTCGGAGACGATAAGGCTTTCTTCAAGATCGTCATAAAACTCGTCGTCCAGTTCGCTGGCAGTAAAAACGCTGCTGATGGAACTGGCGGTCTTGCTCAGTCCCTGCTTGAGTTTTTCAAAAAATCCCATGTATTTGATATCCTTTCTGGATGGTATTACGGGGAGATGCCTCCGGCGGCCATATCTTTTCTCTCGCAAGAGAAAAGATATGGAAGAAAAGA
>OLXZ01001121.1_pt1 | contig 11946 bp, 10 predicted proteins | sample 1673901 | NCBI WGS metagenome assembly OLXZ01 (sample SAMEA103958131, study PRJEB25191) | human gut metagenome | reverse complement strand
GCAGCCGCCGGAGCGGTGCTTAAGCCGTTAGGCGGGAATTGTGCGGTATTGCCTTATATACTACAAATTATTCCTCTGCCAACTCCACCACCAATTTGGCTTCGGTGGCGGCGATGGCAAGCTGGAGTTTATTCTCCAGGTTCGTCTTTTGCAGCATATTGATGACGTGGTACTTCACGGTGGATGGCTCGATGCCGAGTTCTTTTGCAATCTCGTTATAGGACAGCCCGCGCACAAGACAGCGCAGGACCTTCATCTCTCCTTTGGTGAACTCGGCGCTCATGGCAGTGCCGATCTCCACGCTGGGCGGTGCATCGGGGAAGATATGCTCCCCCGCCATCGTGCGGCGCACGACCTGCATCAGGGTCCCTTCATCGCCGTCCTTATACCACAGGCTGTCCGCGCCCACGGCTTTTGCGCGTGCCAAGACCTGTGTGTCAATAAGCGAGGTAGCCACCACGATCTTGATTTCCGGGTGCGCTTCTCGTATCTTTTTTGCGGCGGCCAGGCCGTTTTCGCGGTGTTCTGTCTGCACATCCATCAGCACAAGGTCGATGTCCTCGGTATCGCACAGGATTGGAGCCTCTGCAGCGCCGGGGATAGACACAGCAAGCTGATACCCGTCCTCGTTCTGAATATAGCTTTCAAGCAGGCTCCGTACCAGCTTTTGGTCCTCAACGATCATAACGCGTATCATAAGTGCTCTCCTTATCGGGCAGGGTGACTTCCAGAACAAATACAGGCAGGGAATGTACGGTTACTGTACCCCCTGCTTTTTCAATACGGCGGCGGAGCGAGGAAAGCCCGCCGCCTTCCTTTATCTCCGCCTTGGGTGGTGCGCCGTTGTTCGTGATGCAAAGGTGCCATGCCTGTGGCTGATGCTCGGAATCGGCGTACAATTCCGTGGCGCCCGCATGCCGCACACCGTTGGAGGTACACTCCCGCAGGATCAGTGCGTAGAGCTCGCGGGTGGCGCGTGCCGCAGGGTACGCACCGCGCAGCTGTACGGCTGCACCCAGAACAGCCGCCCGCCTTTGCATATAGCTCAGCGGGTCCTCTGCAGCATTCTCCTGCCGGGCGCGGCATAGCAGGGAGATGGAGCTTTCCCACTTCGCAGCTTCGCTCCTGAGCCGGGCGAGGTCATGCTCATGCCGCAGTGCGCGCCGTGCGGCAAGCAGGGTATGGCCGATGTCGTCATGCACCCGCATCTTCATTTTCAGGATTTCTTCCTCCCGCACAATGTCGGGCATATTGTCATATAAGCGCTTTGCGCGGCGGTTCGCATCGGCAAGGCGCTCGTTTTCCTGCTGCAGTGCAGCATGCAATGTAGCCAGCTGGGTGACATCGGTGGCCATCACCTCGGTGTACGGTATACCGTATTTGTCCTGAACAGGGCGCACCGTGAAATGATATACCGTTCCGTCCGGGAATTCGTAGATGCGGGCGGCCTCATCGCGTAGCCGCACACCGCCGCCGGGACTGCGTAGCGCCTGCTCCAGATCCGTAAGGGTCTGCAGATCCCGGCCACAGAGGACTGCGGCGATTTCCTGCATCCTGTGATTGATCAGACGCAGCAGACCATTGCGGTCAAAGTAGCAGATGGCCGCCGGCAGCGTGTCAAAGCCTTCCTTGACGGCGTTGCGGGAGATTCGGGGAATCATAGGCCGCCTCCTTCTGCCGGAAACATCGTGAAATACAAAAGCCCGTCATCATCCCGTTCAAGCTGCATCTGCGGCAGGCCGGGCAGCGCAGCGGGCGCGTCGGTGCATTGAACGCTGCAGCGCAGCCCCCAGCCCTGCGCCGTATGCTCGGCGCAGAAAAGGATCTCCTGCAATCCCGGCAGGGTCGCTTCTATGATGGCTTCAAAGGCGTCATAGATTGCCACGGCGGATGCAGGGGAAATCTTTGCTGTGTCGGCAATCTGTACGGCGCAGCGTATATCACTCAGGCGCAGGCTCTCGGCCGATTCAAACAGGCTCAGCCGCAGCTCCGTGGTGTCGATGTCCTCCGCCTTGTCGCAGACAAAAACAAGGTTGCTGCGCCGCTTGATATAGGTTCCCAAAATGACGATGTGCTTCAGCAGCCGCCGGGCGGTATCGACATCGTCCGTGGCCTTGAGCGCGATCAGATATTCCTGTATCCGTGCCAGCTGGCGGGCTGTGACGGTCTCGATCTTGTCATACAGCCGGTTCTGCTCGCTCAGCTTCAGCCATTGTGCCTTCTGGGCTGTTTCCGCCTGTATGATGTCCCCGATGTCATGCAATTCCTCCTGCGTGAGACGCAGCTCCTCCAGCAGAGCCACCAGTTCGGTGATGTCCTCCTGCCAGAAAATATACCCTTTCCGGATCGGGTGGCCGTGAAGCTGGGTCGTTGCATCCAACTGGACACTGCCGGTGAGCGCCTGACGCAGCTGCTCCTCATGGAGCGGCGCTGCCTGCATGGAGCATTGCACAGGCACAAACGCCCGGTCCGTGATCAGACCCTTGGCCATAGATACCTCAAACAGCGTGGCATACCCCATATTGGATTGGATAAGCCCGCACCGGATGCACGCCTCAAAGGACGCTGTAAAGGTCAGGCATTGCACCACGGTCATATCACCGGCGATCGCATGCATCCACGGCACATTTAAAATATGCTTGTACAGTAAAGCATAGAGGGTGGCAAAAAAAATCGGCACAAGCGGCAGCCAGAGGATGCGCTTTGTATGCGGAATACGGCAGCGCCGTACAAGGTACACCACCGTGAACACGGCACAGGAAAATATCCACAGCAGGCAGAGGTAATATACGAACCGATAGGTGTAATCGGGGCTGCCCAGTACCTCCTGCCCGGGTGGGAACGCAAACGCAAGCTGATGGCAGTCGTTTGTCAGCACCAGGCTGAACAGCACCACAGGGAATACAAAAATCATGTATCGGTACTTGTACAGCGGGGCGGACTGCCCCCGATCTAAAAAGAAAAGCGTATAAAGTGCAAGGGTCGGGATCAGCAGCATCGGGATATAGTACGCATACCACAATCGCCGCAGCATCTCCGGCGTCTGGGCAAAGTCATAGCGGATCAGGCGGATATCCAGCCAGAACAGCATCAGGGCGGCAGCGCCCAGCAGGCAGCGGCGGGTCTGTGCGTGCAGGATACGCCACCAGACCGATACCGCCCAGGAAAAAATCAGAATATTATACAGCACCGTGCGCCAAAAGCCGGAATACGGCATATAGAATGCCCGCATCAGGACAGCACAGAGAATCACCCCTGCAACCGCAGCGGCTAAATACAGATTGCCAAACCGTACCTTTGTCATAGCGCCTGTCCTTTCCAAAGGGGAGATCATCCGTCAGTTTCTTTCCAGTACCATTATGACGCAATCTGCACTTTTTTGCAATAGTGCCGAAAAAAAGCAGAAAAAAGCTCAAAAAACTATCCAAATGGTGGGGGCAGAAATCGTCCGATTCCTGTATGATGAAGGTGACAAATCGTATTCTTTGCAGGGAAGGAGGGCTGCGCCGTGCGGAGGATCGTTTTGGACGCGCAATACTCTGTGATGACGAGCGCATTGACAATGGCACTGAAACAGGGCGGGCCGGACTTCCAGGTGCAAAACGCTGGTCCTAAGACAAAGGATATTGTAAAGCTATGCCGTTCCTGCAGGGCGGATGTCCTGCTGCTGGAGGTCTGCCCACATCCGCCGCGCACCCTGCAGGACAGACTGCTGCTGGCAAACGACCTGCGGGATGTCTGCCCGCACTGCAAAACGGTACTGCTTGTGGATGAGGCCGAATATCCCGAGCTGGCCACCGCCGTGTGCCTGGCAAAAAAGGACCATATTGTCGATGATTTTGTCTACGCTTCCGTCTCGCCTGCCTATCTGAGCGCTATGATGGACACTTTATGACCAAAAGGAGGACAGCTATGAAAAAAGTACAACGAACGCTCGCTGCCGTATTGGCAGCCATGATGCTTATGGCTTTGGCCGGTTGCTCCAAGGGGGATGTGACCAAAGAGGTCAATTCCGGTTTATCCGACCTGAAAGCGCAGGCCGCCGAACCGGCTGTTGAACCCCAGACGGAGACCCCGGCAGAGCCCAAGACCGACGCGGCATCCGAGCCTGCATCCGAACCTGCATCGGAGCCTGCTGCAGAGCCGGAGCCGGAAGCCACCGCCGAACCAGCCCCCGCTTCCGCTCCTGCAGAAAATCCCGATTACCCATCGGCCGCTGGCCTGAATACCCAGACTTTGGAGGCGTTTGGTTCGGACTTTACGCTGGTGCTCAACGTGACCTGCCCCGACCAGGGCTGGTACAAGTCCGTTTCGCCCCGTTTCGCGGATATCAAGCTGTTCCCGACCGATGACCCCAGTCATATCTTCTCCGGCGACCCGCGCATAACCTTTGAACTGAAAAGCGGTCTGGATAAGATCAACTACTATTACGACGACTTTGAAAATGTGGAGGAGCTTGCCACGCGCACCATCGGCGGCGTGGAGATGGCCGGACGCACCTACAAAAACGTAGGTATGTTGTGGACGGAATACTACGGCGAGATGCCCACCGGCGGCTGGCTGGCCATCAAGATCTCCGGCGTAGACATTGACCCCGGCACCGAGGGCGACACCATTCTGAACAGCATCACCTTTGGCTAAGGCAATCGCTGACACACACTACCCGCAACGAAAAGGCAGGTGAACCGACCATGAAAAAACTGCTATCCCTGACGGCGGCGGCCCTGCTGCTGATCACAGCGGGCTGCGGGCGCAGCAATGCCCCGCCTGCCTCGGCATCTTCCGGCACCCCGTCGGTTTCCGCCCCGATAACGGAACCGACAGTCGAGTCGTCCGACGATACGACCCCGACCGTTCAAAAGGACGAAGCCGCTGTCAAGCCGCAAAGCAGCCGGAGGCTGGATGATTCCCGCATTATCCCGCTGTACAGCGAGCGCTTTACCTACACCGACCCCAACGGCATCGAGGACACCTATTTTTATGAAGTACCGCAGATCGATGATGACACCGAGGACGCCAAGCACATCAACGAGATGATCAACTACCGATACGGCTATCTGGTAGAGCGTGCCCAGGATGCCCGTTCCCGCAATGATTTCATCGACACCGGCTTCATCATCTGGGTCAGCAACTGGAACGGCCCCGTGCTGAGCCTGCAGGTGACCAGTTCCGACACGTTGTTCAACCACGATGTGGGCAGCTACCATTACAACTTTGCCACAGGGCAGGAGCTTACCAATCTGGATTTGCTCGAATACATGGGCTACACCGACAGCGCAAAGACCCTGAACGCGCTGCAGCGCGCCGCAGCACAGCATTTCGATGTCCATTTCGGCGGCTATGACCCCGAATATACCGCCATGCTGTACAAGATGCGCGCGCAAAGCCTGAGCGAGCTTGACAGTGTATTTACCTACTACTCCATATTTCCCCATTTTTCAAACGGTTTTGTCGTGACCGTACCGATGTACACCCCCGCCGGGTCGGGAATGTACTGGACAGATGTTCAGGTTGACCCCAACAAGCGGCAGGCCAGCGGCCAGGTGCTGCACGGCCAGGACGAATGGTTTACCTGCGATGTGACCGCCACCGGCAAGGTAACGGTGCGCGCCCTGACCGACTATGTAAGCTCCGACGGCGCAGTTACCTACCAAGACATGAAGGAATGGTACGAGCTGGGCGACCAAACCGAGTTTACGGTAAACGGCTGCTACGGCAACTATGTAAAGATGCTCATGACCAGTGTCGGCCAGGATTATGCCCCCTATGTGTTCCTGCTGACCGAGGACGGCAATGTCGAGTACATCGACGTCATCAGCGGCGCACAGTGCGGCACCATGGCCAACGGCGGCCCGCTGTACGGCGTCAACGAGATCGTCAAGTTTGAGATCGGCACCGCTTACGATGCGGATTTCGAGGCCGAGTATACAACGGTGTACGCTGTCTCCCGCAACAATGAAAAATTCAACCTGGTCGAGGCCATGCACAATGCCGACCCGATGGAACTTTCCAGCCTGATCGGCTCGTATGTAAGTGACTACACCGGTACCTGGTTTGAAATTTGCGAGGATCAGCCGAACTTCTACATCGGCGAATACCGAAACGAAAACCGAGAGCCCGCCACATGGGACAGCGGCATCACCTACCTTGGTATGGATCACCGCGGCTGGATCTGCAGCATTTCGCTGTACCGCATGGATCTAGGGCGCGCACAGCGCGAAACCGTGGCCATGATGCCCACCGATTACGGCGGCTTTTACGTAAGGCATATCGGCGGGGAATCCCTGCTGAACCTGCCAAAGGACGAATCCGTTTGGTTTGAAATGACAAACGAATAAAAAAATCTGAAACGATTATCTTGTAAAGGAGGCAGACACTATGGCAACATGTACGCAATGTGGTGCCGAGTTAAAGCCCGGTACTAAATTCTGCGAGAATTGCGGTGCAAAAGTATCCGTACCGCAGCCCGCCGCACAGCCCGCAGCACAGCCCGCAGCTGTGCCCCAGCCCCCGGTTCAGCCAACCCAGGCTGCACCGCCGCCCCCACAGCCTGCACCGCCGCCCCCACAGCCGCAGGCAAGCGGCGGCAATCCCTATGCAGGCAGCGCACCTGCCGCCCCGCAGCCCCGGACGAACGCAGCAAATCCTTACGCAGGCAATGCGCCCGGCACACCGCCGCAGACCGGCGCAGGCGCACCGCTTTACGCCGGGAAAACGCCCCCGTCCGCGTCCGCACCTCCTGTCACGCCGCCGCCACCCGGCGGCACGGGCGGCAACCCTTACGGCAATGTGGCCCCCGGCGGCAAGCCCAAGCGCCCCCGCGCACCAATGTCCCCCAAGCGGATGATCCTGATCGCTATCCCGGTGATATTCCTGCTTATGATCATCGTAACAATGATTAGCGGCTCTATCCGCACCGGCAAGCCGAACGCCGGTGACCCGAATCAGGGCACCTGGGAAGCAGCCTACGCCGAGATCGGCGGCTCCGTGACGCAGGTCGAGGATGCCTTCGGCAGCGGGTTCCTGATGGACCTGAATGATAAGGGCAAGTGCGTTGTAACGGTGGACGGCACCAAGTCCTACGGCAAGTGGACGCTGAACGGCGGGGTCTTCCAGCTGGATTGCGGCGGCCTGAGCTGCACCGGCACCCTGCAAGACGAAATCCTGACCCTGAACGATGTGCAGGGACAGGGCGTGACGATCTACTTCGTCAAGTCCGGCAGCACCATGCAGCAGCCTCTGGACGATGACAGCATGACCCAGGGCACCACCGCAGGCAGCGATACCGATGTGGGCATCTATGTGCTGGAATCCGCCTCCGACAGCGAGTACACCCTCTCCAAGGAGGAGCTTGCCCTCGTCGATATGGAGGACTTCTACATTGAGCTGCGCGCGGACGGCACCGGCGAAACCTACATGGAGGATTTTGTCACCTTCCAATGGAAGGACGGCAGCTTCTACGCGCTGACCGACCCCGATACCCCGGCCATGACCTACACCCGCGAGGGTGACCTGCTGACCATTGAGTTTGACGGTATGACCATGGTCTTTAAGCGCAGCGACACCAAGCCTGAAATCGACCCCGCTTTGCTGGAAGGCGGCGATGACGAATATGACGGCGACGGCTGGATCGACGGCCCGGATGAGCCTGACCCGCCCTACACCTACGACGACGGCAACACCTACGATGATTTGGGCAACACCAACTGGTATGGCTGGTTCCGGATGGAAAACTACAAGAATGTGCCGAACCGTGATTACTTTGACATCGACACCTACGATTGCTGGGGCTACATCGGTGAGAGCGATGACGGCAGCCACTACTTTGAGGTTTACCGTGACGGTATGCCCGATGACCCGGTCATCACGATGTGGGTCAATGTCTATGATGACCATATCGAGCCTATCCTGGACGGCTACGACTGGGTGCTTGACCAGAACATAACCAAGAGCGATGCGTATAAGTTCAACCTGTACCCGTATAACGACAGCATCTCGCTGTTCATGTATGACTACGAGGGCGACGACGGTACGGCCTGTGCGGTCAGCTTCTACATGAGGCTGGACGGCACCGAGTGGAACGAGGAGCTCGAAGAGCTGCCGCCCCGCTATGAGGAGTACAAGGCCGCCTTGGCCAACAAATAACGAACTGATTTATCTGTATAAAATGGGGGCGGGCCCTGCCCGCCCCTGATATAGGAGGATCATTATGGGACTTATCAGAGCTGCAATGGGCGCTGCTGGCGGCGTTATGGCCGACCAGTGGAAGGAATACTTTTATTGTGAAGCCATGCCAGCTGACCTGTTGGCTACCCGCGGCTGGAAACGCCAGAGCGGACGCAGCGCCAACACCAAAGGCAATGACAACATTATCTCCAACGGCTCCATCGTGGCCGTTGCCGACGGCCAGTGTGCCATGATCGTGGAGCAGGGCAAGGTCGTGGATATGTGCGCCGAGCCGGGTGAGTACACCTACGATACCGGCAGCGCGCCGACGCTGTTCAGCGGCGATTTGTCCGAGTCCATCGGCGCAGTGTTCCAGAACATCGGCAAGCGCTTTACCTTCGGCGGCGAGGCCCCGATGGATCAGCGCATCTATTACTTCAACACCAAGGAGCTGGTGGGCAACAAATACGGCACGCCCAGCCCGGTGCCCTTCCGCGTGGTGGATCAGCGCGCCGGCATCGACATCGACATTGCCATCCGCTGCTTCGGCGAGTACAGCTACCGCATCACCAACCCCATTTTGTTCTACACCAATGTCTGCGGCAATGTGGAGGAAGGCTACACCCGCGATGAGATCGACGGGCAGCTGAAATCCGAGCTGATGACCGCCCTGCAGCCCGCCTTTGCCAAGATCAGCGATATGGGCATCCGCTATTCCGCACTGCCTGGCCACACGATGGAGCTTGCCGAGGCCCTCAACGATGTGCTGAGCGCCAAGTGGGGCAAGCTGCGCGGCATCGAGATCGTATCCTTCGGCGTTTCCAGCGTGAAGGCCAGCGAGGAAGACGAGCAGATGCTCAAGGAAATGCAGCGCAACGCAGCCTTTATGGACCCGACCCGCGCCGCTGCGCATCTTGTCGGCGCACAGGCCAGTGCCATGCAGACCGCGGCCGGTAATCAGGGCGCAGGCCCCGCCATGGCCTTTATGGGCATGAATATGGCCGGTGCGGCGGGCGGTATGAACGCCCAGAACCTGTACCAGATGGGTGCCCAGCAGCAGGCCGCCGCACAGCCCGCCCCGGGCCCGGCCCCCGCAGGCTGGACCTGCAGCTGCGGCCAGACCGGCAACACCGGCAAATTCTGCGCAAACTGCGGCAGCCCCAAGCCTGCCCCGGCACCCGCAGCCGCCAGCTGGGTATGCAGCTGCGGCACTTCCAACACCGGTAAGTTCTGCTGCAACTGTGGCAGCCCCAAGCCCGCCCCGGCTCCCGCCAAGTGCAGCCAGTGCGGCTGGACCCCGGATGACCCGGCCCATCCGCCCAAGTTCTGCCCGGAGTGTGGTAAGCCGTTTGGCCAGTGATGCACAAAAAAATCGCTGCGGTGCTTTGCGCCGCAGCCGCTTTTCTGACAATGTCCGGCTGTAAAAAAGCGCCGCTCGGCACACTGACCGGTATCAGCATCAGTTATTCCGGTATGTGCTATGACGACACCTATGGGTTCAGCATAAGAAATGACCCGGTTGATGGCTGCCTTTTCAGCTGCAATTACAAGGATGATGAATGGGTGGAGCTGGAAAACATCCCGGTTGAGGACACCCATTGGCAAGAAGCCCTGGCTCTGGCAGAAAAGCTGGGGCTGGAAAGCCTGCCAGACGAAAAGAAAAATTCTCCCGGCTTATTCATCACCGATGAAACGTTAGTTAGCGTTTGCCTGATTTACAAGGCCCCGGATGGCGAGATCATCTACCGTTATCTGGATGCCGATGGCAATACGCGCGGCACCCTGCGTGATTTTTTTGAAGATCTGGCAGGGCAGCTGCAAACCGAAGGAAAGAGAGGTGACGCATAATGACAACGCAGCTTACCAACTACCAATGCCCTGCCTGTACCGGTCCGCTTCACTTTGACGGTGCCAGCGGAAAGCTGGTGTGTGACTTCTGCGGCAGCAGCTACGATACTGCTGAGATCGAAGCGCTCTATGCTGAAAAAGAAGCCGCTGCCGAAACCGCGGCACAGAATAAACAAGCACCGCCGCCAGACTCCGTCTGGAGCGAAAACGAGGCCGCCGGACTGCGCAGCTATTCCTGCCCGTCCTGCGGCGCAGAGCTGATCTGTGACGAGACGACCGCCGCGACAAGCTGCCCGTACTGCGGCAATCCAACGGTCATCGCGGGGCAGTTCAGCGGCATGCAGCGGCCTGAGCTTGTCCTGCCGTTTGTGCTGGATAAGAACGCCGCCAAGGCCGCACTGAAAAAATACTATCGCGGGAAGAGATTCCTGCCCAATGCCTTCTCTTCGCAGAATCATATCGAGGAGATCAAGGGCGTGTATGTCCCGTTCTGGCTGTTCGATGCCAACGCCTCCGGTTCGGGCCAATATGAAGCCACGACCAGCTCCAGCCACCGCAGCGGCGATTATGTCATCACCACGACCCGCCACTACGATGTCCGCCGCGCGGGTACTACGCGGTTTATGGGTGTGCCGGTGGACGGCTCGACCAAGATGCCCAACGGGCATATGGACGCCATTGAGCCTTATGACTACCGCGCCTTCCAGCCCTTCTCGACCGCGTACCTGCCGGGCTATATGGCAGACAAATACGACGAGGACGCCGACACCTGCCAGGCCCGCGCCCACAGCCGGATGCAGAATTCGGTCAGCAGCGAGCTTTCGGCCAGCATTACCGGCTACAACAGCGTAAGCACCCTGAGCGAGAGCATCCATATTGATTACACCGCCAAGCACTACGCGCTGCTGCCGGTGTGGATGCTGCACACCAAGTGGCAGGGCAAGGATTATCTGTTCGCTATGAATGGGCAGACCGGCAAGCTGGTGGGCGATCTGCCGGTTGATAATCGAAAGGTGGCCGCCTGGTTTGCAGGCATCAGTGTTCCGCTGATGATCCTGCTTGCCATCCTGCTTTGAAGGGGGGAAACAGAGTATGAAAAAGAAACTGTTTTCTCTGCTTACGGCACTGGTGCTGTGCTTGCTCTGCGCCGTACCGGCGTTTGCCGAAATGCCGCTGGTGATGGACACCTACGAGCTGTTCAAACCCGAAGCGACCGCTGAATTGGAACAAAAGGCGCAGGACGCCAGTGCCGGACACGGTGTCAACGTCTACCTGCTGACGGTGTCTGACATCGGCGGGCAGAACGTGCGCGAGTTTGCCAAGGATTGGTACCGCGACTATGACCTTGGCTACGGCGAGGGCAAAAGCGGTATCCTGTTCCTGATTGCGCTGGATTCCCGCGATTATGTTACCATCACCTACGGCGGCGGCGTGACCGCCTTTACCGATTACCGCATCGCGCAGATCGAAGATAAGATCGTGCCGATGCTCTCGGACGGAACGTATTACAAGGCCTCCGAAACCTACATAGAAATGTGCGCGGACACGCTTGATTTCTATGCCGAAAAGGGTGCACCGCTGGACAGCGGCAACGACCCCGCCAAGGGTTGGATCAAGTGGGTGTTTGTGTTTGTCATTCCGCTGGCTGTAGCGTGTATTGTCTGCGGCATCTTCTATGCGCAGATGAAAACTGCCAACGAGCAGACCCATGCCAACGCCTACATGCCCGCCGAGGGTCTGGCGCTGTCCGTGGTGGAGGACACCTACACCCACACCACCGAGACCGAAACGTACGACCCCGTCAAGAACGACAGCTCGAGCAGCTCGAGCGGCTCGAGTACCGACAGCGACGGCTTCGGCGGCAGTTCCGGCGGAAAATTCTAAGGCAATACCGCATAATTCTAAGTGCCGATACGGCGAGCGAGGTGCGGC